>Ga0209253_10004302_pt1 | contig 12431 bp, 12 predicted proteins | sample FrelakmetBRP12BR_FD_187145 | JGI IMG/M metagenome (GOLD analysis project Ga0209253, IMG submission 187145) | Freshwater lake sediment microbial communities from the University of Notre Dame, USA, for methane emissions studies - BRP12 BR (SPAdes)... | ecosystem: Environmental > Aquatic >...
CCGGCACCAGTTCGCAGGCGGGTACTCCTTCGTAGAACAGCGCCTTGAGAACCTCGCTACCGTGCTTGAGCGTCTCCCGGAACAGCTTCAACGGATTATCGCTGTCGGCCAGCGCTCGACCGAAGGCGACGCCGTCGAAGATATCCCGATCGGTAAAGCGCTGGGCAAGATCCGGTTTCGTCATAAACATAGCCTGAGGTAGAACGGCGCTATAGCGTATCGCCATGAAGACAGGTCAATACCTCATGACCGGTTTCGGTCACCAAGACCGTATGCTCCCATTGCGCCGAGACGCTGTGGTCCTTGGTCACCACGGTCCAACCGTCGGGAAGCAGCTTGACGTAGCGTTTGCCCGCATTGATCATCGGCTCGATGGTAAAGGTCATGCCCGGCGCGAGCATCACCCCTTCACCCGGCTGGCCGTAGTGCAGCACCTGCGGTTCTTCATGAAACTGCCGCCCGATGCCGTGCCCGCAATATTCGCGCACCACGCTGAAGCGACTGGCCTCGGCGTGTCCTTGAATGGCATGGCCGATGTCGCCCAACCGCGCCCCCGGCCGTACCTGCTCGATGCCGATGAGCAGACATTCATGGGCCACTTTACTCACCCGCTTGGCAAGCACCGGCGGCTCGCCGACCCAGAACATCTTGCTGGTGTCGCCGTGATAACCGTTCTTGATCACCGTGATATCGATATTGATCACATCGCCCCGTTTCAACTGCCGCTTGCCGGGGATGCCATGACAGACCACGTGGTTCACCGAGGTGCAGATAGATTTGGGAAAACCCCGATAGTTCAAGGGGGCCGGAATCGCTTTCTGGACGTTGACGATATAATCGTGACAGATCCGGTCCAGTTCCTCGGTGGTGATCCCTTCCTGTATATATGGGCGGATCATCTGCAGAACGTCGGCAGCCAATCGACCGGCGATACGCATCTTTTCGATTTCCGCGGCTGTCTTGACGTGGATGCTCATCGGCGGGGCTTTCCTGGGGGAGGCGACGGACGGTGTTACAACGTACATCAGAGACAGTACCTCGGCAGAGCGGTTCATTTGTGGTAAGCGAGTGATTCATGTTATAAAGTGCACGCTCAACACGCAAATTTATTCACTTCGCACATGCGTCGGCACAGGCAGCGGGGTGCCCTGCGGGGTCACTGCCTGGGACGCATGGAGGCTTAACCCTTAAACCTTGTGGAGATTGATCGATGGCGACCGTATCCATGCGCCAGATGCTCGAGGCCGGTGTGCACTTCGGCCACCAGACGCGCTACTGGAACCCCAAAATGGCCCCTTATATTTTCGGGGAGCGCAGCAAGATTCATATCGTGAATCTGGAAAGAACCCTGCCTCTGTATAACGATGCCATGAACTTTGTCGGCAAACTGGCGTCCAGAGGGGGCAAGATTCTATTCGTCGGCACCAAGCGGGCCGCCCGGGAAGCCACCGCGGCGGCGGCTATCCATTGCGCCATGCCCTATGTCAATCACCGCTGGCTGGGCGGGATGCTGACCAATTTCAAAACGGTACGGCAGTCCATCAATCGCCTCAAAGACCTCGAGACCATGGCTCAGGACGGCACTTTCGAGCGACTGGCCAAGAAAGAGGTTATCCTGCTCAAGCGTGAAATGGACAAGCTGGAGCGCAGCCTGGGCGGCATTAAAAACATGGGCAGCCTGCCCGATGCGCTGTTTATCATCGATGTGGGGCATGAAAAAATCGCGATCCAGGAGGCTCGCAAGCTCACTATTCCTGTAGTCGGCGTGGTCGATACCAATAATTCCCCGGATGGGGTGGATTATGTCATCCCCGGCAACGACGACGCCATTCGCGCCATCCAACTGTATGTAGACGGCGCCGCCGCGGCGGTGCTGGAAGGCCAAACCGTCATTCCCAACCTGGGCGGGGACGAGGAAGAATTTGTCGAAGTGCGCGAAGCCGCCCCGGTCGCCCCGGTCGCCGCCGAGCCTGCCGTCTGAGCATCGCACCACCGTCAGCCGACCCGATAACGCGGGTTAGCCGTGGTCGGCGCTCCACGCAACTGATTGCATGAGGTACAGTTTATGGCACAGATTAGCGCAGCCCTGGTGAAACAACTGCGGGAACGCACCGGTTCCGGCATGATGGAATGTAAAAAGGCGCTGGAGGAAAGCGACGGCGATATCGAGGCTGCCGTCGAGTCGATGCGCAAGGCCGGCCTCGCCAAGGCGGACAAGAAGGCAGGCCGCATTGCCGCCGAAGGCGCCATCGTCCTGCGCACCGCCACCGATGGCAAAGCCATCGCCCTGGTGGAGGTCAACTGTGAAACCGATTTCGTCGCCAAGGGCGAGGACTTCCAACGCTTCGCCGGCCAGGTCGCCGAGCGGGTGCTCGAAGCCGATCCCAAGGACCTCGAGGCGTTGCTGGCGCTACTGCTGGAACAGGATAAAAGCGTCGATCGGGTGCGGCGGGAACTGGTCGCCAAAGTGGGCGAGAATATCAATGTCCGACGCTTTGCCCGGGTCGGCAGCGCCACCGGCCTGTTGAGCGGTTATCTGCACGGCAACCGCATCGGCGTGGTAGTGGAGTTGGTAGGCGGCAATCCAGAGCTTGCCAAGGATATCGCCATGCACGTGGCCGCCAGCAGGCCGCTGTGCGTGAGCGCCGCTCAGGTGCCCGCCGAGCTGTTGGCCAAGGAACGGGAGATCTATACCGCCCAGGCGGCGACCAGTGGCAAGCCCGCCAATATCATCGACAAAATGGTCGATGGCCGACTGCGCAAGTTTATCGAGGAAATCACCCTGCTGGGCCAGCCGTTCGTCAAGGACCCCGAGCAGAGCGTCGAACAGCTCCTTAAACGCGCCAACGCCCAGGTGCTCGGGTTCCAGCGCTTCGAGTTGGGCGAGGGCATCGAAAAAAAATCCGGTGACTTTGCAGCCGAAGTCATGTCGCAGGTACGGGGCGATTGAGCCGGGTAGGTCGGGTTAGGCGTGCCTTAACTGGCCGGCGAGGACGCCGGCGCTCCCAGAGACTTGCAGGAGAAGGCAAGGCTGACTCCAGGTGCTTGGGCCATTATAATTTTCACTTCGCTGATCAACCAAGGTTTACAAGCCTCCATGCAGGATTTAAAACCGATATTTAAAAGGATTCTCTTGAAACTCAGCGGCGAAGTCCTGATGGGTGAGGAGAATTTCGGCATCGACCCCCGGGTCATTACCCGGCTTGCCGAGGAAGTGAGTCAGATCAATCGCTCCGGGGTTCAGATCGGTGTGGTGGTTGGTGGTGGCAACCTGTTCCGTGGAGCAGGCTTGGCAGAAGCCGGGATGGATCGGGTCACCGCCGATCAGATGGGTATGCTGGCCACCGTCATGAACTCCCTGGCCATGCAGGACGCCCTGGAACGGCTGGGCGTGTATGCGCGCGTGATGTCCGCTATCCGCATCAACGAAGTCTGCGAAGATTACATCCGGCGACGCGCTATCCGTCACCTGGAAAAGGGCAGGGTGGTGATCTTCGCCGCCGGTACGGGTAACCCCTTTTTCACCACCGACTCCGCCGCCAGTCTCAGAGCCATCGAAATCAGCGCCGATGTCATGCTCAAAGGCACCAAAGTGGATGGCATTTATTCCGCCGATCCGGTCAAGGTGCCAGGGGCACAGCGTTACCAGCAATTGACCTACGACGAAGCCTTGCAACGCAGACTCGCTGTCATGGATACCACCGCCATCGTGCTGTGCCGGGACTATGGCATACCGTTCAAAGTATTCAATATCAACTGTCCGGGCGAGCTGGCGCGGGTCGTGGGCGGGGAAGACGTAGGTACCACGGTACGGGGTTAAACAATGATCGAAGATATCAAGAAAGACGCCGCCGCACGCATGGCGAAAAGCATCGACAGTCTTAAACATGATCTGGTCAAGTTGCGCACCGGCCGCGCCCATACCAGCCTGCTCGATCACCTCACGGTGAGCTATTATGGCGCCGAGACGCCCCTCAATCAGGTGGCTTCGATTACCATCGGCGATGCCCGCACGCTGGTGGTGACGCCGTGGGAAAAAAATCTGGTGCCGGCGATCGAGAAGGCGATTCTGGCCTCCGATCTGGGACTCAATCCGGTCACCGCCGGTACTGTCATCCGTATCCCTTTGCCTCCCCTGACCGAGGAGCGTCGCCGCGATCTGATCAAGCTGGTGCGGCAGGAAGGTGAAAACACTCGGGTGGCGGTGCGCAATATCCGCCGGGAGGCGAACGCCGATCTGAAGGAATTGCTGAAAGAAAAAGAGATCACCGAGGACGAAGAGCGCCGCGCCCAGGAAGCAGTGCAGAAGCTGACCGATAAATATATCGGCGAAGTGGATAAAGTGCTGGCCGTCAAAGAAGCGGAACTGCTGGAAATTTAGATGTCGCTCTTCCGTCTGCTATCGCTGTCACCCGAGTCCAAGGCCTGATGGCTGCCGCCGGCAATCCAGCGGCGGCGGCAATGCCCCGCCATGTCGCCATCATCATGGATGGCAACGGGCGCTGGGCCAGACGGCGCTTTCTGCCTCGCCCCTTCGGCCATCGGGAAGGCGTCAAAGCGGTGCGGCGCGTGGTTAACGCCTGTGTCGACCGCGGTATAGAAATACTGACGCTGTTTGCCTTCAGCAGCGAAAACTGGCGGCGCCCGACCTGGGAAGTCAGCGTACTGATGAAATTGTTTCTGGTCTCGCTGCGTAACGAGATCGACGCCCTGCAGCAAAACAACGTGCGCATCCGTTTTATCGGCGACCGCAGCGCCTTCACCGAATCCTTGCAAGCGGTGATTCACGAAGCGGAAACCGCAACGGCGGCCAATGCCACTATCACCCTGGTGATCGCAGCCAATTATGGCGGTCGTTGGGATATCGTCCAGGCCGCCCGTCGGCTGGCGCGGGAGGTACAGCAAGGCCTGCTGACCCCCGAGCAGATCACGACCGAGCACTTCGACACGGGTCTGTCTTTGGCCGATCTGCCCGAGCCGGACCTGTTCATTCGTACCGGCGGCGAGCAACGCATCAGCAACTTCCTCCTCTGGCAGCTGGCCTACACGGAACTGTATTTCACCGATCGCCTCTGGCCCGATTTCGACGCCACCGATCTGGACCAGGCCTGTGCCGCCTTTGCCCAGCGGCAACGCCGGTTTGGACAGACGGGTGAACAGGTCGAACAGGTGGAACGGGGGCGCCGTGCTTAAGCAGCGCATGATCACCGCGTTGATTCTGGCAACGCTGGTGGTGGCCAGCGTCCTGTTACTGCCCGAGGTCTGGTTCGGCGTTGTTCTGCTGGTATTCATCGTGCTGGCCGCCTGGGAGTGGGGTGGACTGCTGTTCAGGCCCGCCGGGCAGATCGCTTATTGTCTGCTCATCGCCGGACTCATCGGCGTGGCCTGGCGTTTACTCGACTACCGTCTCTTTATCTACTCGACCGCGCTAGGCGCCTGCCTGTTCTGGTGTTATGTATTGTTCTGCCTGTGGCGTTACGCGCTCAATCCATACACCAGCTCCACCCTGGCCTGGGCAGCAGCCGGACTGATGACCCTGCTGCCGCTCTGGGTGATCCTGCTGGAGTTGCACCGCCCGGCCTTCGGTCCACCTTATGTGCTTTTCCTGCTGGCGCTGGTCGCCGCCGCCGACAGCAGCGCTTACTTTGCCGGGCGGCGCTGGGGCCGGCATAAGCTCGCCCCCCGGCTAAGTCCGGGAAAAACCCGTGAAGGCGCTCTCGGCGCGCTGGCCGCCACCCTGGTGCTCGCTCCGGCCGGCGCCGCGCTGCTAGGCATCGGTGCCTGGCTGCCATTTCTGCTGCTCTGCCTGGTCACCACCGTCTTTTCGATTATCGGCGACTTGTTCGAGAGCATGCTCAAGCGGCAGCATGCAGCCAAAGACAGCGGTGCACTGCTGCCGGGTCACGGCGGCATGTTGGACCGAATGGACAGTTTGACCGCCGCCGCGCCGGTTTATCTGGTGGGGCTGGCGGCGCTGTTACCCTGAAGCGGGAGGCGGCCGGATGATCGGCGTCACTGTACTCGGCTCCACCGGTTCCATCGGGATCAACACCCTGGACGTGCTCGGCCTGCATCCTGACCGTTTTACCGTGGTGGCTTTGACGGCCAACCGGGACGTGGCCGGTCTCTACCGCCAATGTCTGCAATGGCAGCCGGCTTATGCGGTGCTGGCCGATGCCGAGGCTGCCCGGCAGTTGTCCCGGCAGTTGCGGTCGGCTGGACTGAAGACGCAGGTGTCGAGCGGTGCCGCCGCCTTGGCAGAGGTGGTCGCTCTGCCGGAGACCGACTATGTGATGGCGGCTATCGTCGGAGCTGCCGGACTGGAGCCTACCCTGGCGGCAGCCCGGGCCGGCAAGCGCGTACTGCTGGCCAACAAGGAATCCCTGGTCATGGCGGGGCGGCTGTTTATGGAAGAATTGCGCCGCTATGGCGCCGAACTGTTGCCGATCGACAGCGAACATAACGCCCTGTTCCAGTGTATGCCGGCCGCTGGTGGCGGCAGTCTCGCCGAGCGCGGCGTGACCCGCATTCTTCTGACCGGCTCCGGTGGACCCTTTCGCGAGACTCCCCTGGCGCAACTGCCGCGGGTGACACCGGAACAGGCCTGCGCCCACCCTAACTGGGACATGGGCCGGAAAATCTCGGTGGACTCCGCCACCATGATGAACAAGGGCCTGGAAGTGATCGAGGCCTGCTGGCTGTTCGATGCCGCCCTGGATCAGATCCAGGTGGTGATCCACCCGCAGAGCGTCGTTCATTCTCTGGTGGAATACGCCGATGGTTCGATGCTGGCCCAGCTGGGCAATCCCGACATGCGCACCCCGATCGCGCATGCGCTGGCCTGGCCGCAGCGGATGGCTGCCGGCGTTGCGGCGCTGGATCTGGTGCAGGTAGGCCGACTGGATTTCGAGGCGCCGGATTACAATCGCTTTCCCTGTTTACGTCTGGCTCTGGCCGCCATGGCGGCCGGGGGAACTGCGCCGGCAGTGCTCAACGCGGCTAACGAAGTCGCGGTGCAGGCATTTCTCAACCGGCAGATCCGTTTCACCGACATTCCCCTGGCGATTGCATATACCCTGGAAAGCATCACGTTCAGCGACCCCGCCTCGCTGGCCGTCATTCTGGAAAGTGATGCGCAGGCACGCCGAACCGCCCGGGAATGGATCGATCAGCCGAGGAATCGAGCATGAGTCAGTCGCTGCTGTCATCCGGGTCTTATCTGTTGGCGTTTATCCTGACCCTGGGAGTATTGATCACCGTCCATGAGTTCGGCCACTTCTGGGTGGCCCGACGGCTGGGCGTCAAGGTACTGCGCTTTTCCATCGGCTTCGGCTCACCGCTGTGGCTGCGCCGCAGTCGGGTGGACGATACCGAGTTTGCGATCACCGCCATTCCCCTGGGCGGTTATGTGCGAATGCTGGACGAGCGGGAAGGTCCGGTCGCGGCGGCGGAACTGCCGCGGGCCTTCAACCGGCAGCCGGTCGGCAGCCGGATTGCCATCGTGGTGGCCGGACCGCTGTTCAACCTGCTGTTCGCCGTGCTGGCCTACAGCCTGCTGTTCATGAGCGGGGTCAGCGGGGTTCGTCCTCTGCTGGATGCGCCGTTGCCGGATTCCATCGCCGCCCACGCCGGCTTCGAGGCGGGTGACCTGATTACCACCGTAGCCGACCAGCCTACCCCGACCCTGCAGTCCGCCAGCATGGCCCTGCTGGAACAGAGTCTGGATCAGGGACGCATCCCGGTGCAGGTACAGGATGAGAATGGGCAATTGCGCCTGCGCATCCTGGATCTGCGCCGGCACGAGGCGCTGACGGCGGACGGCGATGTGCTGACTCAATTAGGGCTCACCCTCTGGCCGGTACCCGCCATTGTCGGCCAGGTCCTGGAGGGTAAACCCGGCCAGCGCGCCGGCTTCCTGCCGGGCGACCGTATCCTGTCGATCGATGGACAAGCCATCAAAGACTGGCAACAATTGGTCGCCTACGTGCAGGCCCGTCCCGGCCAGACCCTGACGGTAGCCATCGACCGCGACGGGCAGCCCAAAACCCTGCAAGTGATCCCGGAAGCGGTCGAGGACGGCGCCCAGGGCAAGGTCGGTAAGATCGGCATCGGTGGCCAGGTGCCGGAGGACGTCGCCGCCCGGTTGCGGGTCGTCGTCCGCTACGGACCGTTCAAGGCCATCCTGGAGGGATTCGCCAAAACCTGGGATACTTCGTTATTCACCCTGCGGATGCTGTGGCGGATGGTGACCGGCAAGGCTTCCCTGAGCCATATCAGCGGCCCCATCACCATTGCCCAGTTCGCCGGTCAGGCCGCCAGCGTCGGTCTGGCCGCGTTCCTATCCTTCCTGGCGCTGGTCAGCATCAGCCTGGGGGTGCTGAACCTGTTACCGGTACCGATTCTGGATGGCGGCCATCTGTTATATTATTTTATCGAACTGGTCAAAGGCAGCCCGCTTTCCGAGGTGGCGCAGGAACTGGGCCAGCGGCTGGGAATGGCGCTGCTGGTGATGCTGATGGGGCTTGCCCTGTTCAACGACTTAAGCCGTCTGTTGGGATAAGCCGATGGCTGCCTGGCCTGCAATAACGCGCATGAATAGAAATCACCCTCTGCTGCTGCTGTGCCTGCTGCTGTTCTCTTCCTGGGCTTATGCCGATTTCGTCATCCAGGATATCCGGGTCGAGGGCTTGCAGCGGATTTCCGCCGGCACGGTATTCAACTACCTGCCGGTCAGCGTCGGTTCGACGCTCAAAGAGCAGGACTATCCCGAGATTATCCGGTCCCTGTTTAAAACCGGCTTCTTTACGGATGTCAATCTGGAGCGGGACGGTAATACGCTGGTGATCACCGTGGTCGAGCGGCCGGCGATTGCCGAGATCAATATCAGCGGCAACAAGGATATCAATACCGACGATCTTAAGAAGAAACTGAAGGATCTCGGGTTCGCGGAAGGTCAGATATTCGACCGCGCCTTGCTCGACCGGGTACAACAGGACCTCACGAATCAATACTACAGTCGCGGTAAATACGCCGTCAGAATTAATACCCAGGTCAGGCCATTGGAACGCAACCGGGTGGCGATCGACCTGGATATTTCCGAGGGCAGGGCGGCGCGGATAAAACAGATCAACATCGTCGGCAACGAGGCTTTTACCGAAGACGAACTGTTGGAAAATTTCAAGCTCTCCACCAGCGGCTGGTTCTCTTTTATTACCAAAGACGATCAATACTCCAAACAGAAGCTGACCGCCGATATCGAAACCCTGCGTTCTTATTATCTGGATCGGGGCTACTTGAAATTCACTGTAGAATCCACCCAGGTCTCCATTACGCCGGATAAACAGGACATCTACATCACCATCAATATCAGCGAAGGCAAACTTTATACCATCAAGGATATTCGGCTGACCGGCAAAACGGTCGTTCCTCCGGACAAGCTGCAGAAACTGATCAAAATCGAACCGGGCGACACCTTCTCACGCAGCAGCATCACCGAGGCTTCCCAGAAAATCAGCGACCGTCTGGGTGAAGAGGGTTATGCCTTCGCCAATGTCAATGCGGCGCCGGAACTGGACGAAGCCAATAATCAGGTCGGGCTGGTCTTCAACGTGGATCCCGGCAACCGGGTCTATGTCAGGCGCATCACCTTCAAAGGTAACAGCAAGACCCAGGATGAGGTGCTCAGGCGGGAACTGCGGCAGATGGAAGGCGCGCCCTATTCCACCAAGGATTTGAAACGCTCCAAGGAACGGCTGCAACGGTTGCGCTATCTGGAAAGGGTGGAATCGGAAACCCCGCGGGTGGCGGGCGCCAACGATCAAGTCGACATCAACTATACCGTCGTCGAGCGTCCCTCGGGCAGTCTGATCTTCGGCATCGGCTATGGCCAGGGCGCCGGTATTCTGTTGAACGCCAGTCTGAGCCAGGATAATTTCCTGGGCACGGGCAATACCTTCAGCCTGAATTTCAACAACAGTAGAATCAGCACCAACTACTCACTTTCGTTCAACGATCCGTACTATACGATAGACGGCATCAGTCGGGGTTATAAATTCTATTACAGAAAAATCGATGCCAATGAAGCCAATCTTGCCAAGTATACTATCGACGGTTATGGCGGCGAGATCAATTTCGGTTTTCCTCTGAACGAGTACGATACTCTTTATACCTCTTTGGGACCCGAGCATATCCGTGTCAATAAGAGCAGCGACACCCCCGATGAAATCGTCAAGTACCTGCAAGACCATGGCAGTTCTTACAACGAACTCAAGTGGCTGGCGAGTTGGACGCGTGACAGCCGTAACCGTCTCATCTTCCCGGAACGCGGTAGTCTGAACCGGCTGGGCGGTGAGATGGCCGTCCCCCCGAGCGATCTTGAATTTTACAAGCTGACTTTCAGCCACCATACCTACCTGTCGATCGTCAGGTCGCTGGTTTTTTCCATCGGCGGCAATATCGGCTATGGCGACGGTTACGGCGATACCAATGATCTGCCTTTCTTCGAGAATTTTTACGCCGGTGGCATCAGCAGCATACGGGGTTACAAGGCCAATTCGCTCGGTCCCCGCTACAGCGACGGTGATCCCAGCGGTGGCAAGTTTAAGACTGTAGGAAACACGGAACTGACTTTTCCGGCGCCTTTCCTGGAAAAGACCGATAATTTCCGCCTCTATACTTTCCTGGATGGAGGCAACGTGTTCAAATCGGTCAACGGTTCTACAGATGCCTTTGACTGGAACGAACTGCGTTTTTCAACAGGCGCCGGCTTCCAGTGGTTCACACCGATTGGACCCTTTACCGTCAGCTATGGCGTGCCCTTGAATAAAGGGAAGAATGACAAATCGCAGTCTTTCCAATTTTTGTTGGGTGTCCCATTTTAATCACCACAACCGGTCATAGATCTTCACTGTTAGCGGGAGAATGTGCTTTGAAAACGATAAATCTGTTTGCTTTGGCAGGGTTGATCCTGGTGTCAGCCATCACCGTTCAGGCAGCCGATCTGAAAATAGGCGCCGTGAGCGTTGCTAAAATCCTCAATCAGGCGCCCCAGGCCGAGCAGGCCAACAAGCGTCTACAAAAGGAATTCGAGACGCGCCAAAAAGCCCTGCAGGATACGGAAAACTCGCTGCGCGCCATGCAGCAGCGCCTCGATAAGGACAGTGCGGTAATGAGCGACAGCCAGCGGCGTAATCTGGAGCGCGATATTAAAACCCAAAGCCGGGATTTTCAGCGGGCGGCGGCAGAGTTTCGCGATGATTTGAATATTCGCCGCAATGAAGAACTCGGCAAATTTCAGCAGCAGGTATTGCAAGCGGTCAATACCCTGGCCAAGGAGGAGGGCTTCGACCTGATCCTGAACGAGGGGGCCGTTATCTACGCCGGCCAATCCATCGACATTACGGATAAAGTCCTGCGGCGGTTGTCGGGCGGTAAGTAACTCGTAACCGTTCACCTATTAACCGCAAAGAACGCAAAGAACACAAAAAAAGATTGAATAATTTAAATTTTTTCGTTCTTTGTGTTCTTTGCGTTCTTTGCGGTGAATCACCCGGTTAGGCCGGTGAACAGTTACAGTAAATCCTTATTCAATTCCTCGAAGAAGGCATATTATTTTGAACCCGTCCGATATTTTGGAAATCATGCAGTATCTGCCCCACCGTTATCCATTTCTGCTGCTGGATCGGGTGTTGAGCTTTACGCCGGGACAGGCGTTAACCGCATTGAAGAATGTCACTTATAACGAACCGTTTTTTCCGGGGCATTTTCCCCAACGTCCCATCATGCCCGGTGTCCTGATTCTGGAAGCACTGGCTCAGGCGACCGGTGTCCTGGCCTTCAAGACCGCGCAAGAGTTGCCCGACGCCAACGCCATGTATTATTTGGTGGGTATCGACAAGGCCCGCTTCAAGCAGCCGGTCCAACCCGGCGATCAGTTGATCCTGCAAGTCTCGCTGGAGCGGATGAGACGCGATGTCGGCCGCTTCCTGGGGGAAGCCAGTGTGGATGGGAAGATCGTCGCTGCCGCCGAACTGCTGTGCGCCAAGCGCAGTATCGGGATCTAAGATAAAGTGCCCCTCTCGGCAGGGGGGTATACTCTGGTCTAACGTCTGTCGATGCCATTCCTAAGGAGTACCCCTCATGCCTGCCGATATCACCCTTGAAGAAGTCTGGAAGTTGTTCCGGGAAACCGACCAAAAGTTTCGGGATACGGATCGTAAACTGGATCGGCTGGAAGCCATCGTTGCCCGCACCAGCCGCAGCGTCGATGACCTGACCGGCAAATGGGGCAAGTTTCTCGAAGGCATGGTGGCGCCTGCCTGCAAAACGCTGTTCGCCGATCGCAATATCCCGGTGCACAAAGTTCTCCAGCGGGTCCAGGCCGAATATGCCGGCCGCAGCATGGAAATCGATATTCTGGTGGTGAACGAAGG
>Ga0209253_10004303_pt1 | contig 12430 bp, 10 predicted proteins | sample FrelakmetBRP12BR_FD_187145 | JGI IMG/M metagenome (GOLD analysis project Ga0209253, IMG submission 187145) | Freshwater lake sediment microbial communities from the University of Notre Dame, USA, for methane emissions studies - BRP12 BR (SPAdes)... | ecosystem: Environmental > Aquatic >...
TTTCCGACTCGCACTCTAATCTTGGTTCGCGCGTTCTTGAACTCAGGCAACTCCTCAAGAAAAGAAACCACATCGCACACAGTAGAATCCTTCTGCAATCGGCCGTGGATTTTGTCGCTCATCATTCTCCTGCCGACCTCATCTAACGGCGTGTGAATGTTCATGTAAGGCATCTTCAAAAGCTTCGCAACATCAACCGCATGACCATAATTCCGCGAATGAGCATCAACTTCTAAATCCGCAAGCTTCTTGCAAACAGCCTTCTCTGCCTCAGAATCAGGAATTCCAGCATTAGCCATTTGCAAGACGTGCCTCTTGAAAACCTGACAGAAATCTAGGATCGCCGTTCCACCCGCCGGATGATGAGCAATAACAGCGTCACAACCCAGCTGCTTAGCCAACATGATCTCTGGAACGCCAGCATCGATGCCAAACAGCACTTTCCGAATGTTCTTGCCTTTCACGTATATGGCGCTGTCTTCCGGAATTTCTCTCAATCCTGCCAATTTTAGAGACAACTTCATAATCTCTTCAGTATCCACCACGTTTCCAACCTTCAAACTCGCCACATTAGCTGACTTCTATTATAAGCAACCTGAAATAACACTTTCTAAACAGAAGATGCACAATTGAAACATATATTAGAATAGAATGGCAACAAGCGCAAAGGCGAAGGCCCAAAAAATGAGCGCAAAGACAAGAAAGCTTGCATTAACAGAAGGCGTAATTGCAGGAATCTTATTCGGCACAGCAGCAATCCTCATAAGACTCTTGCCAAACATAGACGCCTTCTCAATCGTCTTCTGGCGCCTCATAATCGCCTGCGCTGGACTAGCCACAATATTAATCGTGTTAAAAAGACAGTTCCGCTCAAAGCTTGTCAAAGAAAACCTGAAAAGCCTACTGATCCTAGGCTTGTTCATCGGCCTGCACTTCATATTCTTCGCATCGGCAGTGAAAGACACAACCATCCTGAATGCAACAGTCCTAGTTAATACTACTCCTATTTTTTCCATGCTCGTTTCCAGCCTCATATTCAAAATCAAGCCATCACGTATCGCGATTTTAGGTCTAACCATATCATTTATTGGTGCATGTATAATCACGTACGCTGAAGTGACAACAGGAAGCGCAAAGAACTTTGCTCCAACTCTGAAAGGCGACATGGAAGCCATCGCAGCTGCCCTAGTTGAGTCCGTCTACCTCAACTATGGAAGAAGAATAAGAGCGCAAATGGACTTACTTTCTACAATGCTTCCGGTCTACTTTTTTGCGGCTCTGCTAGCTGGCATCCTCATCATACCAACAACAGGAAAAACCTTGGCAATTCCAACAACAATAGAGACTGTTCTTCTGCTGACCGTGTTAGGTTTGATTCCAACGGCAATATCACACACTCTGTACTTCTCCTCTCTTTCAAATCTGAAGTCCTTCGAAACCGCAACCATGGCCTTGCTGGAATCCATAGGAGCAACAATACTAGGCATAGCAGTGTTCCAAGAGATCCCAGCGCCACTATTCGCTTTTGGCGCAAGCCTCGTTCTAGCAGGAATATTCTTCATCATCAAATACAAAAGCTGATCAAACAAAAGCGTGAAAGAATGGCTTATTGAAGAAACTGGAGCTATTCTTCTTCCTCGACCTTAATCTCTTTGACCTTCAGCAGGTTCTCTTTGCAGCCGATTACTCTAAAGTACTCTTTCAGTTCTACGCGATGGAGAAACTTTCGCAAAAGCACTCGAAGGTAGGTTTTTGAAACTGCCTTTCCTTCGCCAGTCACAACAATCTCGCTACTTCTCGTATTAACTTCAGCGCTCGTCTTCTCTTTGATGAAAACGGCAAGCTCCTTTATCGTTTCGTCGCCTTCACTCTTCAATTCTGATATGTCAACTTTCATCTCTACCATACCTAATCACCTCATTTCCTGACCATTATTATCCTGATCTGATCACAGGCATCCTCGCACGAGTCTGCAACCATTTCCATACTCTCAAAAAGCTGACTGGCTAATATAGCTACCCCAGCCCTAGGCAAATCCTCTCTACCGATCAGTTTTCTGGCCTTTTCATGAATGTCATCGACTCTCTCCTCCTGCCGTTCCACAGCGTCCGCAGCCTGCAAAGCTTCATCAGGCCTAGTCATCATCTTGTTCACACACTTCTGCAATGAGACAGCGCATTCTTTCACGCTTCCAACCATTTCGATAAACTCTTCCTGAATCGAACGCGGCACATGCTCCATCGGTATCGCCCCAAGTATTCGTGTAGATTCCCTGCACCAGTCTGCAACCATGTCCACACGTTTGACGAGGCCCATCAGATCCTCGCGGTCAGTCGGAGAAAGCTCGCCCTTGGATATGTCGTCCATCACTTTTCTGCGCAGAGCGTCAGCTTCTCTTTCGCCACTTGTCACTCTTTCTATGCACTTTTGTGTTTCTTTCTCGTCCTGTTTTGCAGCAGCCTTTATCGCTTTCTCCAGATCTTCAACTATTCCGGTAGTCAAAGCCAGATGGTTTTGGGTTGTTGACAACGCTTTTGTTTCGCGTCTTTTTTCAAACCATTTTATCAACTCACTCAACGGCTATCTCCTCCTTCAATCCTGCTTCTGGATACGGAAATATATGAGCTTTCTCCGGTTGGAAACTGACAGTTATTTGCTCACCAATATTAAACCATTCCCCGCTCATAGACGGCTTCACAAGCACGACCAAGTCCTCATTCTCCAAGCGAACCTCATACCGCATACTCGTTCCTTCAAACGTGACTCTTTCCACTGAACCCAACATGGCGTTTTTGCCCTTTTTTGTGCCCTTCTCTGCCATGAAAGCTTCAGGTCGAACAGCCAAAACCACTCTTTCACCGCTTCTAGCGTCTTTATCGACAGCTTGAACCTTGACCCCGCCCCGAAGCTCCAAAGTTTTGACCTCGTTGCTTACACTCACAACGTACCCCTCAAGGAAATTTGATTCGCCAATGAAATAAGCAACAAAAATGTTCTGCGGGGTCATGTAAAGCTCGTTCGGTGCGCCAACCTGTATGATTCTCCCTTTCTTCATCACTGCTATTCGATCTGAAATAGCCATTGCCTCAGATTGGTCGTGAGTCACATGGATAGAAGTCAAGCCGAGATCTTTTGCCATCCGTCTGATCTCGTAACGCAACTCGCTGCGCACTTTAGCGTCCAACTGTCCCAAAGCTTCATCCAAGAGAAGAAGCTTGGCGCCAGCTCCCAACGCTCTTGCAACAGCAATTCTCTGCATCATGCCTCCGCTGAGCTCGTTTGGAAAAGCATCGATACGCTCATGAAGCTTAACCATCTCAAGCACCTCATGTCCTATCGTCTCAGCCTTCTTCATGTCATACCCTTTCACACGAGGCCCGTAGGTCACGTTGTTCCAAGCGTTCATGTGCGGAAAAAGAGCGAAAGTTTGGAAGACGAATCCAACATCTCTATCCTCTGGCGGAACATCGTTCACTCGCCTACCACCGATGTAAACATCACCCTTGTCGGGCTGAATCAAGCCGGCTATGATCCTGAGCAGTGTAGTTTTTCCACATCCGCTGGGCCCAAGCAGCGAGAAGTATTCTTGGTCGTGGATTTGAAGATTTACGTTATCAAGCGCCACAACCTTCCCAAAATTTTTCGACACGTTAACAATGCGGATTTCCGGCACTAGTAGAGCCTCCTCCATGTTCCTACGCTTGATTTTGGAACCATCGAATAATTGTCAGCTGGTATATTAAACATGCTAGTACTTCCCCTTCTCTCTTACAATGAATCTCAAAGCCAAAAGAATCATGAAGGATAACAGTATCAGGAAGCCACAGCCTAAACCTATTTCCAAAGAAGTGGCTGGAACCTTTTGCTTGACCCAATTGACGATGACCACGGGGGCGGTTTGGAGAGTAGAAGCCACCGCGACACTCGCACCGGTTTCGCTTACGCTTCTCGTGAAAACCATTATGGCACCTGAAAGAATAGAGTATTTTGTCAAAGGCAAGACTATCGTTCTAAACACTCCAAGCGGTTTAGCACCAAGGGTTCTCGAAGCCTCTTCCATGTCCAAGCTAATTCGCTCAACAGCTGCCGCCATCGACCTCACAAAATACGGGTAAGTTATTGCCAAGTGAGCGAAGATCAAGAGCCACATCTCAGGAATAAATGGAAAACTCTCTTTCCAAAAGATCTTCAACGAAACACCCAAAGCTATGGATGGAACAATCAAAGGAATGTTGACTAAAAGGTCCATTATTGCTGAAGCAAACGAGCCAAGCTTTTTCCTCGCAATTAAGATAGCCATGGGTAACCCAAGAATAACGTTCAAGAAAGTGGCTACGGCTCCCAAAAGATATGAAAGAAGAAGGCTCTGCCAGTATCCCTCCCAGACACCTACCCGAGAAATCGCTCTAGGTAGAGTGTCTGTAAATATGGCTTCAAAGGCTGGAAGCGCAACGAATAGAGAGGGAATTAGAACTACAGCGAAAAAAACCAGGAGAGTAATGGTGTTTCTGGAAGATTCTGCCTTCTTGTAGCTAATTTTTCTTTCGAATGTTGGCCAAATCCTCTTGACTGGCAGCTTTAATTTTGGTCCTAAGAAGCGTATCGCCGCAAAGATGGCCAGCGCGACAATTATGAGTATGAAGCTTGCAAAGACAGTTGCGCCCTCATAGGTTACTTTGCTTTCAGGGTGAATCGCAGAGTCGTTTATCATGTTTTGGATAAAGACTGGCCCATTCTCAAAGACCCCGGCCACTAGAAACGTTGCTCCGGTTTCTGAAAGAGACCTAGAGAACGCCAGAACAAAAGCAGCTATCACAGAGGGCTTGATAATTGGAAAAGTCACGGTTCGCGAGGCAGTGAACGGCGGTGCTCCCAAGGTTCTTGACGCTCGTTCATATTCCATCTTGTAGTCGAGCAACGCACCGACCACAACTCGAACCACTACGGGATAGGAAAATGTGAAATGAAGCAACACAACCAAAAGCCAACCAGGCGAAATCAAAGAGCTCTCAAAAAGTGAAGACACACCTTCGGGCCCGCTCCAGAACAGAAACAACGAATAACCAAGGGCGGCAGTTGGAACGACAAAAGGAATATCGGAAAGCGTGTCCAAAACATTTAGCCATTTTGACTTTCCCCGCGTGATCATCCAAGCCAAGGGAATCCCGGCTATGACGTCTATTGCGGAGACTAGTAAAGCTATTACGAAAGAATTTTGAATGGCAGAAAGCGCACGACTCACAAGATCTTGCTGGCTTGAAAATTCCTGAATCGTGCTCCACTTGATGATTATTCCGAGTATAGGCGGCAACAGTATCAAAACAAAGAAAACCACTACAGCAGTCAAATAGACACTATACTTGACTGACTTCCTCGACGAAAGCTTATCCAGCCTCTGCCAAGCACCAGATTTGATCAATTGCTTCTTCCGCCTAACTGACAATCTTCCGACATTGAATCTCTTTTTCAAATGTGATTCACTTTTATATTTGATAAGGTTTCCGTAAGAGAAAATGTCAGATCGCCCGTCGAGTCGTATCACTGCTTGCGCTCTGTTGACTCTCTGCGTCATCATCCATGCAGGACTGAAGTGTAAAAGAGAATTAAGGCTTTTGCTATGTAACAGATGCCGCTTGGCTGTTAGGAATGTTGGGCATTCCTAATGAATCACGTAAACAGAAACAAAATAGAATATGAGCAAAAACAAACCGGTCATGATCAGCACCAACGCAAAACGCAAATAACCCTGCGGTTTCCATTTGCTTCTTCGGTAAAGCTCAGCAGGGCCTATCGTTTCTTTGCCTGTAATCGCATCTGTTGCCGCAGCTAGCGTAGCAGCCGCTTTACTGCCAATGCTTAGTCCGCCAGAACCAAGTAGGAACAAGATGCCTAAGACAATGGACAGAATGCCTTCTAAGAACAAGGCGTCTACAGGCGACATTCGAAAACGCTGCGCGCCATTTTCAGGGTCTATAAGAAAATAGGAGTTGGCGTAGTAGATTACTGTTACCAAAACGAGTGGTAAGCAGAGCAAGAATGCAACATTTAGCAGAAGCTCCTTTGCCACCGCGTGTCACTCAAATTAGAAGCCAAGTCAGAAACACTAAAAGCTTTTGGCCAACACGTGAAAGGCTAAAACAAAGATTTGCAGTAGAGAGAATTTAAAACCTTCAGAAATATTATTGAAAATGTAGGAAGGAGAACGTTATCATGGATATCCTTGAAATCATCAAAGGAAGAAGAAGCATCAGAAACTTCAAAACCGAAAATCTGCCGGAGCAAGCCGTTGAAAACCTCGTCGAAGCAGCACGTTGGGCACCCTCTGCTGGAAACACCCAGCCGTGGAAGTTCATAATTGTAAGAAAACCTGAAATCAAGAAAAGGTTAGCTAAAGCTGCTCTGGAACAAGCTTTCGTTGAAGAAGCTTCTGTTGTGATTGTTGTCTGTGCAGATGAGAACCGTTCTTCGCAAGGTTATGGAAACCGTGGCAGAACATTATACTGCATACAAGATACAGCGGCTGCGATACAAAACATTCATTTGGCTGCATACTCGCTCGGTCTTGGCACATGCTGGATAGGTGCTTTCGATGAAGAAGAAGCGAGAACAATCTTAAAAATCCCACAAGGAATACGACCTGTAGCGATTATTCCGGTTGGCTATCCAGCCGAATCTCCTCAGCCTAGAAATAGACGACCCTTAGACGAGATAGTTCATTACGAGACTTTCTAGAAATGAGTACGCCCTATCCAAGAAGTCGGTGACCACAGAAAACACTAGCTAGTATGAAATTTAATATTCACTCAACCGCATCTTATCCATGAGGCTCAATCGTTGAAATATGCAACAATAGCCGATGAATACGAAAAAATCGAAGCTACAACCAAGAGACTAGAAATGACAGACCTCTTGGTCGGCCTGCTCAAAAACACACCTAAAGACATAATCGACAAAGTCGTCTACCTTACACAAGGAAGAATCTATCCAGACTTTGTAGACCTTGAGATAGGCATAGCTGAAAAACTTGCAATAAAAGCCCTCTCCAGAGCATCCGGAATAAGAGAAAATGAAATTGAAGAAGACATTAAGAAAACTGGAGACATAGGGACAACTGCTCAAAATGCGATAGCCCGAAAAAAACAGGTGACATTTTTTCAACAACCTTTGACTGCTCAAAAAGTTTACGAAGCTTTCGACAAAATGGCCAAAACTATTGGGTTAGGAGCTGTTGATCTCAAAATCGGTCTATTGGCCGGACTTTTGGCAGGTGCATCTCCGAAAGAGGCCAAATACATAATGAGAACAGTCACGGGGAACCTCCGTTTAGGCATCGCCGACATGACCGTTCTAGATGCTTTAGCAATAGCTTACGGAGGCGGAAAAGAAGCACGCGAACTCGTGGAACGCGCCTACAATATTTCCTCGGATCTCGGGCGAGTGGCAAAAACCGTGGTTGAAAAGGGGCTAGCTGGAATAAGAAAATTTGAAGTTGCAGTAGGAGAACCGATAAGGCCCATGCTTGCAGAAAGGCTTTCTTCGCCAGAGGAAATTCTGGAGAAGCTTGGCGGCAAGTGCGTGGCCGAATACAAGTACGACGGAGAGAGGATACAAGCACACAAGAAAGGGACTGAAGTAGTCCTATTTTCCAGACGGTTAGAAAACATCTCTGACCAGTATCCAGATGTTGCCGCGCTTGTTAGAAACCAGGTCAAGTCGAAAGAAGCAGTTTTGGAAGGAGAATGTGTAGCTGTAGACTTGGAAACAGGTGAGATGAGACCCTTTCAAGAGTTGATGCATCGCAGACGCAAATATGAAATCGAGAAAGCGATTGACGCTTATCCGGTCTCGCTCTTCACTTTTGAGCTTCTATATGTAGATGGTAAAGACTTAACGTTGGAACCCTATCCGACCAGACGGGATATGCTTGAAAAAACAGTGAAAACAAGTGATAGAGTAGGAGTCGCCAAAAACATGACTGCTAACAACGCAAAGGAACTGGAAAAATTTTTCCTCGAAGCCATAGAGGAAGGTTGCGAAGGACTCGTCTGCAAATCCGTGGCAGATGACTCAGTTTATCAGGCTGGAGCAAGAGGATGGCTCTGGATAAAGTACAAGCGAGACTACAAGAGCGAGATGACAGACACCGTTGATCTAGTCGCTGTTGGAGCCTTCTATGGTAGAGGCAAACGTGCAGGAACATACGGCGCATTGCTTCTAGCTGCGTACAACGCTGGCACAGACACTTTTGAGACATTAACAAAATGCGGGACAGGTTTTACAGACGAAGACCTGAGCAAGCTGCCTGAAACAATGAAGAAACGCATCATTGATCACAAACATCCACGTGTCCGATCATCGCTTGAAGCAGATATCTGGTTTGAGCCAGCTGTTGTGCTTGAAATATTGGGTGCAGAAATAACATTAAGCCCAATACACACCTGCGCCATGGATTCAGTCCGGAAGGGAAGCGGATTAGCAGTTCGTTTCCCAAGATTCACAGGCAAATATAGATTAGACAAATCTGCAGAAGATGCGACCACAGCAGCAGAAATAGTTGAAATGTACAACAACCAATTGAAGAGAATTAGCGAAGGCTAAATAGTTCTAGCAAGGTTAAAAAGGGCGATTTTGAAAAGCTTAAGTCATGAGATGGCGAATAGTAGGAATTGTCTTGCTTTTGGTCTCAGCACTATTGGTGAGTCTGGTGTTTTTTGAGATAGTTGTGAAAGAAGAAAAGCACACGTTGCTGGATGAATCAAAAGTACCCCTCGTTTATATTTGGGAGGCAGGCGAATTCGCCCCCATTTGGGCTGAGAGAAACGTCACTCTGAGTCCGCTGAATACTACATTGACTCCACCGGATAGGCCACCGAACCTAAGGTATACGATTAGCGTGTTGGCGAGATCAACCGTTTGGAATTCCAGTGTTACAGAAGTGGCACCTATTGATTTTTGGGTAGTAAACCACACTGGAAGAAACAAGCTGATCGGATACATAGAGAATAACACCTATCCGACCACGGGATGGGAAAACCGAATTCAAGAACTTCCAGGGGTCAAGGCTTACGCCAAAGGATTGGACAAGGCACTCATAGTGAAATTCCTACAGGATATGGACTACAATGGCAATTACACGATATTGATGGTAAACCCCTATAAGGATACCTCCAACGTTACGGTCGTTGTTGACGAAACGCTTACAACAAGAGGCCATATCTTAGAGCTTAGCCCGGTAGTGGCTGCTCCTATGCTTGTCTTGATGTTGGTTCCGGGGGTATACTTGGCAGCAAAAAATCCGAAATGGCTGAGCAAAAAGCCAAGAAGAAGGAAACGGCAGGACTAGCGCTTGATCAGCTTTTCCCAACCGCAGAGCAATCTTTTATAATCTGTCTTCCATATTTTCCTCTAGCTGATGCTGATTGAACAAAAAGGTGCTCGCCATAGGAATAATAGGTCTGCTCTTGGGCGTAGTAATAGTTTTGTTCTCACAAATCTCAATAACCACTCCGCGTATTAGGAACGAACCAACGGTCATGAACACTGTAGACCGCGACGGAGCAGACAGTCTTTCAAACCAAACAACGTTCAACAAGACAGGCGAACCTTTTAAAGTTGAGTTCGCGCTCCGAGAGAACCCAACGGTTCCAGTCCCGGCTGACGGAATAGAAATATTCACAAACATCACGGATCCCGACGGCATCACAACAAAAAGATACCTTGTGGTAACACCCAACGATGAGAAAACCTTCTGGCAAACTGACTTTGGGGACTGGAATGGAACGGGCATCATTAATCGTACTGGGATTCACAAAATGACAGTCTTTACGCAAGGCGTGCCATTCCACTTTGTTAGATTCACAGTCAAAACGATCAACGTCACAGAAGCGAGAACAGATTATCCTAACTCTTCATTATACTATCCTGGGATCGTCACGTTGACTGCGGGTTTTGCGCTGATCACTATTGGGCTGCTGGTTTCTCGTAGAAGAATACGTAGAGCTAAGTTGGCTCGTTGAGTTATTCAGCAAAGAGAGGCTCATGCAATGCAGAAGTAACTTTTTTAGGGATTTTATAGAGAAAAAGAGGAAGGGTTTAGGAAGTTTTCTTCTTTATCATCAGATACACTAGTACAGATATGATCATCGATAGCAATGCAAAGACTATTGCAACATATAGTAGCGTGGCAATTGTGCCTGTGTCTGTTGGCAATTTGTTCTGAACAGCGCCTACGTCGGTCTTTAGTGAGTCAACGCTAGTCTTCACCGTGCCTAAGTCAGTTCGAACTGTGGCAACGTTGTCATCAACATTTACTACGCTAGCGTTTATTGCCGTTAGGTTGGTTTTAACAATGCCAATGTCCGTCTCGATAGTAGCTATGCCGTTGCTGATGCTCGTCAGATGAGCGTTGATGGTTGTTAGATTTGTTTTGATGATTCCAATGTCTGTTTTGATGGTGGCAATGTCACCTTCGATTGTTGTCAGTCTGGCATTCCAGTCCGTAAGTGTCGAGCTTATTTCGAATGTGTCCATTGATGTTCCACTGAGTCCTGCGTAATTCACTTCGACAACAGCCGCGTATGTGCCAGTTGCCGCGTCCGTAGGTATGGAGTAGCTTATTCTGTATAATCCTGTGCCAACATTTTGCACTAGCGAAGTCAGACTTGTTTGGCCGCTACCGTGGTATAATGTTGCAGTAACACTAGTGATATCAACTGGCTTGCCCCAGATTGAGGTTTCGATATAGAATTCAGCGATCTCGCCTCTGAAGTGTATCGTGCCAACACTCACTTGAACATCTATGTACCATCTGGAAACGGTGACATCCATGGTCAAGCTTCTTGAGTTGCCATTGCTATCTGTAACAGTCAGCATTACTTCATAGGTTCCAGGTTCACCATACACGTGACTGGCTATGATGTCTGTGCCGCTTGATCCGTCACCGAAATCCCACCCATAGCTCACAATGGTGACGCCTTCGAAGGGTGAGGTGACGTAGCTATCAGATGCGTTGAAAGTAATCGCTTCGCCTGTCACAGGTGCCTTCGGCATATAGTCAAACATTGGAACTGGAGAATCGATGCGTATGTACCAATCTGCACCGAACGAATCATAGTGTGGAACTTCATAGCCCGTGTAGTTGCCGAACATTGCGCCTGAGATAGTGAACGGTAGAGCGTAGGAAGTATGCATCGCCACAGCGCTTGTGGTTCTGAACTTGACAGTTGCTACTACGCCATCACCGTTGGGGAACATATAACCAGATGACATGTTACCCCCGCCAAGCAATGTAATGTACACGCTTACATATCCGGTGTGCCTAACTGCGTAGGTAAACGTGTATGGCGGTTCGGTTGCCCATCCAAAGTCTGCCCAGAAGGGTCCTTCTGAGACGCTGACGAATTCAATGTAGGTTGAGTCGAACACCAAGTTGAATTCAAGACCGAATGTGTGCCATTCTTCGCCTAGGTGGTTGACTGTGATGTTGACGTTGAACTCTTCGTTAAGGACTAATCGTTGCGATGGCTGAACTTCGAGCCAGCCAATCGCCGGGTAGACTGTAATCGTTTCTGTCTTTGTGTCGCTATCTCCATAGTTGTTCATGACTGTGAGTGATACATCATAGGTTCCTGCAGTGGTGTAGACGTGTTCAATGGTTGGTTCGGTCGTCGTTACGTTGGCGTCGCCGAAGTCCCATGAATAGCTCATTATGAGTGCTCCAGAGGCATTCGTAGACGTGGCGTCAAACGTTGTTGCATAGCTTACGGATGGCATTGATGGAGAGTACGTAAAGTCCGCGATTGGCAGCGGCATGCTTTCAGGCCATACTGTTATTGTCGTCTGCATCGTGCTGTTTAGACCCATGTCGTCAAACACCGTAAGAACTATTGTGTAGTCGCCAAGAGCAGTGTATACGTGTGTAATTGTGGGGCTTGTTAGTGAGGTGATGTTTCCATCTCCGAAGTCCCAAGTGTAGTTGGCAATAGTTCCATCTGGGTCATGGCTTGCAGAAGCATCAAAGGTAATTGTGGTGTTAACTTTGACTCCGCCGTCCAATAGCTGTGGCGAATAAGTGAAGTTTGCGACAGGGTTCTCCACGCCTGCTGTGACATGCACTGTCTTTGCGATCGAGTTGGTTCTTGCTTGATTATCAGTTACGGTAAGATTCACTAGATAATCACTAGCAGAAGTGAAAGCATGATCGGCTGTCACACCTGTCCCGCTGTTTGTGTCTCCAAAGTCCCATTCATAGCTGGTTATAGTTCCGCCGCCCGCAACGTAACTTGAAGAGGCATTGAATGTTACTGTGTCGTTTACTCCCGGATTGGTTGGGATGTAGTCAAAGTCCGGCACTGGTCCTGGGTTAGTTATGAGAAATTCGCTGTTGTAAACGTCCGCAGGGATCAAACTTGCACCTGAGTCGCCAAATATC
>Ga0209253_10004304_pt1 | contig 12430 bp, 12 predicted proteins | sample FrelakmetBRP12BR_FD_187145 | JGI IMG/M metagenome (GOLD analysis project Ga0209253, IMG submission 187145) | Freshwater lake sediment microbial communities from the University of Notre Dame, USA, for methane emissions studies - BRP12 BR (SPAdes)... | ecosystem: Environmental > Aquatic >...
GAAACTGCTCCGGCTCATACATGGTTTTTACAAGCTTGCTCACTGCTTGTTCCAAGTCTACCTTTCCGCCTAGGCTTACGGAGGCAACGATGTTCTGAACCTTAAACTCTGGCTTGCTGATAATGATTATTCCGCCTTTCTTCAGCTCTTTAACAACTGTCATAACAGCTCTGCGTGCTTCCTTTTCCGATTTCGCTCCAGTGCACACCATCTTACCAGAGTTGAAAATCAGCGTGGCCGTCTTCGGTCTCTTGATCCTGAACACCAGTCCTGGAAACTGTTCCGGGCGATATTCGGCACCTGGAAAACTCTTGACAACAGCGTTCAAATCGACCTTTTGGTTCAAGGTTGCAGAAGCAACAACGTTCTGAATCTTTATTATTGCTTTAGTTTTCGGCATCAGACACCGCTTCTCATAGTATAGCAGATGCTTATATGTCCTTTATGTTCGCACAAGAGCGAATCTCTTTTTAACCTCTTCGGTATTTGTAGCAGCTCGCGCGAACTATGGCTGAAAGCCTGTTAACGCTAAATGGAAAAGAGCAAGAATAGCTCATAAGCTTTCTTAACAAACCAGATTGATTGTTATGTGGAATGTCGTTGGCTCAATTCTGTCTGAAGACCAAAACAGATAAAAATGTGGGTATTAACCAGAATGCACAAGCACACGTGAGAACCATGCCTTCCGAGATATTTGAACCCGAAAAATTCATCGAAATCAGCCAGCACGCTGAATATTGTGCTGTAAAGCGATTAAAAGACATTGTAAAACTGAAACTGCGCACGCCTGCCAAACTTTACACGTTGAAAGTTGAGCCGATGAAGGCTGAGGAAATCATCAAGAAGCTTCAGTGTGAAATCCGCGAAATCTAGCTCTCGATCTAGCAACGGAAACGGCCCAACCTTAATGTTTTTTGAAGCGAAAGTTCCCACTATTTAGAGAACCTAGTCTAGTTGTTTCTTGACGCCGACAGATTCTGGGAAATATAGGAGCGGCCAATTTGCGCTTACTTGACTTTAAACAGGTCACATACAAGGGTAAAAAGGCCTGAAAACTGAAGCAAAACCTTTAACCATAAAGCATTCACTCTTGCACCCAAACACTTGAGTGAATGGAATTGATTCACGCTGACCTCCACATCCACACGAAATATTCGCCCGACGCGTCCACCGACCCAAAGGTTCTGGTGGATCGCCTGAACGCTCACCCAACCATAAAAGCTGCCGCCATCACTGACCACAACACGGTAGAAGGATACTTGAAAACAAAAGAGCTTGCAAAATCTTACCAGGACATAACCATAATTCCAGGCGTTGAAATAACCGCTATGGAAGGCGAAATTATCATACTGGGCACAGAAGAACTCCCGCCCATGCCATGGACCATCAGACGCATCACAGAATTCGCCAAAAAAAATAATGCCATAACGATAGCGCCGCACCCCTACCGCGGCTACGGTCTGGGCAATCTAGCCAAGACTTATCAGATTGACGCCATCGAAACCCTCAACGCCATAACCACGCCTAAAGCAAACAAAACCGCCGAAACCCTCGCAAAAACGATGAACCTGCCCGGAGTCGCAGGCAGCGACGCTCACGAACCAGACGAGTTGTGGACCGTATACACGGAAATTCAAGCCTCTCTCGACGTGGGCGAGATCTTGGACGCCATCAAGAAAGGCGCGGTCAAACCCTTCTGGACCGAAAAGTCAATACGTTTTTAAAACACCGAAAACAACATTACACGAATTAGCAGATGAAAAAAGAATGAGTCCCCTTCAAATCGGGTTTCTAGGCGGAACCCGCGAAGTCGGCAGACTGGCTGTTACCGTAAAAACAGAGAAAACCATGGTCGTCCTAGACTATGGAGTCATGCTCAACCATGAACCCGGCTTCCCCATGCACATTCCGCCAAAAGACCTGAACGCGGTGATTCTCTCGCACGCGCACCTCGACCATTCTGGCGCCATACCCATATTCTACATCCAAGGAAAGAAGCCCCTTTACACAAACACCTTAACCAGTGAGCTAAGCCAGCTTCTTATCGCGGATTTCATCCACCTGTCAAGCTACTACTTGCCCTTCGAGTACCTTGAACTCCAAACCATGGTTCGAAACAGCAAATACATAGACTACAACGTAGAGCAACAGGTAGGCGACATAAAATTCCAATTCAAAAACGCCGGCCACATCCCAGGCAGCACGCAGACGTTGCTAGAGGCCGAGGGAAAACGCATACTGTTCACGGGTGACTTCAACATCATCAACACCCGCCTGCTGGAAGGTGCGAAAATGAATTACGGAGACTTAGACGCGGTCATAATTGAAAGCACCTATGCGAATGAAGAGCACCCTGAAAGACAGGAACTGGAGAAACGGTTTTTTGATGAGTGTACCGAAATCGCCGAAAGAGGCGGCACGGTGCTTGTACCTGCCTTTGGCGTCGGGAGAAGCCAAGAACTTGTCTGCGTCTTGGCCGCGCGCCACTACGAGTATCCCATAACAATTGATGGAATGGCCCGCGGAGTAAGCCGAGTGATGATGAACTATTCCCAATTCTTGAAAGACCCAAGAGCAGTTTCGGAAGCCCTCCGTTCAGCAAACTGGGTTGAAGGCTGGAGAGACAGAAGAAAAGCCCTCAGATCCCCCGGCGTCATAATCTCACCTGCAGGTATGCTCAAAGGCGGGCCAGCCATGTTCTACATCGGCAAAATCGGCAAAAAAGCAAACAACGCCGTATTCCTCGTCAGCTACCAAATTCCAGGCACACCTGGCAAAGAGCTGCTGGAAAAGGGAATATGCAACATTGACGGACAAATCAGAAAGGTCAAAGCCCAAGTCAAACACTTTGACTTTTCATCTCACTGCGGTGCCGGTGAACTAAAAGAGGCTCTCAAGAGGCTCGGCGGCAAACCCAAGGTCTACGTGGTTCACGGTGCAGAAGGAAACTGCGAATTGCTGGCGAAATACGCGAACGCTGAATTGGGCTTAGAGGCAAGTGCCCCTAGATCTGGTGACAAATCTCAAGTCTAACGTGAAACTAGATGAAAATTGCATTTCTTCCAATCGGAAACATCAACTCTGACTTGCTTGAGAGGCTTCACGAAAATTTAGACGCAGTTTTTCCTGGAACGCAGATAGCAATAGCCGACGAAGCAATGCCCATTCCAGAAGAGACGTTCGACAAAATCCGGAAACAGTATCACGCAGACATGATCCTAGACCGCGTCTTTGAATATGCGGCTAAAGAGAAGGCGCTAAGCCGTGTTTTGGGAATAGTTGATGTGGATATTTTCATTCCTGAGTTGAGTTATGTTTTTGGAAAGGCTGAATGCCCGGGCAAGGCAGCTTTGATATCGTTGTGGCGGCTTCGGCCTGAGTTTTATGGAAGATCGCCGAATGTGGATCTTTTTTTGGAGAGGGCTGCTAAGGAGGCGGTTCACGAGTTGGGACATACATTTGGTTTGGGACACTGTTCGAACCCGTTTTGCGTTATGTATTTTTCGAATTCCATCTTCGAAACGGATAGAAAACAAAGCTTATTCTGTAGCAAATGTCACTTGAAGATCGAGCAGATCATGAATGGAGTAGGGGAAACGTCGTGAAAGTCGTGCTCAAGAAGGAACTGGTTCATCTGATGCCGATCCTTGCGAGTTTGCTTTTCGGCTTGTTGTGCGCTTACGTGATCATCCCGCCTGAGGTTGAGATTACTCCGTTTTCTGAAGGAGTTGGATCTATTGGTAATGCGGTGTATTTCGTTGTACTCGTTGGTGTCGGCGCGACAATGCTGTATTTGCTTTTGAAAAGAAAAAGCCTCAGACTGATTAGTATCATGACTGGCTTTGCACTAACGATGGCTGTTTTCATGCTGTCTTTCATTTACTTATACTCGGTGCTATCAATCTTCACGGTAGCGTTTTCGGAAATTTGGGTTCTGGCGGCCGCGATGGCGATGACGATTTTGGCTGATTGGGCGATTTTTCGCACTCGCAGAGTTGCGAACGTGATTATTCTTGGGTTGGGCGGGGCTTTGGGAACGTTTTTGGGAGTTTTGATTCCTACACAGAGCACAGTTTTGATTCTTGGGTTTCTTGCCGTTTATGACGTGTTTGCCGTTTATCGTGGACCCGTTGGGAAGATTGCGCAAAGCGGTTTGGATCAGTTTCGCGGTTTGAGCTTCTCGTTCAGGGATATTCAGATGGGGTTGGGAGATTTGACGTTCTATTCAATGCTTGTCGGGCACATGTGGATATTTTTCGGTCCGGCGGCATGCCTAGCTGGAGTCATTGGAGTGCTGGGAGGGTGCTTGGTTTCATTTAGGATGCTGGAGAAGAAAGGCATGTTTCCAGGGCTACCTCTACCCATATTTCTCGGACTTACAGCAAGCTTCCTAGCTACAATGTTCTCATGAAAAGCCTCTCTGCCACCTTCTACAAGCTTTCAACATGGTTTTTGGTTGAAAGATTCGTGAACAGGAACCTCCTTTCTTTAGCGTTCAGAAGCGAAGTTGAGCTATAGAAAGCCTCTCGCTGCCAGACTCTCTTCCTTGCATGTAGATTGAACCTTGGATCCAGAGCTGACGAGCTTGCAGTTTCCATTTGTGGTTTTCTCCTTTTTTTCATCGAGCTGTGTTTTTCTTTTGCTTAGAAGAACTTCAGAGTCTCGCTGAGGCTGTTTATTGTCTGAGCCTTTGCAGGTGGATTTCCTTCTCTGGAAAGAAGCAGAGGTTTCAAGCCTGCTCTTCTGGCGCCTTCATAGTCGTATTGAAACGAATCACCTATGAACATTGCTTCTTCAGGGCACACGTTGAGTTTTTCAACTGCGCACAGAAAGATCGCGGCGTCAGGTTTTGCTTTGCCGCAGACATCAACTCCGACAATGGCATCAAAATAACCCGTCAATCCAAATTTGTCCAATATTTCCTGAACCTCGCGTTCGAGGCCGTTTGTTATTATTCCGAGCTTCATTCGTTTGTCTCTAAGGCGGTCGAGGGTTTCCATCACGTCCTGATAGAGTCCTAAATGAAACTAATCGTTCCACACTTCATCGATTCTCTTTGCCAGAAACTCTTTGTTCTCTTGCACGCCAAGCTGTTTTAATAGCCGCAGGTTCCACTTGATCCAGTATTCTCTTGGTCGCTTTACCATCTCCATAGCATCATGTTCTTCTTTGTTTTTCTTGTGCGCTTGAGCGACCTCAGCATAAGGAAACTTTAGCCCGTGAGCTTCTAGAATTCTTCTATGCGTTTCCGCGGGATCTCCTGTTTTAACAAGCGTGCCTCCGAGATCAAAAAGCACCGCCCTGAGCCTTCTGTCGGACACCTTGTCACCAGCGTGTGCAGACCAACAATTGACTCCGTTATGGATAGAATCTTCTGATAGTTCTTGGGAAAGGTATTGAATCGATGATGTTTTCCAAGTCCAGCATCCATGTCAGCAATCTCTCGACACCCATGCCGAAGCCTACATGCGGAACAGTCCCGTACTTGCGGAGATCCAAGTACCAGTCATAATCTTTCTCGCTCATGCCCATGTCTTTTATGCGTTTAATCAGGATTTCCTTGTCGTCTTCTCTTGCACCCCCGGTCGAGATTTCACCTATTCTGGGCACAAGCATGTCTGCTGACATGGCCACTTCGGGATGTTCTCGATAAGTCTTGCAGTAAAACGCCTTAATCGCGGTTGGATAATCATATATGAAGAAGGGTTTGCCAACATCGTCCGCCAGGGCTTTTTCATCGTCATAGCCTAGGTCTTCGCCCCAAGCCTTCTTCAGCGCTTTGGCATCCAAGCGTTTGATGGCTTCAGTGTAGGTCATTTTTGGGAACGGCGCTTTTACTGAGGCCACTTTGGAAAGATCCGCACCTAACTCCTTGAACTCCTTCTCGCAAGTCTCCACTACTCGCTTGCAGATGTGTGCCATGAGTTCTTCTTCAAAACGCATCAAGTCGTTCATATCCGCAAAAGGCCATTCCCCTTCCATGTGCCAATACTCAGTCAAATGCCTGATTGTCCGGCTTTTCTCGGCTCTGAACGAAGGCGCAATGCAGTATACTTTCTCTAAGGAATAGATGAGAATCTCAAGGTAAAGCTGGGAACTCTGCGTCAGATACATGTTCTGGTCAAAATACTTCAAACCGAACAGTGTGGACCCACCCTCGCAGGCGCTGGTGATGAACATGGGTGGCGAAACCTCCACAAATTTTTGCCCTTTGAAAAATTCTCGCGCGAACTCCAGCACTTTGGCACGAATCTCCATAACCAAATTCATTTTGCGGCTCCGAAGCCATAAGTGTCGCGTGTCTCGCAGAAATTCTTCGCTCTTGTCTTTCGTTATCGGGAAAAGCTCAGCCAAACCAACAATGCTGATCTTATCGACCGCAATTTCGAAGCCACCTGGCGCACGCTCGTCTTTTCTGATTGTGCCCTCAAGCGTAAATGACGATTCTATCGTAAGCTTCTCGGCTTCGCTCCAAGCCGGACTTTCCTTCTTGACTGTGCATTGTATTACGCCAGTTGAGTCGCGCAAGACTAGGAAAATCATGTTCTTGCTGTCTCTCTTGCGGTAAACCCAACCTCTCAGAGCAACTTTATCGCTATATTTGCCATCCAAGATTTCCTGAACAGGCACGAAAGACATCTGACTATCAACTCTTGCAAGCCGACTATTTTCAAATCTAAAATGCTCACGTGCCTTTTAAAGATTTAAATCTCTTTAGTGCCAGCCTCAGACACTTTAAAGAATACAAACAAAGCCACAGGAACCGCGCCGATCGCAAACATGATGAAAGGCAACGGCCTCCAGACGTAAGCGTAAAGCAAACCGACCAGAAGCGTCGTAAACGCCTGACTTGAATAGATGAAGAACTGGCTGCAACCGACTACTTTACCCCTGTACTCTCTGGGTGTCAAGTCGCCCAGAAGCGACTGATAACTGCTCGACTGCAACATCTGGCCTAAACCAAAAAGGAAGAACGCCACCATAAGCATGTAGTAATCGCCGAAAGTGAAGATAACCATCGCCGGCACATAACAAAGATAGCCCAGAATAAGGAAGCCCTTGCGCCCGGCTTTGTCCATTTTGAGACCTGCGAAAATCGCTGGAATCGCAACACTCATCGACATCACGGCCATAACAATCGCCCACTGAGATTTGGTAAGATTAAGAACCTCCAAGGCATATACAGCAAAGTACGTGTACGCACCAGTAATCAGACTGTTAATAGCGGCGGTCGCCACGAAAAGATGAAACAGAGATCGCGGAACCTTGCCCCAAACACCCAAACTCTCCCTAACAGCCCTAGGATATTCCTTCAAAGCCTCCACCAACGAGACGCGCGAACCAGCTCCCGCGGAAGGCAATGTCTCCTTAAGTTTTACCCGCAATAACGCAGCCGCAAAATAGGCCACTGTAACAATTCCATACGCAATACGCATGCCAAGGTCAAACTGAAAGACCAAGATCAAGTACATCGCAATCAGCGATGCTGGCAGCCCAACAAGGTTCGTGACAACCGACTGAATCGTGAAACCTGCGCCTCTGTTTTCAGGCGAAACCGAATCAAGCATAATCGAAAACAACGCTGGTTGATATAGCAGACAGAAGTTTTGAATCATCATCCCCAAAACTATAAAATGCCAAGAAGGGGCAAAGACAAAGAAAAGCGAAGACAACGCAACACCGAAAGTCATACTGTAAACAAGCCACCGCCTACCGTGTTTGTCCGCCAAGTAGCCGCCTGGAAACTGCACAAACGCCAACGCAATCGACCCAGCAAAACTGATGACGCTTAAAAGAAAATCATCTGCGCCCAATACATCCTTGTAGAATTTGCCTGCGTACGTGTTCGGGATGGGTACGGCGAAAAACATTAGAACCCAAGTCATAGTGATGAGTAGAAAATTGCCTTTTACAAATGCGTAACGATTGCGAAAACGCGAGAATGGATTCATCGGCAAGATGCGATACTAAACACAGATATAAGCTATAAGTCTCAAGGTCCGCGGAAACCGCATAATCCTTAAATCTTCGCCTCCGAGGAATATAGGACTACTGGCGTTGGAAACGTGGAAAGCGCCTACAAACTACGGATACTTAGACGCTCAACAATCGCAATAGCAAGCGTAGTTTTTGTGGAGATAACCTTAGGTGTGATTGTAGGCAGTTTGGCGATTGTCAGCGACGGCATACATGCAATGCTTGATGCAGTGACGACGCTTATGTTATTCCTTGTGACGCGCGCGTCGCTCAAACCGCCTGATGAAGAACACATGTATGGCCACGAAAAATTCGAAGCAATAGGCGGCCTAGTAGGAGGGATAACTCTGATAGGTATTGGAATATTGATAATATACGAAGCCATCCTGAAAATACTGGGCGGTCAAAATATAGCAACGTCAATAGAGTACGTGGGGTTCATAGCAATTGGCTACACCTTCTGCATAGACTTCTTCAGAGTAAGAACCTTGTTGAAGGCACGAGAAAGCGAAAGCTCCACCATGAAAGCTGGATTTTATCATGCCCTTGCAGACCTCAGCTCAACAATCATAGCATTCCTCGGATTCGGTCTAGCGACGTTAGGCTTCGCTTATGGAGATGCTCTGGCATCGATAGTTCTAGGCGTCTTGCTGTCCTGTCTAAGCGTTAGACTCGTCTGGAATTGCGGAATGGAGTTGACTGACACAATATCAAAAGATGTGGCAGATCTAGTTGGAAAAGAAATAGTCAACGCAAAAGGGGTTCTCAGATGTGGGGACCTGAAGATCAGAAAAGCAGGAGGCAAAACCTTTGTCAGGGCGACCGTGCAGGTTCCAGATTACATGAGCCTCGAAGATGCGCACAACTTATCCACGTTAATAGAAACAAATCTACAAAAAGCATTAGGAAACGTAGATGTCGCAATCCACATTGAACCTCACGAAGCAGAAATGCGAACAGAGAAACTTGTGGAGGCTTTGGCGATCAGAATAAAAGGTGTGAAGAAAGCCCACGAAGTAACTGTGACCCAAGCTGATGGCAAGCTATACATAACGTTACATGCTGAGGTTGATCCGAAACTTTCAGTCCAAGAAACACATGAGATAGCCGAAAAAATCGAAAACGAAATCTTCGGCACCATAAGAGACATCGAAAACGTTACGGTCCACATAGAACCATTCACGAAAATGCGGAAAGGTTCAATGGTAGACGAGAAAGAAATACATAAGATAATACATAAAGCGGCCGAGACACACAGGCAAGATTTCCGAATAAAACGAATAATAACCTACATAGCTGACGAAAAACGTTTCATAAATCTAGAAGGATGCTTTACCAGGGAAATCTCGACAGAAGATGCACACACCATCATTTCTAACATCGAAGAACGCATAAAAGAGCACTTCGCAGAAACAATAGTCACGGTGCATATGGAACCTGAATAAGTGTACTTGAGTAAGAGCAACTTACCAACAAATTATCGTTCAAAAAACGACTTGCCAATTCTGAAACGTGTTCTTCCAGCGTATTAACGTCAATAGTCATCCAGTCCCTGTCGAAGCCAAGCAAAGTGCCTTATTCCTGACACACTCCAACAAGAAAAGGGAAAGTGTTTAACGCAAAAATAGGGAATGATAAAAGATTCCCAATCACTCACATGGAAAAACTTGTGAGAAGTCTTCTGAGAAATGTGCGGCAGCTTCCTTTTACATGTTTGGAGCTAGAATCATGAGTGGAGTGTAAAACGTGGCAAAGAAGCAGGGGCATAATGTTCCAAACGATTTCAGGAGACAGCAAGCTCATCCTAGTGCGCCCGCTATAAAAGCCAAGAGCCCGAACAGAAAACATATTAAAACCATATTTTTGATTTTTCGGGCACTCTCACGCGAATGATTCTTAACGAGTAGGACAGAACTAACCACAAAGCCGATGTCAGTGACCAAAACAAATGGAATAAACCAAACAGAAACAAGATTAAGAAACCAAGGGACCGGACTCAACAAAACCGCCAAAACATAGAAAAACGCGGCTCCAAATGCGGCACTCCTTTCGCCAAACCGCGCAGCCAAAGTCTTCACGTTCCGCGTTTTGTCGCCCTGAATATCCACTATTCCTTTTGTTACCTCTCGCCCCGTGTTCGAAAGAAAAGCCATGGAAGCAAAAAACAAGACATTCAACCTACTCTCGTCGACAATCGTTATGCTTCCGTAGATGAAGGGAATTGCGACGCAAGCGCTAACTAGAAAATTGCCAGGCAGCCCGCTGCGCTTTCCAATCGTGGTATAAGTGACAAAAACCAGATACGCGATTATGGCGGTTGCAAGAGAGAAAGCGTTTGTCAAGCACGCGGCAATAAACCCAATCAAACTGAAGACCGTAGCAAGCGCCAAAGCTTCCTTTGGTCTGATTTGACCACTTGGGATAGGACGTTTTGGCTCGTTTATTGCATCAATCTCTCGGTCGTAATAGTCATTTATGGCCATCGAGGCAGCAGTCAAGGTGAAGCTGGTTACAAAGCCATAGAAGAGAGGCGGCCAATACTGACCCAAGCTGCTTGGGCTGGCAAGTGCTGCGCCTACGATAACGGCGACACCCATCATAAAACAGTTCACTGGCCGCATCAGACGCAAGCTGCCGCCAACTTTACCCATAGCCACTCAAGCCTTGAAGGAGATGTTTAGTGTTCACATTAAAGTAGGTTATAAAATTCACGTTTTAGATTCGAAAGTTTAAATAAAAACCTCAAACAAATTCATGGCAAAGTTTGGTGACACGCTTTTGCGAAAGACCTACGCGCCAGAAAGACTACGTGTAATAATTCCAGTCGGCGGAAAGGCAACAAGACTGTACCCGCTCACAGCCGAAACCAGCAAAGCCTGCCTCCGCCTGCTCAACCGTCCATTAATAGAATTCTCATTATTGTCTCTGGCTAGTCAGGGCATACGCAATTTCATCTTCGGAATAAAAGGCTACACAAACTATCGAGACCTGCACGACTATTTTGAGTCAGGCTACGGATTCTCAGCGAGATACAACATTAAACCCCGCGTCCACATAAAATACCAGCCAAACGTCGACGACCTAGGCAGCGCGGATTCGGCAAGAATAAACATGGAATACTACAACGTCAGAGATCCCGTCTTCGCCGTGCAGGGCGACAACATCTTCGACGTAAACGTCAAAGAACTCGTCGAATTCCACCAAAAGAAGGAAGCAGTCATGACCATCGCCCTGAGAGAAGTGGAAAACGTCGAAGGCTACGGCATAGCCGACATAAACAAACAAATGCGAATATCACGCTTCGTCGAGAAACCATCTCCAAAAGAGGCTCCCTCAAACCTAGCAAACACAGGCCTCTACGTGGTTTCGCCTGAGATAAAGCAGATCTTCAAAGAAAAGGGAGTAAGACAAATAATAAAAGAGAAACACAGGTTTGACTTCGGCTTTGACTTCATACCGTACATAATCGAAACCGGAAGGCCCGTCTACGGCTACACGCTGAAGGGAAGCTGGTACGACGTGGGCACACCGAAACGCTACTTGGAAGCCATGCAGGACATGCTCAACGGCCGCTTCTCGATGTTAACAGATTTCGGCGGCAGAATAGATGGCAACGCTAGAATCTGGGTTCAGGGCGAAAGCGTCGAATCGATGAAAAATAGGCAAGAAATCGTTAAGAAAATAAAGAAAGGAAAGATAGAAGTCGAAGGCTCAGTTCTAATAGGGAGACACTGCAAGATAAGCGACGGCGTGAGACTCGTAAACTCGTGCATCGACAACTACACGAAAATCAGCAAGGGTGTGACAATAGAGAATTCAGCGGTAATGGACAGAGTCATAATCGGCGAAAATGCGCACATAGATGAAAGCATAATCGGAAGGCACGTCACTCTCCGCTCAACCTCGAAAAAACAGACCAAAATCAGCTCAATCTCAGTCATAGCCGACGATGTCATACTGGAAGAAGGCTGCAAGCTAACAGCAACAAAAATCTACCCTCACCAGTACGTCAGAGGCGAATTCGCAAACCAAACCCTCATGCCCGGCTAAATTAGCCATTCACAACACTGGTTAGACAACAAATGAACATAGACCTGCAAGAAATAAGAAAGAAAACACTCCCAATAAGCGAATACATCGAAAAACTGGAGCAACCTTTTCAAGAGAAATTCCTAGACAGAAAAAGGATGTACCAACTTGACCGAGAGTCGTTAAACCATCTTAGACAAACCACTGGCAAGCACGTAATAGTGGCTTTCTCAGCTGCATGGTGTAAGGAATGCGCCGCAAACATTGCCGTTTTGGCCTTGATATCTGAGGCGACAGGTCTAGAAGCCAGAGTTTTCGGCGGCATAAAGAAAGACCCATTAAGCCTCACCCGAAAGTGGAGAATCCCGCCGTCACCGCCTGAGGCGGAAACGTTCCAGATTGATAAACTCCCAACAATAATAGT
>Ga0209253_10004305_pt1 | contig 12429 bp, 12 predicted proteins | sample FrelakmetBRP12BR_FD_187145 | JGI IMG/M metagenome (GOLD analysis project Ga0209253, IMG submission 187145) | Freshwater lake sediment microbial communities from the University of Notre Dame, USA, for methane emissions studies - BRP12 BR (SPAdes)... | ecosystem: Environmental > Aquatic >...
CCTCCTTTGAGGTTAATGCCCAGACAGTTCGGGTTTTGTCCACGCGAGGTGAAGATGATGGTGGGACCCCTCCAGGTGAAGGTGCAGGACAAACTGAAGATGGTGGGGATATCCCGTTCTAAATAATCACCAATAAAGGTGCAGAGAGTACCTCTGCACCTTTATGATCATGCCCAAAGGATAAAATTTATGACCACACCTGCTCAGAACCGTCCGCCACCACCGCCTGGACCTGTGTTGGAAGTCCCACCGGATTTAAAAACCGATTATGCGAATGTTGTACGGATCGCCCATTCACCATCTGAGTTGGTCTTTGATTTTGCCCATCTTTTGCCTGGGGTCACTCCAGCCCGGGTGGGTACACGGGTGGTAATGTCACCCTTGGGGGCAAAATTACTGCAAAGAGCTTTAGCTGAAAACTTATCACGCTACGAGACTGCATTTGGTGAGATTAAAGTCCCTGGAGAAAATTCCCTGGCAGACTTCCTGTTCCGACCTCCCACTCCACCGAAAGAGTAATATCAATGCCGCAAAAACTTGAAGAAATCGCAGAAAAAATCCACCATACTTTTGATATTTGTACCGTGGAACGTGATAGGGCACTCACCCAGGCACGCACACTAACCCGTCACTGTGCCAATGCCATCCGGGCTATACACCGGGATGAACAAGCATTAGCGCATGAGCATCTAGGAGAAGCCCGTCAATTAGTCCAATCCCTGCGGGATAACCTGAAAGACCAGCCAGAACTATTTTATGCTGGTTATACACAGGATGCGCTTAAAGAATATGCTGAAGCATCCCTGGTGTATGCATTGATTGATCATGGTGAATTTCCCTGCCCAGAGGATTTAAACCTAGAATCATCCACTTATCTTCAAGGTTTGGCTGAAGCGGTTGGAGAATTACGCAGGCGATGCTTGGATATGCTTCTTAAAAATAATCCTGCAGAGGCTGAACATCTTATGGGTGAAATGGACGATATCTATGCGATTTTAGTCACGATGGATTACCCAGATGCAATCACCGGTGGCTTACGAAGATTAACCGATGTCGCGCGTGGCATCATTGAACGAACGCGTGGTGATCTTACAATGAGCCTACGTCAGAGCAGGCTTGAAAACAGCCTGCGGGAATTAGAAACACATTTGGATGAGTATAACCATAAAGAATGAGAATCATCCGTGCATCTGAGATAGGCACATATCAGTTTTGCCACAGGGCATGGTGGTATCAGCTTCAAGGATACGAGCCCGAAAACAAGGTTGAATTAACTGGGGGAAGTGAGCTACATGAAAAACATGGCCGGGCGGTGATGGCAGGTAATTGCCTGCAGCTGGTTGCATACGGATCATTACTTTTAGCCATCATTACCTGCACCATTTGGATCATCCAATCGATCATGTAGATTATTGTTTATTCGATGAATTTATAATTCTTGTGTCATACTTATCGATTTTATTCTTAATCATTGCGATCGCATTATTTATTGTCGCTACCCGCACAAAACGCCAGGCAGGAATCCCTGGTGGAAGGGTGATATACACTGATACGAACCAATGGGGAAAGGTTGAAAAGCCCTTATATGATCCGATTATTCGTTTAACCGGAAAACCAGATTATTTAGTTAAGCATGGACGCCAGGTAATCCCAGTTGAGGTAAAATCCAAGAATTCGCCCGAAGCTCCGTATGATTCTCATATTTACCAGCTGACGGCATACTGTATTTTAGTCGAGCGTGAATATGGCACGCGCCCAAATTATGGCATTATTCATTACCGAAACCGGACATTTGCTATTGATTTTACAATTGCTTTAGAAGAAACCACTAAATCAATCATCCGGGAGATGCAAGAAAAGACAATCCGTTCGCGTGTGGAGCGTTCGCATGATAATCCACGCAATTGTCAGCATTGTGGTTATCGATCCATTTGTGACCAAGCTCTCAGGATATAATTAGGTAATTATGAAGGATGATATAAGACCCTTAAAAAAGATTGCAATCTTTGGTCACCAAAAACTGGCGGAGATTGAAAAGGAATCAATCGCCATAGCTGCCTTCCTGAATGAGAAGGGTATAGAGACACAACAGGGCTATCTATACGACGAGACGATATACCGGAAGGTCAAGCAAGGTGAATTTGATTTATTAATTGCCTTGGGTGGGGATGGGACCATGCTGCGTGCAGGTCATCTGGGTGGACCTTCGGATGTTCCGATATTGGGGATTAACCTGGGTCGTTTTGGATTCCTGACTGAGATTGCACGTGACCAGTGGAAAGAATACCTGCTTCGAATGCTCGACGGAGATTATTGGCTGGAGAAGCGCATGATGCTTTATGCAGAACAATGGCGTGCGGATTCTCTACAGGGTAAGTGGGATGTTTTAAACGAAGTAGTTGTATCCAGGGGTCAAATCATCCGGCCTATTCATATCACTGCTCATGTGGATGGTCGTTTTTTGACCACCTATGTAGCGGATGCATTAATTGCTGCCACACCCACCGGATCGACTGCGTATGCCCTAGCTGCCGGGGGCCCAATCTTACCTCCAGAGCTGCGAAATATTATCCTAGTACCCGTAGCCCCGCATCTTTCCCTAGACCGTGCGATTGTTCTGGCTGAAGAATCTTTAGTGAGCATCACTATAGAGGTAAGCCACCAGGCTGTATTCAGTATTGATGGCCAGGTACCGATTGGGCTAACGGATGATGATAGGGTGCAGGTGTATGCATCACCGCATGTAGTAAAATTCATCCGTTTTCAAGAACCAGATTATTTTTACCGAAATCTTACCATACATATGAGTCAAAACCCGACAACGGGAAATCATCGATAGAGGTTGAGCATGACTGAATCACCACCAACAATTTATTGTGCTAATCATCCGAGTGTTGAAACTACCTTACGTTGTAATAAATGTGAAAAGCCAATTTGTGCGAAATGTGCTGTTCTGACTCCGACAGGATATCGCTGTAAAGAATGCGTCAAAGAGCAGCAAAAAATCTTTGAAACAGCCCTTTGGTATGACTATCCGGTGATTTTCATCGTTGTAGCCATCCTGTCATACCTGGGTAGCTTGCTAGGTGGATGGGTATCCATTCGTTTTGGATTCTATATCATCATTTTGGCACTATTCCTGGCTCCAGCGGTAGGGGGATTAATCGCAGAAGTTGCCCGCCGGGTGACCGGTAAAAGGCGCTCAAAAAGTCTTTTTCTCCTGGCAGCCATAGCAGCAATTATTGGGTGTCTTCCAGTTAGCTTACAATTATTACAGTATTTTTACCTGTATGGATTTATCTTCCAAGTCATGTATGCCATTTTAATGACTTCAACTTTATATTACCGCCTGGCAGGCATCAGAATCGGTTAGGTATGCTGAGTGAATTACGTATCGAAAACTATGCCATCATCAGCCAGTTGGAGCTTAGCTTTAATCCTGGTTTAAATATATTCACGGGGGAAACTGGTGCTGGAAAGTCAATCATCATTGATGCAGTTGAGATGATCCTTGGTGGGCGGGCGGATTCAACCATGGTGAGGGCAGGGGAACAACGCGCTTTAGTTGAAGCTTGCTTTAACTTATCCGATGAAAACACTCAATCCATTCACCAAATCCTGGAGCGTGAAGCATTAGTGGATGAGTCTAAAGTACTCACTTTGGGACGTGAGATCCGTTCAAATGGACGCAGTTTTGCCCGGGTCAATGGCCGCAATGTGAATAATCATCTGCTGATCGAGCTGAGCGAATACCTGGTGGATGTGCATGGTCAATCGGAACACCTATCCTTATTACATATCAAACAGCATCTGGGGTTACTGGACCGATTTGCACATGGCGAGAAGGAAGTGGCAGAGTACCAGGATACCTACCATCAGCTAATTCATGTTCGCAACCAGCTTAGTGAACTCCATACTACTGAGAAGGATGCGTCCAGGCAGATCGATATCCTAGCGTATCAAATCAATGAAATTGAAACTGCTCATTTGCGAGAGGGCGAAGAAGATGAGCTACGCGCAGAACGTACCCGCCTGGCAAATGCAGAAGGGATCGCCTCGCTGGTGCAGGAAGCTATCCTGGTATTAGATGATGGGACACCTGAATCACCGGGCATAACGGAGATGGCTGGGCAGCTTACAAGCATTTTAAATAATTTGGTGCGCCTGGATAACTCTCAGATGACTGTTAGCGAGCGTTCACAAAATGCTTTGGACGAGCTTATTGACCTTGCTACTACATTACGTGATTACCTTGAAACCATTGAGTTTAATCCCAAGCGCTTGGACCAGGTGGAAGAGCGCTTGAACCAGATCCAGAATTTAAAGCGTAAATACGGGGAAAATATTCCGACTGTATTGAAGTTCGTTGAGATGGCTCGAGACCAATTGGAGTCCATTACACACACATCTGAACGAATTTCCGAGTTGGAAACAGAGGAAAAACAGCTTCTGATCAGGATAGGAGATATCGGTGAAACCATATCCGGTCAACGCCATGCTGCAGCTGTGAGATTGGAAAAAACGCTTGAAATCGAGCTTCAGCAACTAAGCATGGCAGAAGCGCGGTTTAAAGTGGATTTTTCACAGCACCTCTCAGAAAATGGTGTGTTATTAAAGGATGGGCGCAAGGTATCCTTTGATGGTAATGGTCTCGAGCATGTGGAATTCCTGGTTGCACCAAATCCCGGGGAGGGATTGAAACCGCTAGTAAAAATTGCTTCAGGTGGCGAAACATCACGCCTGATGCTGGCCATAAAGAATGTTCTCGCACAGGCTGATCGTATCCCAACCTTGATCTTCGATGAGATCGATCAGGGAATTGGTGGACGTGTGGGAATGGTGGTTGGACGAAAACTATGGGATTTAGGTCGTCAACACCAGGTATTATGTGTCACCCATCTACCTCAATTGGCTGCTTTTGGTGATCAACATTGTAGAGTCGCAAAGCATGTGAGAGGTGGGCGGACTGAGACACTGGTAGAATTATTAGCAGGTCCAGACAGGCTGTTCGAGCTGGCTCAGATGATGGGAGAGGTCAGTGAAGGTACGCGGCAATCTGCACAGGAATTGATCAATTCTGTGGAAAAATCTATCAGCCAGCTTCCTGGCTAGTCCCATATTTACACTTATTTATAATTTGAGTATTTAGAATTCAAGTACGAATACAAGTCTGCCCATGCCCACAGTTTCACAGATTGTAAAATTTCGTAACCAAAGAAGGATTAAAGCACAGCGTCGCCCATGGATGAAGGTTGGCCTGGCGATAATTATAATGGTTTGCCTGGTTAGTGTGGTTGTTTGTATCGAAGGATTATGGCTATATTCAAACATTACTAGAGATTTCCCATCGATAGAAGTCCTACAATCATTACTCGAACCTCCTGGTGGGAAATTACTTCGACCCACCCGCTTATATGACCGAACCAATAAGCATCTGATCCAGACACTGGAAAATCCAGGCGCGGCTGAAAAACGGTATCTTATGGTAGGTAAAGAGGGGGAGACAGGAATTGATCAGTTTTCACAATTCTTGATCAATGCCACAATTGCAGAATCAGATCCCAGTTATTGGAGGCATCCAGGTTATACATTCGCCGGATGGGCTGAAGGTACACATACCACCCTGGCACAACGGTTAGTATCCGATTTAGTCCTTATCGATGAGCCTCCATCGATACAACGGAATATTCGTGAGCGGATATTGGCAGCCCAGGTTAGTAATAAGTATGGACGTGAGAAAATTTTAGAATGGTACCTGAACAGTGCCCAATATGGCAACCTGATTTATGGTGCGGATGCTGCTGCGCAAGTGTTTTATGGAAAATCGGCTTCGGAGCTTGATTTAGCTGAAGCAGCGATGCTTACTGCCATCTCAAAATCACCTGAGATGAACCCTAATACGGGGACGCAAGTGTTGAGACAAAAACAAGAGCAGATAATTCAAACGATGATGTTCTATGGATTGGTCACACCAGGTGAAGCTCAAAAAGCCATCGATGAAGAGTTAATATTTCAAGCGCCAAAAGAAGATATTTCGATTGCATCGGAATTTGTTGGTTTGGTTCTAGAACAGCTTGATTCAATAATTAATCTTGAACAACTACGTCGAGGTGGATTTGATATCACAACCACTCTCGATTATGGTCTACAAAAACAAGCAATCTGTGCGGCCAAGGTCCAGCTCGCTCAAATGCAAGACAACATAGAATCCATAGAAAATATGGGTGAAGAAGAATGCAGTGCAGCAAAACTACTTCCTAGTCTACTGATGACCCCTGAAAATCCTCCACAGGATTTACAAGCCAATGTGGTTGTGCTTGATCCGCATTCCGGGCAGATATTATCGCTGGTTGGAAGTGAAACTTCCAAAGCAGATCCCAACTTTCAGCAAGGGCATCCTGCAGGAACTATCTTATCGCCATTTTTATATTTATCCGCATTTTCCCGTGGCATGAGTCCGGGGACTCTTTTGTGGGATATTCCAAAAAACAACGAAATAGACAATATGGAGATGGATGCGGGTAACCAAGCTCAAGATAGTACAACAGTCTATCATGGTCCTGTTCGGGTGCGCACTGCCATGGTGAATGACTATTTAGCAGCTACCTCACAAGTTTTGCAGCAAGTTAGAATAGATAATGCATTAATAACCGCTGAGCGCTTTGGCCTCAATTTATCGTCGTCGCAACCTGCCTCTGAAACAACGCTCAACGATTTATATTCAAAAGAAGTAACACTAATGGATATTATTTCAGCATTTGGGGTGATAGCCAACCAGGGGGTGATGACTGGTCAACCAAACCTCAATGGCGTGAATGAGAATGATCCGGATGCGTTAAAACCAATCAGTGTGCTGCGCGTGATGGATGTGGATGGAAAGGAATGGGTGAATTGGACAGGGACTCAGTCACAGCCCATAATCAGTCCACAATTAGCTTATCTTGCCACCCACGTCTTGAGCGATGAAAATGCACGTTGGCCAAGCCTTGGTCACCCGAATTCATTGGAAATTGGCCGACCTGCAGCAGCAAAGGTTGGTATAACAGAAGCAGGCTACGATGCCTGGACGGTGGGTTATATTCCCCAACTGGCAGTCGGGGTCTGGATAGGCAATCTCGGGCAGGAGACCGGTAAAATTTCCCCAGATATAGCTGCGGGATTATGGCATGCGATCATTAAATATGCCTCCAAACTATTACCTGTGCAGGAGTTTGAAACACCATCAGGAATCAGCCAGATCCAGGTATGCGATCCGTCCGGGTTGTTGGTATCTGAATTTTGTCCGAGAATCGTTCAAGAAGCATTCTTGGAGGGCAACGAACCAACCCAAGCTGACAATCTATACCAAAAATATGCCGTAAATCGAGATTCTGGGTTCCTGGCAACAATATTTACTCCTTCAGAAATGGTCGAGGAGAAGGTCTTTTTAGTTGTACCACCTGACGCTAAAGAATGGGCAAGCAAGGCAGGATTGCCCATTCCACCCGATACTTATGATGTGATCTATGCAAGCCAGGAAAAATCATCTGAAGTTCAAATTACCGACCCTGAAACGTTTGACCATGTAAATGGTGAGGTGCAATTAATCGGTACGGCAACTGGGCTTGATTTTTCTTATTATCGCTTGCAAGTCGGGCAGGGATTAAACCCCCAACAATGGATTCAGATCGGAGAGGATATTCATCGTCCGGTTAAAAATGGATTGCTTACTACCTGGAATACGGATGGGTTGGAAGGCTTGTACGTAGTTCAATTGCAAGTTGTCAGGAATGATCAGAGGGTTGAGTATGATGTTATCCAATTAACTGTTGATAATACAAATCCTCAAGTACAAATCCTTTCTCCTACACAAGGCGAAGAATTTACCTACCAGCAAGGTGGATCAATCATGATACAGGTAGATGCAAGTGATAATCTGATGCTGGATCAGGTAGTATTTCTTATTGATAATACCCCTCAAACGACCCTAATACAACTTCCCTATGTTATTGTCTGGCCAGAAAGATTGGGCGAACATACCTTACTCGTTAGGGCTTATGACCTGGCAGGGAATGTAACTGAGTCGGTAGCGTCATTTTCGGTAACAAAATAATCAAAAAAAGTCGGGCTGGTATGCCCGACTTTTTATTCTGCCAAAAAAATTCTTAAAATCCTACGTAGAACGTATCCATAATTTTTTGGACGGTTGCGATATCACCCGGATATGTTTGAACTTCTACTAAGATAATCTTCGAAGTTGGATCCTGAATATCCACTGCACTTAAGACATAGGCATCAAATCCACCCACACCATCGCAATTGCTATATTGATCATATTTTCCCCGGTACAGGCCATCATTATAATCAAATCGTCCATCCAGGGTACAATTATCACTGTAGGTTCCCGTGTAATAATCCAGGAATTGTACATATCCGCCATATTTAGCAAATTCATTTGAGGCACCAAAGAATATACCCTCAACATTGTAGGAAACTTGAAAATCTGCTAAGTTGGGTGCTGCATTGATTGCCACGCCAATCACCTCATCATCAAATGTCCAGGAACCACCATTAAAATCCGTCCAGTAATTCGGCACATCCACCTGGATGGAAACAGTATCATCCACGCAGGTCATATATGCGCTGTCTGTGCTCTCCGAACAATTTGCCGGAAAGGTTGAAGCTGTATCAGTCCCTGTGTCGCTGGTATCGCCTGAGTCAAGATTGTAAGCGACTTCCAATGCACGACCATTTAACTGCCCTTCGAGTACTTCCTGGGTATTCCAACGTAAAACCTGTAGAGCCAGCGTGTCTTCTGGGCTATGGGTGCGGAGGACATCGCAGTAATCCTTCATTGTGCCATCGGTTGCAAGGTAGAGGTTTTCAAGAGAAGTAACAATATCACCCGCTTCGATCCCAGCTTTGTCAGCAGGTGAACCGGACTCAACAGAACTTACCCAGATCCCTGTAATTGATCCGTCCTCTGACGAAACAGCCTGGCCATTGATGCCGATTGAATCAACATTTTTACCTTCACGAAGCTGTTCGATCACGTTGAGGGCAGTTCCGCGGTCAATGGCAAAATACTGGTTGGTTTCGTTAGTACCGGCATAATTGACTCCCACAACCTTGCTATTTTCATCCACCAATGGACCGCCTGAATTACCAGGATTAATCGTGGATGTGTGTTCAATAACTGAATCTACCGAAGCCCATGAAGTTTCACCGTCTGCCTTTTGTTTTGAGACTATACCTTTGGTCATGGTGTATTCAGGATCACCGAGGGGGAATCCGGCAGCATAAACTTCCAAACCGACATTGGCAGGATCCTTGTACCATTCCAGGTATGGAAAACCATCACCTTCGATGTCGATGACTGCCAGATCGGAACATTCCGACACACCCAGGATGCGAGCGTTGTAGGTTTTACCCGCATCACCGCCCACCCATACTTTAAGCAAGGCTGCCCCGGTGACAACATGATTATTGGTTACAGCAATTCCGGAAGGATCAATGATAAAGCCTGAACCCCGTCCGGCAGCGTTAGCCAAATATCCAAATTCTGGATCAATAAACGTTCCTTCAGATTCTATCTGAATAGTTGCGTTCTTTAAATCTGTAAGATTCGTTGCAAGACCTGTTGGGACCTCGGAAGCAGTGGGTTCAGGGGGTTGGGTTGGAGTTGTCTGAATTTCAACCTGCGTTGGAGGTACCTGAGTGGGAGTATCCTTTGCCCCTCCACATGCTGATCCTACCAGCATGACAAAGATTGCCAGAAATATTAAAGGGAGTAATACTTTATTGTTCATAACTCTTCTTCTCTCCTGTTCTTGACGAAAAAAATAACAGCGTGTAGATTTTTAATATTAGACTAAGTTTACCATTAAAATGAATTTAATAGAAAGCATCCAATATCCCTCTGGTGGATATAAAAGCCAGTGGAGGTAGGTGGTTTATATCGAAAAAGGCTACCTGTTTGGCATCATCCCCGGGTTTTATCTGACCGGATTCCACGTCTGCACGATAAAGGATCAAGATACTTGCCCCTCGTGGATGTTCTTGGCTGTATATCACATCCAGTAATAATAATTCCTTGATCTTCAATCCGGTTTCTTCAAAGCACTCACGTTTTGAGGCTTGTTTTGGGTCTTCACCAGCATCCACGAAACCACCTGGTAATGTCCAAAAATCCTTTTTTGGTTTATATGTACGCTTAACGAGTAAGACCTGGTTGTCTTGCTTGATCAGCACAAGGACAGCAACCTTGGGATCAGGAAAATACACCCAATTGCAATTTGGGCATGAGGGGCGTATCTTACCTGAATGGATTTGCTCAATTAATGAATATCCGCAATGGGGACAAAATTTAATCGGGCTTTCAATCATCGACCTGCTCGTATACGCAGTATGAGTGCCAGGATTCCAGCAATGATCGCAATGCTAGCCAGACTGAGCTCAATCGTCAGTAGGATATATTTTACAAACTCAAAATTCGGGGATTTTTCAGATACTACCTCGGGTGTTAAATCGACCTGATTGGAATCTGCTGAATCCATGAGCTGATCGGGAGGAGCAGGAATTAAAGGAGCTTCAAAGAATGTACCTGAGGAACTATCTTGTGTGATTGAAGGAGCATTCGTTGGAACAGGTGTGGGTGAAGGCACAGGTGTTGATGTAGAAGTTGGGTAAGGTGTATCGGTAGGGATAGGTGTACCAGTAGGAATCGCTGTCGTAGTAGATAGAGGGATCTCAGAGGGATCAATTGGCACATCCGTCGAAAGCAAACCTTGAATTTGATTCGTTGCGGTACCTGTGGCAGTTCCACACAGTGATATATTAGGTGCCGTCTGATTATCACCATTTCTCATAATCCCTTCGCATGTGATGGTGGGAGTCATAACCTGCTCACCCAATATTGAAATTAGAACTTCGGGTGTCTGTGAAGGGGGTAAAGCATTGAGGAAGATCGTTGTTGGTGTTGCAATCTCAGGCTCACCAGCTTTTGCAACTGCGTCAGGTGGGATGGTCGAAGCCTGAACTGGAGCTTCCATCATAACCATCGGAGCATCTTCTTCAGGGGATGAGGTTGCTAATACACTGCGTTCAACTTCCTGCTGAACGACAAATGATTCGACAGGACTGACTTCAGAAGGTGCTAATGCACCAGGCGTTGAGGGTGATAATAAGCGATCAGCAAAGATTACCATGACGAACAAAATGGTCGCAATCGCAGAAACAATCCCATACCCTGGGAATAACTTGAAGGATGGACGAATTCCGACAGGTTTTAATCTGGTCTCTGGATGAATGAAGAAATTTCGTGGGGCGCGTAATCTGGGCAGCTCACGCAGAAGTAAGCGAGTTTTTTCAAGATCTTGTAACTCTTTTCGTAGTTCCGGGTCTGCGATGAGGCGTTCCTCCATGCGAGACCTTTCCTTGCCATCCAATTGATTATCCAGGTAGGCAGAGAGCCGTTCATAATCTCGCGAAGTAATCTGGTTTTTCATTTTTTACCCTTATCTCAGACGAAATCCGGAAGGTAAAAGTTCCGTGAAATTATTTAAACAATCACGCAGACGCAAACGAGCGCGTGCTAGGCGGCTTTTAATCGTACCGATCGGTTTGTTTATTGCACGGGAAGCTTCGGAATAATCCAATCCTTGGATATCTACCAATAAAACCGTGACACGAAATTCATCTGGCAGACGATCCAGGCAATGTTGAATTGCTTGCTGAAGTTCTAATCTTTGCATCTGCTCTTCAGGCTGATCCGTTGGATCGACCATCCAATGGGCTGATTCGACTTCCTCCCCCGCGTCATCTAGTGGTTCTAAAGGCACAGTTGGACGCCGTATTCGCCGACGTAGCTCGTCGTAACATGCATTGGTTACAATTCGTAATAGCCAGGCTTTGAATGAACCCCCTCGAAAAGAACTCAGATGGTTATAAGCTGAAATAAATGCGGTTTGCGTAGCATCATCTGCCGATTCTTCTTCTCCCATCATCCGGTATGCATGGCTATAAACCATATCCTGGTAAGCTAGGACTAATCGATTAAACGAGTCCAGATTTCCCCCCTTTGCTTCCAAGATCAATCCATTTTCGTCCACAGAATGTATTTTAACGCATAATATAATCGAAAGCCATTGCTATGGATGATTATGCAGATTACAATTCTATAAAAGGAACATTATGAATGAGATTCATCGTAGGTGGTTGAATTCGTGCCTGGTGATCATGGTTGTGATTGCTTTGTTTATCAGCGTTTTAGTAATAATCGGGGCAGGGATATTATTTTTAGGTTTTCAGTCATGAGGATAATAGTTTATGCCCCTTGATCTCAGGCGGGTAGAGGCTATTTGTTTTGATATTGATGGTACATTAAGTGATACCGACAATCAATTTGTCCAAAAATTGGTCAGAATATTCACACCCGTTGGTTTTATTTTG
>Ga0209253_10004306_pt1 | contig 12427 bp, 13 predicted proteins | sample FrelakmetBRP12BR_FD_187145 | JGI IMG/M metagenome (GOLD analysis project Ga0209253, IMG submission 187145) | Freshwater lake sediment microbial communities from the University of Notre Dame, USA, for methane emissions studies - BRP12 BR (SPAdes)... | ecosystem: Environmental > Aquatic >...
CATGCCGATGCCTCCGTGCAGTTGCACGCCTTCCTGGACGGCACGGTTCGCGGTGGTGCACGCGCGTGACTTGGCCTGCGAAACCAGTACCCGCGCCCGCGTCGCATCCTTCTGCACCGCCTGCAGCGCCTTGAGCACAATCGCGCGCGTCAACTCGAGGTCGCAGTACAGCTGTGCAGCCCGGTGCTGCAGCGCCTGGAACTCGCCGATCGGCCGATTGAACTGCTTGCGTTCCTTCAGGTACGCGACGGTCCGGTCGCAGACTTCGTCGGCCAGGCCCAGCAGTTGCGCGGCAACGACCGCCCGTCCGACGTCGAGCAGCTGCTCGAGCAGCGCGTCACCGCCGTCGGTGACGCCGAGCACGGCCTCGGCAGCGACGCGCACGCTACGCAGGCTCACCCGTGCAGCGTTGTGGGCATCGACCATGACGGTCCGCTCGATCTCGACGCCGGCGGCGCCCGCCTCCACCAGGAACAACGTCAACGCGTCCGGACTCGTGCGTGCGGCAACGACCAGCGTGTCTGCCACGTGTCCGTCCAGGACGAAGAGCTTGCTGCCGTCGAGCACGAAGCCGGTGCCGTCGGGTGCAGCCCGCGTGGCGATCGCCGCGGGCCGGTGCTTGCTCGATTCATCCACGGCCAGCGTCACCACGGTCTCGGCCGCCGCGATGGCGGGCAACAGGCGATCCTGCTGTGCCGCGGAACCGGCCCGCGAAATCACCCAGGCCGCCAGCACCGCCGTCGACAGGAACGGCGTCGGTGTCAGGGTGTGACCCAGACGCTCGCTGATCAAGCCCGCCTCCACCACACCCAGCCCGAGGCCGCCATGGGTCTCCGGCACCAGCACGCCGCTGTAGCCCTGGCCGGCGAAGTCCCGCCACAGGGCAGGGCTGAAGCCGGTCGCGTCGCGCGCATCGCGCAGCTTCCGCAGGTGGGCGACCGGCGCGCAATCCCCGAGGAATGACTGCACGCTGTCGCTCAGCATGCGTTGCTCGTCGTTCAGAACCAGTGTCATGCGTTGTCTCCGTCACGCGCCCGGGAGGCCGAGGATGTGCTTGGCCACCACGTTGAGCTGCACTTCGCTGGTGCCGCCTTCGATCGAATTGCCCTTGCTGCGCAGCCAGGTTCGTGCAACCTCGCCGTCATTGGTGCGGGCCCCTTCCCACTCCAGCGTGTCCGCGCCGCCGCTCGCCGCCATGAGCTCCCAGCGCCGCTTGTTCAGTTCCGCGCCGTAATACTTGAGCCCCGAGGCGACGGCCGGGTGGCCCTCGCCCCGGCGCGCCCGGTCGCCGGTCATCTGCAGCCAGGCGGCGAACGCGGCTTCATCGACCTCGAAGCTGGCGATCTGGCTGCGCAGGCTCGAGTCCAGCAGGCGCCCCTGCGCATCGACTCCAACGGACTCGACGGCGAGTTGCCCCACGGACTTTTCCGCCACGGCGCTGCCGATACCGCTGATCATTTCGCGTTCGTGCGTCAACAGGTACTTGGCAATCGACCATCCACCATGCAACTCACCCACGAGGTTGCGGGCCGGCACCTTCACGTTGTCGAAGAATGTCTCGCAGAACGGCGATTTTCCCGAAATCAGCAGGGTCGGTCGCGTCGTCACCCCGGGCGTGCTCATGTCGAACAGCAGGAAGCTGATCCCGGCCTGCTTCCTGGCGCTGTCGGTGCGCACCAGGCAGAAGATCCAGTCCGACTCGTCGGCGTACGACGTCCACACCTTCTGTCCGTTGACGACGAAGTGGTCATCCACGAGCTCGGCCCGCGTCGCGAGCGATGCGAGGTCGGAGCCCGCGTTCGGCTCGGAATAGCCCTGGCACCAGCGGATCTCACCCCTGGCGATCTTCGGCAGGTGCTCGAGCCGCTGTTCCTCGGAACCGTACTTGAGCAGGACCGGTCCCAGCATCCAGATGCCGAAACTGTAGAGCGGCAACCGACAGCCGAGCGCGGACATTTCCTGCTTGAGCACGGCCGCCTCTTCCTTGCCCAGGCCGCCGCCGCCATAGGCCCTGGGCCACGCCGGCACCGTCCATCCTCGCTCGGCCATGCGCTCGAACCACGCTCGCTGTGCCTCGGACTGGAACCGCGGGTTCCGGCCTCCCCAGCACATGTCGGCGTCCTTCACGATCGGACGCCGCATTTCCTCCGGGCAGTTTGCCTTGAGCCACGCGCGTGTCTCCGCGCGGAATGCCTCGAGTTCGCTCATTTCAACCTCTGTTTCCTGCGTCAACGTCGGGGCACCACGCCCAGGCCCCACGGGGAAACGTCCCGTTCATCCGCGGGACACTCTTTCGATTCAGCCGCAATGATGCACCAGGCCTTGCGCGGCTGCTTGCGCGACCGATTCGGTTCCATCGAGGATCGTACCGGCGCAGACGTCCATGTCGTCAAGTCTTTGTGGCGCACATCAGGCCGTTCTCGATCGGCAGGCACGATCGAGACCGAGTCCATCTCCAGGTCCCCCGTTCCCACTCCAGCCTCGCCGGTGAGCTCGCACTCCCCGGCGTCCACCACGGCGAGCCCGACGGCTTCGTCCTGCCGGGCAGCAAGCCGAACGGCGAGACCTGCCGCCCGGACGAAATCGAAGTGCTGGGCCACACCGCGCACCAGGTCGGCCTCGACTTCCGCGCGCTGCGCACGGAGCAGCTCGAGCGTGGCGTCGCCGAACTGAGCGCTCGTAACCAGGATCTGCTGGCCCATAATGCCGCTCTCAACCCGGCCATCCAGCGACGGCGCCGCACCATGATGCAGGGCATCACGATGCGCGACCGCATGCGGCGGGTGCCCGTGGCCTTCACGGCGCAGGCCGGCTGGAACGCAAAGGGTGAGATCGAGTTCCGCTTGTTGATCAACTTCGAACAGGAGCCCGCATGATGGTCGGCGCATGGTGGGTCTGGCTGGTGGCGCTGGCCATGTATGGCCTGTTCCGGCTCTGGTACGACAATTGGCGCGGGCCGCTGAGCCCGGCCGAGATCGATGCCTTCATGGCCGAGGCGGCCAGGGCACCGAGCGGCGGGTACACCGACCCTGCGGTCGTGCGCGCCTTTCTCGAAGCCGACGATGGCCGCGAGTTCGTCATGAGCAACCTCGTGCGCGTGCACCCCGGTGAGGTGCCACACCCGGTCACGGGCGCGCCCACCCGGGGGCTCGCGCTGCTGCAGGAATACGGCCGTCGCTTCGTGAAGGTGCTGCTGCGCCACGGCGGCCACCCGATGCTGGCCATGCGCAAGGTGGGCGGCTACGTGGACTCGTGGAACACGCCGCCCGACCCGGGCTGGCACCTGGTGGCCGCCATGCGCTACCGCAGCCGGCGCGACATGATGCAACTGGCCACCGACCCGAGCCTGCGCGACGTGCACCCGTTCAAGGCCGCGGGCACGGCGATGACCTTTTCCTTCCCGGCGCAGGTCATGATGGGTTTTGCCATGCGGCCCCGGGCCTGGGTGGCACTCGTGCTGGCCCTGGCCGCGGCGCTGGTTCATCTCGCCAGCCTGGTCGCCCTGGTGGGTACGTAGGCTGCTTGCAGATCCTGCGCACACCCGGTTCGCCGAGTGCGTGCTGGCCTGCTGGCACGGCACGCCGCAGGACGACGCCGCGCTGGCCGCGGCCCGGAGCTCGGGCTGAGCGGCTGCTTCGTTCAGGACCTGACGGTCTCGATCAGCAACTGCCCTTCGAGCCCCGCGTCGCGGTGCACGTGGATCTCGGCGTACGCGGGGGACGAGGTGATCGCCGCCATGGCCTCGAACGACGGGTACACCATGATGGCGACCTGGTCCCAGGGCTCGTCGGCCGAGCCCACGAACAGGCCTCGAACCCGGCCTGCGAAAACGAACTTGCCGCCCGCCTCCAGCACCATGCGCGTCATGGCACGGCCGTAGATTTCAAAGGCCTCACGGCCCGTGAGCTGAGTCTCGCGGCCGTCCGCGTACACCGCCTTATCGCGGAACTTGAGCAGGTTGACCATGCAGATCGGCTGTCCGTCGTCTCGTTCGCGTGCGGCTTGAATCTGCGCCCGGGTGGGCTGGTGGGCGTTGGCAACGTGCATTGCGGTGTCTCCTCTGGTTCCGCGGCTCTTGCTCACCTGCGCAGGTACTTGGACAGCTCGAGCTTGGCCAGCTGCCGGCGATGCACTTCGTCCGGGCCATCGGCGAGGCGCAGCGCGCGCGCCATGCCCATCAGGCGCGTCAGTTCGGGATCGGCCACGCCCTCGCCGCCGTGGATCTGGATGGCGGCGTCGACGATGTGCTGCAGCACGTTCGGCGCGACGATCTTGATCGCCGAGATCTCGTTCAGCGCGCCGAAGGTTCCACGCTTGTCGAGCGCCCAGGCGGCCTTCATGGTCAGCAGGCGAGCCTGGTCGATCGCCAGGCGGGCGTTGGCGATGATGTCGGCGTTGCCACCCAGCTGAACCAGGGGTTTGCCGAAGGCCACTCGCCCCAGCCCGCGTTCGCACAGGCGCTGCAGGGCGCGCTCCGATGCGCCGATCAGCCGCATGCAATGGTGGATGCGGCCCGGCCCCAGCCGGCCCTGTGCGATCTCGAAGCCACGGCCGGGGCCGAGGATGATGTTGCTCCCCGGCACGCGCACGTTCTCGAACAGGATCTCGGCGTGACCGTGCGGCTCGTCGAGCGAGTTGAACACCGGCACCATGCGCAGGATCCTGACGCCGGGGGTGTCGAGCGGAACCAGCACCATGGAATGGCGCCGGTGCGGGTCGGCACCCGCGTCGGTGACCCCCATGAAGATGAGAATCCTGCAGCGCGGATCGCCGGCGCCGCTCGTCCACCACTTCTGCCCGTTGACCACGACCTCCTCGCCGTCGATCTCGCAGGTGGCCTTCATGTTGGTGGCGTCGGAGGAGGCCACGGCCGGCTCGGTCATGGCGAAGCCGGAGCGGATGTCGCCCGCGAGCAGGGGCTTCAGCCAGCGCTCCTTCTGCTCGGGCGTGCCGTAGCGCACCAGCACTTCCATGTTGCCGGTGTCGGGCGCGGCGCAGTTGAACACCTCGGGCGCGATCAGGCAGCGGCCCGTGATTTCGGCCAGCGGCGCGTAGTCGCGGTTGTCGAGCCCGGCGCCGTACTCGCTGTCGGGCAGGAACAGGTTCCACAGCCCGGCCGCTTTGGCCCTGGCCTTCAGTTCCTCCATGACCGGCGGCACGCGCCACTGGCGGTGGTCGCTCGAGTTCACCAGCTGGTCGTAGTACGTCTTCTCGCTGGGAAGAACGTGCTCGGACATGAAGCGTTCGAGCTGCCCGATGAGATGTTGCGCGCGTTCCGAGTGTTCGAAGTCCATGCTGCTTACCTCCGGTCCGATTCGCCCACGGCTCAGCGGTCGCGAGCAGATCCCCCGGCGCACCGCGATGGCGGGCCGCGTCGCCCGGGGCGAGGTCGATGGCCGTGAGGCGCTTGAGATAGTGGCTGACCGGCGCGTCGTCGGCAACGCCCCTCCCGCATGGGTCTTCCTCTCCGCCCGACTCGCCTGCGGGGCGCCACCGGCGCATATTGCAGGCAATGATGAATCGCGCGGACCGCGCGGCCGGCCGGCCGCTCGAGTTCATGCTGCTCAGGCTCACCCCGGAAACGCAGGACGTGCTTTTCAGCCACCAGCGTCGCGTGCTCACGGTCGACGAACTGCAGCTCGTCGGCCCCTAGCCGCCGCCTCCCGCCCCTCCCGCTCGTGGGGGGCGAGGGAAGAAGGGGCTGGTGCGTCGCACGTACTCTTCGTAGCCGGGCTTCGCTCGCATGGTCGTCTCGAGGAGCGCGACGCCGGACACGCGGAGCAGCAGGAACGACATCACCAGCGGACTGATCACGGTCCACCAGGCGCCGGCCGCAAGGGCGAGGCCGTACAGCCCCCACCACACGAGGAAGTCGCCGAAGTAATTCGGGTGGCGGGTGTAGCGCCAGAGTCCCTGGTCCATCACGCGCCCCTTGTGCTCGGGCCGCGCCTTGAACCGCGCGAGCTGCCAGTCGCCCACCGACTCGAACAGCAGGCCTGCCGCGAAGACGAGCGTCGCAAGCACGTCCAGGGTGCCGAGCGGCCCGCCGCGCGAGATCGCCGCCTGCAGCGGCAGCGACACGACCCACATCAGCACGCCCTGCAGCACGAAGACGATGAAGAGACTCTTCCACCACCACGACGACCCGCGGGCGCGGCGCATCGCCTGGTAACGCGGATCCTCACCCTTGCCGAGGTTGCGCCACGCGAGGTACGCGGCGAGGCGCGCTCCCCACGCGGTCACGAGCCCCACTGCGAGTGCGCCGCGTGGCGACCCGCCGACCTGCAGCGCCACCACCCACGCCACGATCACGAAGCCGGGTCCCCAGAAGATGTCGACGATGCTCGAGTCCTTCACCGCGAGGGACACGAGCCACATGACGAACATCGCCCCCGCGAGGGTGATTGCCGTCAGGACGAATATCGACATGCGTCATCTCCGTTCATCGCGGGCCTCCGAGGCTTCTTCGGCCGAGAGCCAGTCGTCCATGCGCTGCCATTCCTCGGCAAGCCACGTACGGCGCGCATCCGTGCCCGCGGGGATCGAGGACGCGGGAACCCGCCAGAAGCGCAGCCTGACAGTACGCCCGACGAGCGCGCCGCGCATGATGTCCGCGACGTGCGCGAAGCCCTCCAGCCCGTGGTGGCCGATGAAGAGCAGGTCGCAGGCGGGCGGCGCGTCCAGCAGGGCCAGCGCTCCGCCCGGACGGATCGGCAGCAGGTGCTGGAGCCGCTCCGCGCGCTCGCGTGCCACGCCGTCGAGCCGCTCGAGCACGCGGCGACGCTTCGCGGGCGTGAAGCGCGTGCCCTCCGGATAGAGCAGCACGCCCTCGTCCGGCCCGAGGCCCGACTTGAGCGCCCTCACCGCCTCCACTTCCCTCGCCGTGTCCGCGCCGTCGCGCGCGACGAAGCGATTCGGCAGCCAGTGACCGGCCAGGTCGAGGCAGGGATCGACGAGCAGCTCGCGCTTCAGCACGTAGCGCAGCCGCACGCGATGTGCGTTCGCGATGAAGACGGCCGGCACCAGCGAATCGACGATGCTGGCGTGTCGCACCAGCACCAGCAGCGGTCCCGGGGTCGCGGCCTCGTCGCCATCCACCTCGAAGCGCAGCCGGAAGAGTGACCGGAGCGCCACGTAGTGCATCGCCGTGTACCAGCGCTGCACTGGCCAGGTGCGCGCCGCCCGGAGTTGCGGCCGCCCGAGCGTGGAGAGCCACACGCCGAGCAGCAGCACGAGCCCCAGCACCTCCGTGGCGAGGAAGCACACGCCGAACAGCACGATGCGCACCGACACGAAGCTGCGGCGTCCCGCGGCACGCGCGAGGTCGAAGACGAACGCGAGCAGCAACAGCACGGGCAGCGCCGCGACGCTCGCGATGAGCAAGAGTACGACGGCTGGAATGGTGATCGCGCGGCGGGCGTAGCGGCGCAGCGTCTCCCTGGATGCCCGCGGCGTCGATGACAGGGCGGCCTCGTCAACCGCGTTCGGCACGCCGCCCCCGGAGGAGGAGCACTGAAGTCCACGTCACCCACGCGAGCCACAGCGGTCCCGCGACGGCCAGCAGGTTCGCGAAGAAGTCCGACGAGAACTGAAGCGCCACCGGCAGGCTCGCGAGGCCCGCCACGATCCCAAGCCAGCGCAGCGGCACGGGCCAGCCGTCATCCGCCCTGAGCGCACCGGCAAGACACAGCAGGCCGATTGCCAGGAGCCCGTTGAACGCCGAATCGAGCAGCAGCGTGAGCCATAGGAGCGCCACGCCCGTCGAAGGATCGACGTGCAGCGCAGCGATCGGCGCCATGGTGCCAGCCGCGTCGAGCAATGCGCCGCCGCCGAAAAATGCGGCGCCGGCCACCGCGAGGTTGCGGCGGTCTGCCACGGCGAGGTTGCGGCGATTCGCGACGGTGAGCGCGAGCCCCGCCGCGAAGGCGGTGAGCGCCACGAGACCCACCGTGAACGCCCAGGCACTCAGCTGCGTGGGCAACGGCCGGGCCTGCAGCTCGGCAAGCCACGCGGAGACGTCACCGGGCCTGTAGGCGTGTGGAACGTGCCGGAGCGCCGCGACGGCGACGACGTTCAGCGCCACGCCAACGAGGCCCGCCACTCCTGCAGAGGTATTTCGATTCATGCCCGGAAGTGTAGCAACTGGCGCGCCGCGCGAAAGCCGGTACCTCAGCGGCGCAACCACCTGCCCAGCTGGGCGTAGACCTCGGGCCTGTGCAGCAGCTCCAGGTGCCCGATGTCGCGCCCCACCCACTGTCGCTCCGGCGGAATCGCGAACGTCCGCGCCGGGTCCCGGTGCCGGCCGAGCGCGCTGTCGAGCGGCACGAGCCCGTCGCCCACCAGCCGATCGCTCACGAGACTGCGCGTCTTGCCCAGCATGGCCGCCGCCGCATGGCAGGCGACGCCCTCCGGCAGCGGAATGAACTCCTGCTGGTCCGCGGTGATGCTGCCATGGCGCAGGGCCGTGATGCCCGCGCTGCGCGCCTTGCCGATGCGCGTGAACGGCGCGACGTAAGGGCTCAGCGCCATGACGTAGTCGAGCCGGTGGCCGCCGCGCTCGAGCGGCGCGCCGTGCAGCGGCGTGCCCAGGAACACGAGGCTGCGCAGGAGGCTCGGCCACGCGTGGCCCCTGAGCTGGCCGTGATGCACCGCGCTCCTCGCGACGAGCCCGCCCATGCTGTGCCCGACGATGGCGAGTTCCGTTGCGGGCTGCGGCCAGTGGCCCAGCACCGCCTCGATCAGCGCGGCGAGGTCCGCGCCGTTGTCCGCAATCGCGCGACCGCTGTTGTAGCGCAGGAACATGGGCGTATAGCCGAGCGCGACGGCGAGATCCTCGATCCGGCTGCGGCCGTCGCGCTCCCAGTGCGACTCGTTGAGGCACAGTCCGTGCAGGACGAGCATCACGCGACCCGTCGCACCGGGGAACAGCCCCGACCGCGTCCTCTCGTCGAGGCGCCGGCCGCCGCGCCGGAAGTGCATGTCGATGGCGAGCGGATTGCCGGTGCGCTCGAGGTGGTCGCCGTATACGCCGTTCACGACCGACACGAGCGCGTCCCGCGTTGCGGAGGATTCTCCCTCCGGTAGCAGGGCGTTCAGCGGGACGAGGCTGACGTCGATGCCGCGGCCGACCAGCTCCGTGACACCGCGCACGCTGCGGTACACGAAACCTGTGATGCCGCGCGTCCTGCCTGCGCGCGACTTGCCCAGCGGCAACGGCGTGAGCTGGATCGTGCGGTGCATCTTCTCCACGAGGTCGGTGATTCCGACCGTCGCGTCGAACGCCAGGCGCGCGGCGCCGCGCAGGTCGGAGATTTGCGTGCGGGTCGGCGTGGCCATGCGGATACTCCGTGTTGTCAGTCGCTCAACGCTTCGATGACGGCGACCGGGTTGTTGCGGATGGCCCGCAGCAGGGCCCGTGCGGCGCCGGTGGGTTCACGCCGGCCCTGCTCCCAGTTGCGCAGCGTCGCAACCTCGATGGCGAGCAGTTCCGCGAACTTGGCCTGGCTCAGGCCGGTGACCGCGCGGATGGCGCGGACGTCGACGTCGGACGCGCGGCCCGGCCGGGGCACGCGCACGCCCGTCAGCCGTGCGAGTCGCTCGAGCCGGCGCTGGCGCGCGCGGCGCGCGTCGTTGAGCAGCCGCTCGAAGATGTCCTCGGTGAGCACGCGGCGCACCGTACGCCGCTGGCGCATGTACGTCAATGGCGCAGCTCGATCCGTCGCGGATTGCCGATAGCCGCGTCGGGCGCCGGCAGTCCCCTGCAGGGCCGATTTTCCCCGATGGACCCCCGGACCCGCGCCGGCGTAGAGTCATGCGATGCACACGCTCGAGCCGGAACTTCGGACGCTCCACGCAGACGGCCTGATCGACGATGCCACCGCGTCGCGCGCCCTGGCCCGCGATCGCGGGAAGGTGTTCTCCCTGCACCTGGAGCTGCGCGCCACGATGTACGCGGGCGTGCTGCTGGTGATGGCGGGCGTGGGCACGATCCTCGCGCGCAACCTCGACCGGATCGGCCCGCTTGCCATCGTGCTTGCCATTGCGCTCGCCGCCGGGGCCTGTGCCGTGGCGGCCGTGCGCGCGAAGCTCGCCGGCCGCGCCCTCAGCGTGGCCGGCGAATACCTGCTGCTCCTCGCCGTGCTGCTCGCGAGCGCGGACCTCGCCTATGCCGAGCGCCAGTTCACGCTGCTCGGCCCGTTGTGGTCGTGGCACCTGCTGCTGCTCGCGGTCGTGCACGGCGCCATCGCCTACGCCTTCGCCTCGCCGCTGGTGCTCGCGGCGTCGCTCACGGCGCTCGCCGGCTGGTTCGGCGTGGGCGGCTCGCTCGGTGACGTGCTGCACTTCGGGTACTCGACGCCGGAACTCGGTGGCCGCGCGCTCGCCTGCGCCGCGTCGATCGCCGCGTGGCGCTACGCGGACCGTCGCGCACGGCCGGAGACGCGCTTCAGCGAGGTATTCGACCACTTCGCGGCAAACCTCGCGTTCTGGGGAGCGATTGCGTGGTGCATGGAGTGGCCGTGGCTCGCGGCCGGCCTGCCGCTGCTCGCGGCGCTCGCCTGGGCTTCGATCCGGCGCGGGCTCGACACCGGGCGCGAGGCCTTCCTGGTGTACGGCACCGTCTACGCCGCGATCGGGACCTGCGTCGTGGTCGAACCGCGAATCCACGGCGCCACGGCGTCGCTGGCCTTCGTGCTGCTCATCGTCTGCGCCGCAGCAGCCGCGCTCTGGCAACTGCGCCGGCGCCTGCGGGAACCCGGGCCATGAGCCGCTGGCGACCATCGCCCGACGAGGAACGCTGGCTCGAGGTGGCAGCACGGCTCGGCGCCGTCGCGCGCGACGCCCTGGCCCAGCGCACCGGCGGCTGGCGCAGCACCGGCCCACTCGCTCGCATCGCGCTCTTCGTGCTGGGGCTCGTCGCGGCCGGGCTGGTCCTGGGAATTCTCGACTTTGGAGTCCCCGTTCTCGGCCCCGGGGCCACTGCGCTCCTCGCGGGACTCATCGCCGCGGCCGCAGCCGAGTGGCTCGCCGTCGGCAAGCGCCTGCACGCGTCGGGCATCGAGGAGGGCCTGTGCGTCGCCGGGTTCCTCCTGATCGGCGCCTGGATCGTCACGGTCATCGAGCCGCAGGACTACATGACGGCCAGGGCCGCGACGCTGGTGATGATCGCGGCCGCGCTCGCGGCGGGCCTGCGCCTGCTCAATCCCTTCGTCACCGCCTGCGCGATGGTCGCGTTCGTCAACTGGGTGGACACGACGGCGATCGCGCGCACGCTCGACCAGGGCATAGGCGGCGGCGTGACGGCGCTGACTTTCGGCCTGGCGCTCGCGGCACTCGCGCTCGCCCTCGGCGCGCGCGAGTACCGCAGGCCGTCGCACGACCGGATGCTCGACTGGCTGGTCGTGACCCTGCCCATCGCCGCATACGAGCAGCACGCGACCTGGAGCCTGAGCCCGGTCGTCAGCGACCCGATCGGCAGCGCCACGGGCCGGCCAGCAACGACGGCAATGCTGCTCGTGCTCGGCGTCGCCCTGCTCGTCGTCGGCCTGCGACGACGGCGCCACGCGCCGCTCCTCGGCTTCATGGCTTGCGTGGCCTGTCTCGCGGTGGAACTGCGCTTCGCGACCACGCTGGCCACCGAGACGTGGCTCATCCTCTACGGGCTTGCAGCGCTGGTCGCGGGCGTGGCACTCGACCGTTACCTGCGTCGGCCCCGCAATGGCCTGACATCCGCGGCGCTCGAGACTCGCGAAGGGCCGCTGGACCTGCTGCAGACCGCGGGCGCCGCGCTGCTGGCGCAGCGCACCAGTCCCGGGCCCCCGTCCGCAGAACCTGCCGTCACGCCGGGCGAGGGCCGGTTCGGCGGCGGCGGCGCGAGCGGCCGCTACTGAGGCGGCGCAATCGCAGGGCCACCGCCGCCTCGAGTGCCACCAGCCCAATCGAGCGCCTGCGTCTTCAGGCGACAACGCCCGAGATGTGAATCGACCGTGCCGATTTTCGGCTGTCGGCCAAGTTGCGACATGTCGACGCGTGGGAAGCGGCCATTCCTTGCGTTGTGCCCGACCGCCAGCATGGGTTCGATTCCCATCACCCGCCCAATCCGCCTCCTGCGTCAGGGCCGCTCCCAGAGTGCACGCATCGGTCTTGGACAAGAGTGATCCGTTCTATACTTGCGCCGGCGTCAGTTCTTCACATCACATAGCAAGGAGAAGCGACATGGGCGGAGAAGCGGCAGTGCACCTGGGCGGCGTGCAGTTCGGGACGTTCCTGGTCGACGTGTTTGTCATTTTCATGTTCGTGCTCTGGATCTGGCTGCTGATCTCGGTGTTCAGCGACCTCTTCCGGCGTGACGACATCTCGGGCGGGGCCAAGGTGATCTGGGTAATCTTCCTGATCATCCTTCCCTATCTCGGCGTCCTCGCCTACCTGC
>Ga0209253_10004307_pt1 | contig 12426 bp, 12 predicted proteins | sample FrelakmetBRP12BR_FD_187145 | JGI IMG/M metagenome (GOLD analysis project Ga0209253, IMG submission 187145) | Freshwater lake sediment microbial communities from the University of Notre Dame, USA, for methane emissions studies - BRP12 BR (SPAdes)... | ecosystem: Environmental > Aquatic >...
CGATTTCGCTATGCCGGATTAGGGAAGGCGCAGGCAACGGGGGATACGACGGGCTTGTTCAAGATCATTGCCGAGTCACCGAGCGGCAAGATTGTGGGCGTACACATCGTTGGAGCCCACGCAGCAGATCTGGTGCATGAAGCGGCCTTGGCGATGCAAGTCGGTGCAACGGTGTCGCAAATGGCCGAGATGATCCATGCCCATCCCACGCTGGCCGAAGGCTTGATGGAAGCGGCAGAAGATGTTGAAGGGAAGGCGATTCACCAGGCGCGAAAGCGGACGTAATCATGTGGCAATCGCTCCTCCTCAAGTTTGGAATGTTCGCGGTGACCGTGGGGGTCGTTTTTTGGATCGGGTGGAGCTTGCCAGCGTCATTCGATCATGATCACGATCTTGCAGGCAAACCGTTTGAGGGGGCGCAGTCCACGAAGGCTTCAGGCAGTGGACCCACAGCGGCGGTGAGTCTATCGCCTGTCGCGTTGTTGCCTGATCAGCCGTCCACTGCTGCTTCGAAACGATCTCACCAGGGGCTCCTCGATCTGAATCGCGCAACGGAACAGGACTTCGATGCCTTGCCTGGGATCGGTCCCAAGTTGGCGGAACGGATCATGGCGCATCGGCAATCGGTGGGAACTTTTCACTCGCTCGACGAATTGCGAGCCGTCAAAGGAATTGGGAAAAAGAAGTTTGAGCGAATCCGTTCATTAGTCACGGTGACGCCCGAGGCCTCATCTCTGGACAGAGGGAAGAAAACGACATGAGCGAACTCTCCCGTCAACTCGAGTTAATCCTCCGCGGAGTGGTGGAGGTCATTCAACGGGCCGAACTTGAATCGAAACTGACACGTTCTTTGAAAGAGAACCGTCCGCTTCGTGTCAAAGCCGGATTCGATCCGACCGCGCCGGATCTGCATCTGGGTCATACGGTCTTGATTCACAAGCTCAAGCACTTTCAGGAACTCGGGCATCAAGTCATCTTCTTGATCGGCGACTTCACCGGTATGATCGGCGATCCGACCGGCCAATCGGATACGCGGGTCGCGCTCTCGAAAGAAAAAGTATTAGAGAATGCCAAAACGTATGAGCGACAGATCTTTAAGATTCTCGATCCTGCGAAAACCTTGGTGGAATTCAATAGTCGCTGGATGGGCACGATGACCGCGGAAGGGTTGATCCATCTGAGCGCGCATAGCAGCGTGGCGCGGATGCTCGAACGGGACGACTTCCACAAGCGCTATCACGAGCAGAAGCCGATCAGCATCCATGAGTTCATGTATCCACTCGTGCAGGGCTACGATTCCGTGGCGCTTAAGTCCGATGTCGAGCTGGGCGGCACCGATCAGAAGTTCAATTTGTTGATGGGGCGTGAGCTGCAACGGGATTATGGGCAGGAACCACAAGTGGTGATCACAATGCCGTTGCTCGAGGGGACGGACGGTGTGAAGAAGATGAGCAAGAGTCAGGGGAACTACATTGCATTGGAAGATGCACCGAACGACATGTTCGGCAAGCTCATGTCTGTGAGCGATGCATTGATGCTCCGGTACTACGAGTTACTCACCACGGAAGACTTGGCTGGGGTGAAGGCCGCGCATCCGATGGAGGCGAAGCAGGCACTCGCGGCGTTGATCGTGGCCCGGTATCACGGGGCAGAGGCTGGCCAACAGGCAAGGGCGGCCTTTCAACAGAAATTTTCAGAACGAGAGTTTCCTGCAGATCCGGACGTGCGTTTGACCCTGACCCTTGCCGATTTGCGTGAGGGCCAGACCATCGGCCTTGTCGATCTGGTTGCCAAAACAGGGTTGGTTCCGAGCAAGAGCGAAGCCCGGCGGCTGATCATTCAGGGCGGGTTAGAGGTCGATGAACAGAAGCAGAGCGATGCGAATGCTGTCTTGTTGATCGTGCCAGGGAAAACCTATCGCCTGAAGGTTGGTCGTCGAAAATTTGCTTTGGTTGAATTCAAGGGATAGGACGAGGAGTTTCTTGACTTGGCCTAGAGGCCCAGGTAGGATTCGGTGCAGTGAGCGGGCGTAGCTCAGTGGTAGAGTCCTTGCTTCCCAAGCAAGTTGTCAGGGGTTCAAATCCCCTCGCCCGCTCCAACACAAGACAAGAGTCGTGAGGCGTGAATCGCCACACGTAAGAGTATGGAGGACTTGAGAGGCATGCGCTTCCAAGTCCTTTGTTGTATCTACACAAAGATGGACTGATGAAGTAGGCGATCATGCTTGGCTTGGCGGTCTGGTGCATCTTCACCGTCACAGGCTGTCATTACTATGAAGAATATCGGGTACTCAAATCGATGGCGGATTTGCAGGATAAGCGAGCTGAGCTCTTGAAGGCCTATCGTCTTTTTTTGACGAAGTGCCAAGACGAGCTCCTCAAGGCCAAAGAGATGTGCGGGCCCTACACGCAATCCCTGTGGGAAGTCGAAGTCAGGCAGCAGCATGGGCGGTAGCTCTGTGCGCTGTAAAAGAACAGGAGGTACTGTGAGTCGAGGATATTTTGGAATCCTGGTTGCCGTGACGTTCATCGGGAGTATCATCGGTGGAGCCTTCAGCGGCTGGTGGATGGCTCCTTCAATCGTGAAAGCGCAGAAGGCGAATGGGGTGAATGCGGAAGAGTTTCTCTTGCTGGATTCAACCGGGAAGGCACGAGCCGGATTGGGACTCGATAAAAATGGCGAAGTGGGTCTGGTGCTGATGAGTCGCGACGGGAGTCGGACGCTCGCCCTCTCTCCAGACGATCGGTTTGCCGTAAAGCTGTCTGATCAGAATGGCCGCGTAATGTGGTCGGCCCCGTAGCAGGTTGCGGGGATACGATCGTGGCGCACGAGAGGCTCAATGGTCCGTAGGTCTTGGACAAGCCCGATCTGTCTGATCTATCTGGTTAGTTTCATTCAACCAGATAAACTAGACAGACCGAGCAAAACACATGGACAAGACAGGCTGGCAGTCTTGTTCAGCGCCTGCTAAACGGCTTTGATGACTTTGCCGCTGCGTATGCAGCGAGTGCAGACACGAAGGCGCTTTGGCTGACCGTCGATCAGTGCCCGGACTGGCTGGAGGTTGGGCTTGAAGATCCGCTTGGTCTTGTTATTGGCGTGACTGATATTATTGCCTGATTGGCGGCGCTTGCTACAGAGATCGCATGTAAATGCCACGGTGCACTCCTTCATCTAGTCGAATCGATACAAGTTTGCGAAGTTGGAAATCTAACACAGAGGGCTTGGTCTTGACAAGCAGGTTTGATGGGGGAGGCTGGCGTCGCATGGGAGCCTCAGGCCAGCGGAAGGGTGATTGACGATGACGGGAATCGATTTATTGGGGTTTGCGGCAGGGACGTTGACGACCTGTGCGTTCTGGCCCCAGCTGCAGAAGACGTGGACCACGAAGTCTGCGGGTGATGTCTCGCTGGGGATGCTGGCCATCTTCTCGTCCGGAGTCTGCCTTTGGTTTCTCTATGGACTGGTCCTCCAGTCCTGGCCGATTATCTTGACCAATGCGGTGACGCTGATTCTGACGGGGGCGATATTGGCGCTCAAATTGCGGTATCGATAGGAGGATGCTGAAAAAGTCCGCCAGCTTCGTTCTCGGCTCATCGAAATCCTCAACGTACCCCTGAGGGTACGCCTCCGGTTTCGACTCGCCTGCGGCCTTGCTGGACGAACATTTTGAGCATCCTGGAAAGTAAGAATTTGTTGTCGTGATGCGCTAGTGGCGGACAGAACGGCGAGTCGGAGTAGATGCCTGCGATTCCTTGGGCGCAGGTGCGAGGGTGACTATAGCAGGAACGCTGACATCGAAACTCGTATCGCCACCATCATCGAACCTGTCTTTCCCCACGCTATAGATTTTCTGCTGCGTCGGGCTCCACAACATCGGTAATCCGCTAAATGGATCGTAATAGGACGAGCCGACTTCCGCGAGTCGATTCGGCACGGTGGTTTGTGCGCTCGGGCGCCGCAAGACAACCTGCAATGAGGCGAGCCGCAACCTGGCATCGGTCTCCTTCAGCTGATAGTTAAAGGGGGCCCAGTCAGGTTCGAAGCGAGTGGTACTGATGAGGCGTTCAGTCATGCCGTGGCGTGCGTTTCCGGAAAGCTCGTGGAGTGTGGGTAAGGTCGTCTGTCCAGCTTCTGTCGCATGGATGATCGCGTCGTAGTAGGTCGCGTACATTTCCCAGGTATCACGCGTCTGTAGCGAGATTCCGATCAACGAGCGGCCATGTGGATGTGTGATCCGATCAAAGGCCTGTTCAGGTAGACGGGCGGCGTTTGCCAGCCACTGTTGCGCCGTCTGGAGAGATTCAGTGTGCGTCTCCGTGGCGAACTTCCCTGCATGATCGGCATGGACGCCAAGTGTGAATTGATGTTGTAGCGGCCAGCGGAGCGACGATTCTGCCGCCGTCAGTGGGGGAGCGATGTTGGGGGTCATTACCAGTACGGTTTTGTCAACGGTTGCTTGCGACAATAATGTCGAGAGTAGGTGGAGGTCGTCGGTGATGACGAGTTGCGCCATGACTTTGGTGGCGATGGTGGTGGCGTTTCGCAGGACGTTTCGCCATGCGCGAATGTCTTGTGTCATCCGGTGCATGCCCAGGGCCGTCTGGCGGGAAAATCCGTCGGCGACATAGAGGCGATGGGCGAGAAATATTTCGGCAAAGCGAGGCGTGCCACAGTGCGCGAATCCCATGTCTTCGAACGGCATCGAGAGCCATCGTTCGTATCGTGTCAAAAAGGCTCGGTCGCGACCGGTCATCTGGTGGAACCATGCCTGCATATTCCGGAACTCACCTACCGGGTTCTCGGAGTTCCAGGAAGGAAGGATCTGTTCGACGGGGAGTTGAATATGCAGTTCCGCGCGACCCGGCTTCTCGTAATTGAACTCGCTGATGCCTGGAGCGGCGTTGGTTTCACTCCACATCTCATGCCCTGTCTTGACTGGATCTAGTGACGCGGCTGAGGCGAAGCCGAGCAAATAGAAATAGCCATTCTCATAGAGATCGACGAGACGCTGTTGCGGTGGTTCTATGAGGCGAGTGAAGGTGGGGCTGGGCGGTTGCCCTTTTGAGGGCCAGATCAAGCCTGAAATTTGGAAGAAGGCCCAGAGGATGACGACGGTAATGATCAGATGTTTCATGTATGCGTAAGTAGAAATTGTATGTTGGGCCGGTCAATCATCTGAGTGGTTATTCTGCTCAGCATCGTCATGCAGTACAGAGGTTAGCAAAGGCTATGCCGGGAGGCGGCCTGAGAAACCTCGGTCTTTCGTTCCCTTTCCCAGAGGATAGGTTCAGCGAGATGTGAGAAGACGAGGAGGGAACTGCCGAACGGACATTAATGAACTTGACAACCTTCTTCCTTGTCTCCTAGAGTGCCCTCCACATTGTAACTCCTGGGTCAGGGAAGAGGGTGCAAGTCCCTCGCGGTCCCGCCGCTGTAAATGGGGACGAAACCCGTAAATGCCACTGTTCGCTTCGGCGGATGGGAAGGTACGGGGAGTAGGGTGAACCATAAGCCAGAAGACCTCCCAGGATAGTTGACCGACGTTCCCTCGTGGGCTGGGGAATTGGCGAGGATGAGTTGCGGGAGCAATCCTCAGGGTCTGTCAGGCCTTGGGGATTTTTTATTTGCGCTCAGCCGCATTCCGTACAAGTCGATGGGTGGGATTCTTGCTCGGAGCTGGCGTGCTGCTTACGACGTGGGCAGTGCCGGCCGTTCCTAACGATGAGATGTCGAATATGACGCGACGACAACAGGGCATTTTGACCGGCATGCCGTTTATGGCGAACATAACGCCACGGACCTTCGTGGACGCGTTGGGGAGAAAACTTTTTCTTGCGAAGGCACCTAGCCGCGTGGTGTCGATGGCGCCGAACGTCACGGAGATGCTCTTTGCGCTCGGTCTTGAGGAGAAGGTCGTCGCGGTGACGCCATTCTGTGACTACCCTCCCGAAGCACAAAGCAAGACACACTTGGGAGGGACAAATCCAAGCATCGAGCAAATTCTTGCCCTCAAGCCTGACCTGGTCTTAGCCCCGCAGGACTTTATCCAGCCAGATCTTCTCCAAAATCTTGATCGTGTCAAAGTTCCCACCTTTGTGCTGCAAGCCGCGCAACTGGAGGATGTGCTTTCACAGATTCAAACAGTTGCACGGATGTTTGATCGTGGCAAGGCCGGGGACGAGTTAGCGGCCACAATTCGACAGCGTATCGCAGCCGTCAAGGCGCGCACACAATCACTGGCTCGTCCGCGTGTGCTCTATGTGTTGAATACAGACCCGCTACAAACGGTGGGGCCTGGGAGTTTTATTCATCAACTGATCGAGGCGGCGGGCGGTACCAATATCGCAGCGGACACGTCGATGGCCTACCCAAGGTTCGCCTTGGAGGAAGTGCTTGCCCGTGACCCGGAGCTCATTGTCTTCCCAGTCGGCACTGAGGAAGGTATCCCCGATGAGGATCAACAGCAGTGGCGGCGGTGGTCGAGTCTGTCAGCCGTCAAACACAATCGCCTGGTCCTTGTGCCCAGTGTGTTGGTCGACCGACCGGGGCCACGAATCGTGGAAGGACTCGAGCTCCTTGCGAAGGCCATTCATCCAGAGGTATTTACGGGAGAGTCCCCAAAAGAGAAGCCATGATCGTCCATCCGTCTCCATCTCAAGCCAGCATGTCCGATCCACCGATGACGATTCCCCCCCGTCCGTTGCAGACGTATGAAGGCGTGGCATCGTGGCAGGCCCTGCGGGCTCGTCGGTGGTATGCGGTGATGGGACTCATGATGCTTCTGACCTGCGGCGCCGTGGTGTTCTGTCTTCAGTTCGGGGCGCACGCGCTGACCATGGCGCAGCTATGGTCAGCCCTGACATTCTCAGAGGCTGGGAGGGAGGACGTGGCTCGCGTCATCCTCTGGGAGATTCGGTTCCCGCGGATCCTGATGGGTCTGTTCGTGGGAGCGTCGTTGGCGATCACAGGAGCCGCGCTGCAAGCCCTCGTTAGAAATCCGCTAGCCGATCCCTACGTGCTCGGCATCTCAAGCGGGGCCGCGTTGGGTGCGACGATTGGACTCGCCCTCGGGCTTGGCTCGATCGTGGGCGGGCTCGGGTTGCCATTGTGTGCCTTCATCGGAGGTGCCCTCTCGATCGTCCTTGTGTATGGGATCGCGGCCTCGCAAGGACGGTTACCGATGCACCAGCTGTTGCTGGCCGGGGTGATTGTGAACGCTGTCTGTTCGGCACTCATGATGTTTGCGACGTCGATCTTGAATCCGGCCTCGCTCTATCGGGTTGTTCTGTGGCTGATGGGGACGCTGAGTGCCCCGAGCATTCTATCCTTGATCGGGATTGGATCCTGTTTGCTGATCGCTATTCTCCTGCTACTTCGGGAGAGCCAGGCCTTGAATCTCCTTGCCGTCGGCGAGGACGCGGCTCGCTCCTTAGGGGTCGACTCGGATCGAGTACAACGGACCGTGTTCCTTGTTTCGGCAGTGCTGACGGGGGCCGTTGTGTCGGTGAGCGGGATGATTGGATTCGTCGGCATGGTCGTTCCGCACCTCGTACGGATACTCTGCGGGGCAGATCACCGGCTGCTGTTGCCGGTTTCTGCGTTGGGCGGGGGTATCCTGCTGATGGTGGCTGATACCGTCGCGCGTACGGTTGTGGCTCCGGCCGAGATTCCGGTCGGCGTGATTACCTCCTTGATTGGCGGACCGTTCTTTATCTATCTCCTAATGACTCGAAAATATCGGTTTTTCGCATGAGTCAACAGGCATCGGCCAGTCCTATGTGTTTTCCTCTCCCGGCCTTCGAGGTCCGTCAGCTATCGTTCCGGTATGACGCTGTTCGAATCCGTCCCTTCGGTGACCGCTCAGCCTGGGTCATCAATGGAATGGGGTTCACCGTTCGCCAGGGCGAGATCATCGGTGTGATTGGGCCCAACGGATCCGGGAAAAGTTCGTTGTTGAAGCTGTTGGCGAAACTGGTCAGACCTCAAGAGGGAACCATACGCTTGTTTGGGGCTGAGCTTGGCGCATTGTCGCGTGAATCCATCTCCAGGCAGGTGGCGTATATGCCACAGGACCTCTCGTCCGACTTTCCGTTTTCCGTGTTGGACATGGTGTTGATGGGACGGTTTTCCTATCGCCGCGGTGGGCTGTGGAATCTCGTGGGGTGGGAGCGGCGAGAAGATCTTGCCGTTGTAGAAGAGGCCATGGCCCAAACGGATGTGACGCACCTGGCCAACCGGATGGTCGATACGCTTTCGGCAGGGGAGCGACAGCGAGTGCTGCTTGCGCGGGCCTTAGCCCAGGTGCCTCGCGTGCTGATGCTCGATGAACCGACCGCCCATCTCGACCTCAATCACCAGCTCGACGTGTGCCGGATTCTCCAGCGTGTGCATGAGCAATTGCAGATGACGGTGCTGCTCGTTTCGCACGACATCAATCTCGCCAGCCAATACTGTGATCGTATTCTGGTCATGAAGCAGGGAGCCGTTGTGTGCATCGGTTCGCCACAGGAGGTGATTCATCCGCGGGTTTTGACCGAGGTCTATGGGTGTCAGGTGCTGGTGGATGAGCATCCGGAAACAGGGTTGCCGCGAGTCTCCTTGCCTGGTCAGGATCGTCATCAGACTGTTGCCGTGTCCGTGAGGTTGTGAGTTTCAGTAGTACGGGTAAGGTTTTGTACCCGACCTGCCCGTTGGTTCCAGGGGGTACTGTTTAACCAGGGAGATAGGTCGTTCGAGTCAATACACCGTCGGGGACGGGGAAGATGGTGCAAATCCATCACGGTGCCGCCACTGTTAGCGGGGAGTGACTCTGCATAAATGCCACTGTGTGCCAGGGCACATGGGAAGGCGCAGGGAAGCGACGAGCCGCAAGTCAGGAGACCCATCCGACGGACATTTCGACTGGACCCTTCGAGTCTAAGGGAGGTCTCTGTGCGCATGCATGTTCAGGGTTTGTCTGTTTGTGTTGTCCTGTTATCCAGCCTCATTGCTTTTGCCACCTATGCTCAGTCTGAGGATGTGATTGAGACGCGAGAAGTCGTCGTCTCCAGCACACGTCTTCCTGACGCACCCGTCGATGCCAGAACGCTTCCTGCAAACGTGACCGTCATCACGGCCGAGGATATCCGTAAGTCTGGCGCCAAGACCGTCCAGGAGGCGATTCAGGGAGCAACCGGTATCGTGATGTACGATCAGGTCGGTAATGCATTCCAGCAGACGATCGACCTGCGCGGTTTCAACGGCCAGCCGGCTCCTTCCACGAGTGTCTTTGTGGATGGTCAAAGGATCAATGAGCCAGATTTCAACACCATTAACTTCGATCTGATACCATTTGACACGATCGAACGGATCGAAATTATTCCCGGTCCCGCCACGATCTATGGGAAAAATGCGTTAGGAGGTGTCGTCAACATCATTACGAAGCGTGGCGGCGAGAAGCGTCAGGTGACAGGAGAGACCTTGTTCGGCAGTTGGGGCCGCCAACGCTATACCCTCAATGCGAGTGGGCCGATCGGCAAATTCGACTACTATTTTAATCTTGGCAAGGAGAAGGAGGACGGATACCGTGACGACTCTGGTGCCAACATCTCACGTGTCTACGGGAGAGTCGGGTATCGTCCGGCCGAGGAGACCGATATCACGCTCTCCTACACCTATGTGACGGACAAACTGTATCAGGCAGGCGCGCTCCCCATGAGCGTGGCGGCCGTGAACCCGAGAGCCAACTTTACCCCGGGCGACTATACCGATAACAATAGTAACGTGGTGAGGCTGACGGGACGACAAGGGCTTCCGCTGGGGTTCTCGTTGAACGTCAATGGCTTCTACCGGCAACTAGACCAAACACAGTTCGGAGTCGGGCAACCATTCTTCTCAGGGTCCATTCTTTCAACAGCTCAAACCATTTCAACCACGCAATCGTGGGGTGGAACAGTCCAGCTAGGGCAAAACACTCCGCTTTTCGGGCGCCACAATAATTTGGTGTTCGGGGCTGACGCGCAACGAAATGATTTCGGGAGTCGGTTGGCCTCTACCTCTGGCTTCGGACCATTCAACAATAGGACCGACACGAATGAGAACATTCTCGGATTATACGCCCAAGATACGTTGAGCCTTCTTCCGCAATTACTGTTAACAGCCGGTGTTCGCTACGACCAAGACAGAATTTCGTCTGACTTTGAGGACACCTTTACTCCACCTGGCGTCGGCACAAAGACGTTCTATCGAACGAATCCACGAGCAGGTCTGACGTATCTGATCCATTCTGATGCCAGCGTGTACTTTAATTATAGTCAGGGGTTTCGGGTTCCCACATTTCTTGAACTCTTCCCGGTCATCGGTCAGTCGAATCAGTTCTTGAAGCCGATTACATCGAATAATTTTGAATTCGGGGGTAAGACGAGGCTGTGGAATTGGGGAGAGGCCAGTCTTTCGCTCTTTCAGTCCGATGTTCGAAACGAGATCTATTTTACCTGCACCAACTGCGACGTGTTCAGTGGAGGGTATGATGGATTGAATCGCAACATTGATAGGACAAGACGCCAAGGGGTTGAGGCGAGCTTCAAGGGTCGATACAACGAGTATTTCGATGGGATGATCAACTATACCTTTACGGAAGCCACCTTCCAGTCCGCGTTTAACATTTCCACAACGAAGACGATCATGCCTGGCAATACTATTCCACTCGTTCCCAAGAATCGATTGAGCGTGACCGGCAACGTTCATCCCAGGGAAGGAATGACCCTGTCTCTGATCGGATTGTATGTCGGGTCGCAGTATTATTTGAATGATGAAACCAACACGCAACCGCGGCTGCCAGACTATTTTCTCCTCAATGGCCGGCTTGCCTATGAGCGGCCGGTACCAGGGGGGCGGCTAACTGGATTCCTGCTGCTCAACAATATCCTCAACAGAAAATACTCCACTTCCGGTACCATGGCCTCCAACACGCTCACAGGAGGAGGAGCCCTGGAGCAATTTGTGATGCCTGCGCCAACATTCGCGATCTACGGAGGACTCAGTTATCGTTTCGAGGGATTATGAGAGCGGGCAGTTTCTGAACGAGCGACAGGGGAAGGGGCAACAATGCGCATTACAAAAGTCTATACGAAAACTGGGGACAAGGGGAAAACCCGTTTGGCTGGTGGCCAAGAGGTCTGGAAGGACAGTTTACGGGTGGAGGCCTATGGAGATGTGGACGAACTCAATTCGATGATCGGGGTCGTCAGGGCGTTTAATACGGAGTTGGTCGGGATCCATCCGTCTGCTGATCGGTTAGAAGAAGAACTGCGTTGGATGCAGAACAAACTATTCGATGTTGGTGGCCTGCTGGCCACGGCGCCAGGGCAGACATTTAAGAATATGCCAACGGTCACAGCACGGGACGTGACCAGGCTGGAAAAACTCATGGATAAGTGCCAGAAAGACTTGGCGCCTCTGAAGGAGTTTATTCTCCCAGGGGGCGGGAAGATCTCGAGCTTGTTACATCAGGCTAGAACGATCTGTCGACGAGCTGAACGTCTCTGTGTGCGATTGGGGAGGGATGAGCATCTGGATCCGGTGCTCATACGCTTTTTGAATCGTCTCAGCGACGCGTTGTTTGTTCTGGCTCGTTGGATGGCTATGCAGCAGAGTGAGCCGGAGTTCTTGTGGCAAAGAGAACGGAAGGGCACGTGAACTCTGTCCTTCGCCGACATCTTCTTGGAAGATGTCGGCGAGCGAGCAGGCAGGACAGGGGCTCATGATAGTTGGCCTTGTGAGAGCCAACATAGGAATTGGCCCCAACGGCATCATTGAAGATGTTCCTGAGGATACGAAGGTTCCATTGACCAGAGAAAGTGCGACTTAGGGAAGCGATGAACCCATTCCAATGGGTATCGGTAGCTGGTTTCATCATGCTGACATTCCATGCGTACTCATAGGGGGGCAAGAGTATGGTATCTTGGTCAAATACTGTCGTCATGATATGGCCCCCGTCCGCTAGTTGCTCCTCTGAATGAACGATTCCGCACTATTGATTTCCCCGACCTGAATCTTCAGCTCGTTTCAATATAGGGAGTCGGGCTCAGCGTAAAGTTTCCGAAAATCCATTTCATTATTTCCTGTATCGAGCTAACACCCCGTTTCGAATCTGATGCGCGCGGATCCTTCCACATTTGCCGGTCACTTCATTACGAGTCTCATCGGTGCGGAATAACCTCGTTGGTGTTCGTGTCGAACATGCGAAGTTGGTTTATTTTCTGTTGAGACAATTGAACCTGTACGTAAGGGCTTTACTCAGGAATCCTGAGGTGTGTATCCAAATGTCTTCAGTGGCGTGTCGCAGCGGCGATTTTCTCAATCGCCTCGATCCAATTTATCATCATGGGTACAGCGGGGTCAGATTTCCGGTCTAACATCGGGCAATCCTTCTCGAATTCCTGC
>Ga0209253_10004308_pt1 | contig 12421 bp, 3 predicted proteins | sample FrelakmetBRP12BR_FD_187145 | JGI IMG/M metagenome (GOLD analysis project Ga0209253, IMG submission 187145) | Freshwater lake sediment microbial communities from the University of Notre Dame, USA, for methane emissions studies - BRP12 BR (SPAdes)... | ecosystem: Environmental > Aquatic >...
CGAGTGGCACCGGGCGGAGAAGGTCGCGTCCGAGGCGCTCGAGCTGGCGAAGGGTCTGGACGACAAGGTGCGCTGCGCCTCGTGCGAGACGGCGCTCGCGGAGGCCGCGCGCAAGCAGGGCCGGTTCGACGAGGCGGTGGAGCGGCTCGACCGCGCGGCGAGCGGATTCCGGGACCAGGGCGACGAGTCCGGCGTGGGGAGGGTGCTGCATCTCGCCGGGACCGTGGCGGCGCAGCGGGGCGACTACGCGAAGGCGATCGAGAACTACGAGGCGAGCCTCGCGATTCGCGAGCGGCTGGGCGACAAGGCCAGTATGGGCGGCCTGCTGTCCAATCTCGGCATCGTCGCCGAGTATCGCGGCGATTTCGATGCCTCGCGCCGCTTCCACGAGCGCGCTCTCGCGCTTCGCGTCGCGATCGGCGACCGCTGGGCAATCGCCGTGTCGGAGAACAACCTCGGGATGATTGCCGCGCTCCAGAAGCGCTTCGAGGAGGCACGCGACCGGTTCCGGCGGACGATGCTCCTGGCGCGCGAGGTCGGCGACCCGTGGATAGCCGCCCAGGTGCACAACAATCTGGGCAATGCGACCCGCGGCTTGGGCGACTACGACGCGGCGCGCGGCCATTATCGGGACAGCCTGCGCTTCTACCGCGATTACGACGACCGCTACAACCTCGCGTTCCTGCTTGAGGACATCGGCGTGCTCGCGGCGCTGTCGGGGGACGCCCCCACGGCGCTCGAGCTGATTGGCGCCGCCGACACCCTGCGCGAGACGATCGGCGCTCCGCGCGCACCGTCGCTCGTCGAGGAGATCGACCGCCAGCTCGCCGCGGCCGTCGGACCGCTGTCCGACGACGACCGGGAGACGCACCGGGCGCGGGGCAGGGCGGTGGACCTGCCCGCGGCGATCGAGCGGGCGCTGGCGTTCTGCGGGGGGGGCGAAGGCGGGAGCGGCGCCTCCGGACGGTCAGCTGCGTCGGATCCGAGGGGCAGGACGCAGTCGGCCGAATCGTGAAATGGGTTCCGGTGGTGTCGGCAATGCGTCGACAAGATGACGCACCGCGCAGCCGTCAGCGTTGTGGAACGGGGACGCTCGCCAAGGATGGGAACAAGGTCCGCCGCACACTCGCAGACGTGGCGAAGCCGTGGTGCTCGCAAAACGCCGCGGCAGCGTCGTCCTTGGCGTCGACGATCAGTGCGAATGCCGCGATGTCCGATCCCTTGGTCAGGGCGAGGGCGTCGGCTAGCAGCGCAGCGCCAAGGCCGAGACCTTGCGCCGTGCGATCGACGGCAAGTCGGCCCATGCGCACAGCGGGAATCGACGGATAACGGGGAAGGCGCTTCGCGACTGCCTTGGGGAGATCGGCAAGGAGGATGCTCGCGGCCGCGAGTGTGTAGAACCCGCAAATGCGCCCCGTCTCATCGAGGACAACATGGCAATTCGTGACACCGGCGAGCGATGTCCTGCGTCCCCGGCTTACGGAAGTAGCGGTCGAGCGCTTCAGTGCCGCAAGCAAATGCCCGCCGATCCAGCGTTGGATCGAGCGGCGCAATGCGGATCACTAAGCTCGGTTCAGGCGCGCGCGATCGGCTTGCGGCGGCGCGCCTGAGCGTCGCGTGCAGCTCCCGACTGATCCGGGCCGTGATGCGTGTTGTCGCCATCGAATCGACCTCGAGCCAATGACGCGGCAATTTGCCGTACAAGGAACAGCCCGTCACTCGGCAAAGACTTCGCGCAATGTCGCGAGCGTGCGTACGAGCGTCCTGCCCGGAACGGTGCCGAGCTTCCGAACGAGGCGCACCTTGTCCAGCGCCCGGAGCTGATCGAGCAGGACCAGGCCCTTCCGGCCGGCGTGGGTCACGGGAATCCGGAAGGGGGCCGGCTGGCTGCCGGTGCTCATCGGCGCCACGATCACGGTGCGCAGGTGATCGTGCATCTCAGCGGGGGACACGACCACGCACGGCCGGGCCTTCCTGATTTCGCTGCCCACGGTGGGATCGAGGGCTACCAGCCAGATGTCGCCCCGCGCTACCATGCGTGCTCCGCATCCCCTTCGTTCGCGAACTCGCCCATCACCAGCGCGTCGTCCGCGCGCTCCGCGAGCTTCGCCGCCGCCACGGCCCAGCCGACCCGAACGCGTCGCTTCGGCTTGCGAAGCACGACGGCGCCTCCTTCGATGGTCAGCTCGGCTTCGGTCTCGAGGCCGACCTGCGCGAGTACCGGCTTGGGCAAAACGACCCCCTGCGAGTTGCCGATCTTTCGAATCGAAACCTTCATGCGCCACCCTCCGCGTGTGTTAACAATGTTATAACGCGGGCGGGTGGCTGGGAAGGCGTGCCACGATCTCAGGGTCCGCCCGCACACCGCGCCGGGCAATCGGCTGAACGGACGAGGTGGCGCCGTGCAACCGTCGACATCGCAAGCCCTGGCGCTGTGGGGCCGGCTAAGGAGCGCGCTGCCGTCGGCCCGCTCTCGGACGACGACCGGGAGACGCACCGGGCGCGGGGCAGGGCGGTGGACCTGCCCGCGGCGATCGAGCGGGCGCTGGCGTTTTGCGGGCGATAGCCGGGACCGACGCGGCCCGGGAGTTCGAGGGCCGGCGAGTGTGCGGACTGCGCGCCCGGTTGTCGGGATGCGTGCCATTTCGAGCCGTATAATCCCCGAATCGAGCGAGACCATGGGCCCGGGAGGCATTGCGCCCGGCTCGCATGCAGTGTCGCTGCTGTCACCGAGGCAAGGACCTACATGATCGAGGCTGCGAGCGTTGCGGCTGACGAAGCGGCTGCAACGCCGGACGATCTGCTCGACAACGCCGAGGCCTACATTCCCGGCGACCGCAGGCAGGCGCTCGCTGCGGGGATCGACATGCCGGACCGCGTACGCGGGGCGGCGCTGTTCGCCGACATCTCGGGCTTCACGCCGCTCACGGAGGCGCTGGCGAACGAGCTCGGACCGCAGCGCGGGGCGGAGGAGCTGACCGCCCACCTGAACCGGGTCTTCCACGCCCTCGTCGCCGAACTCGAGCGCTGCGGCGGCCACGTCATCTATTTCAGCGGTGATGCGATCACCTGCTGGATCGACGGTGACGACGGTGTACGTGCCGCGACGTGCGCGCTCGCGATGCAGGAAACGATGGGACGGCTCGCGGAGGTGGTTACGCCGGCGGGCGTGCGGGTGCGGCTGGCGATGAAGGTCGCCGTGGCGGTCGGGGCGGCCCGGCGCTTCCTCGTCGGCGATCCCGACGTGCAGCGAATCGACGTTCTTGCAGGCCGACTGGTCGACGAGCTGGCGTCCACCGAGCGCCGAGCCGAACGGGGGGAGGTGTTGCTCGGGCCGTCGGCGCTGGAGTCGCTGGGAGACCGGGTGCGGATCCGCGACGTCCGGCTCGACGCGGAGAGCGGGCGCAAATTCGGCGTTACCAGTGAAATGCTCGTTCCGGTCAACAGCGCCCCGGCGCCGGCGGTGGACACGTCGCTGCCGGAGCACATCGTCAGGGAATGGCTGCTGCCGGCCGTCTACGAGCGCCTGCGCACGGGACGTGGGGAGTTCCTCGCCGAGCTGCGGCCGGCCTACCCGCTTTTCCTGCGATTCGGCGGCATCGACTACGACGACGACGACGACGCGATCGGGAAGCTCGACGGCTTCGTCCGGCAGGCGCAGCGGATTCTGGCGTCCTATGGCGGCAACCTGCTGCACCTGACGGTCGGCGACAAGGGCGCGTACCTGTACGGGGTGTTTGGATCGCCGTCCGCCCACGAGGACGACGCGGCACGCGCCGCGGCCGCGGCGCTCGAGCTGCGCGACCTCCATTCGACGACCGCGGCGACCGACATCCAGATCGGAATCACCTACGGCCGGCTCCGCAGCGGAACGTACGGCCACAAGCGCCGGCAGACGTTCACTTGCCTCGGCGACGCGGTGAATCTGTCGGCGCGCCTCATGACGAAGGCGCCACCGGGCCAGATCTACGTCTCGGAGCCGGTGCGTCGGTCTGCCGGGGAGGTCTTCACCTGGGAGCAGCTCCCGCCGATGACCGTGAAGGGCAAGACGGAACCCATCACGGCGTTTGCGCTGATCGACTCGAAACGGCACGCCTCGCGCAGCCGCACGAGCCACGAGCTCCCGATGGTCGGCCGCTGGACCGAGCTCGGTACCTTTGCGGCGAAGCTCGACGAGGTTCTCGCCGGCCGCGGGCAGATCGTCGGCGTCTCGGCCGAGGCGGGGATGGGGAAGTCGCGGCTCGTGGCCGAGTTTGCCCGGACCGCACGGCAGCGGGGCATCGTCGTCGCGCTGGGCGAGTGCCAGTCGTACGGAACGAACACCGGTTACTTCGTCTGGCGCGAGATCTGGTCGACGCTGTTCCGGCTCGATGGCGGCCTTCCCGAAGGCGACCAGGTGAAGGCGCTGGAGACCGAACTCGCAGCGATCGACCCCGCGCTCGTGCCTCGCGCCCCGCTCCTCGGCGGGCTCCTCGACCTGCCGATCGCCGACAACGAGTTGACCGCCCAGTTCGACGCGAAGCTGCGCAAGACGTCGCTCGAAGGGCTGCTCGTCGAATGCCTCCAGGCAAGGGCGGGCGCCGCGCCCCTCGTGCTCGTGCTCGAGGATTGCCACTGGCTCGACGCGTTGTCGCGGGACCTGCTCGAAGTGCTCGCCCGCGCAGCGGCAGGCCTCGGCGTCCTGCTCGTGCTCGCCTACCGCCCGAGTACCGACGTTGGTGGCGGCCTCGGAATCGAGAACCTGCCGCATTTCGCCGAAATCGCGCTGGCCGAGCTCGACAACGAGCACGCCGCGGAACTGATCCGGTCGAAGCTCGCGCAGATGATCGGTGGCGAAGCGGAGGCGCCGGCCGCCCTCGTCGAACTCATCACGACCCGGGCGCAGGGCAACCCGTTCTACATCGAGGAACTGCTCAACTTCATCCGGAGTCAGGGCGTCGACCCGCAGGACGAGTCGGCGTTGAAGAAGCTCCAGCTGCCGGAGAGCCTGCACAGCCTGATCCTGAGCCGCATCGATACGCTCGGCGAGGCCCCGCGACGCACGCTCAAGGTGGCGAGCGTCCTCGGGCGCGTCTTCCGCGCGCCGATGCTGCCCGGCGTCTACCCGGAGCTCGGCGTGTTCGCCGAGGTCAAGGAGCACCTGCGCACGCTTGGCACCGTCGATCTCGTGAACCTCGACCAGGAGGCTGAGCAGACGTACCTGTTCAAGCACGTCGTCACGCAGGAGGTCGCCTACGAGAGCATGCCGTTCGCCTTCCGCTCGATGCTGCACGAGCGGGTCGGCGGCTACATCGAGACGACCGACGTGGGCTCGATCGAGCGCAACCTCGACCTGCTCGCGCACCACTACTGGCACAGCGAGAACCTGCCGAAGAAGCGCGAGTATCTGCGGCGCGCGGGGGAGGCCGCCCAGGCGTCCTTTGCCAATGCGGCTGCGATCGACTATTTCGAGCGGCTGGCGCCGCTGCTGGAGCAGAACGCCCGCGTCGACGTGTTGCTCAAGCTCGGCACCGTGCTCGAGCTCGTCGGCGAATGGCCCCGTGCGGAGAAGATCGCCGGCGAGGCGCTTGCGCTGGCGCAGAGTCTCGACGACGCGCTGGCATGCGCGGCGTGCGAGACCGCTCTCGCGGAGGTGGCGCGCAAGCAGGGCCGCTACGACGAAGCCGTCGAGCGCCTCGATCGCGCGGCGAGCGGTTTCGCGACGGGTGGCGAGGAAAGCGGGGTGGGGAGGGTGCTGCACCTCGCGGGCACGGTTGCGGCGCAGCGCGGCGATTACGCGAAGGCGGTGGAGAGCTACGAAGCGAGCCTCGCCATCCGCGAGCGCCTCGGGGACAAGGCGAGCATGGGCAGCCTGCTGTCCAATCTCGGCATCGTTGCCGAGTATCGCGGCGACTATGCGGGCTCGAACCAGTTTCACGAGCGCGCGCTCGCGCTGCGGACGGAAATCGGCGACCGCCGAGGCATCGGCAATTCGACGAACAACCTCGGCATGATCGCCTTCCTGCAAAAGCGGTACGCGGAGGCGCGCGACTGGTTCCAGAAGTCGATGCTCCTCAACCGCGAGGTGGGTGATGCCTGGATGGTCGCGCTGTGCCACAACAACCTGGGCAACGCGACGCGCGGCCTCGGCGAGTACGACGCGTCCCGCCGGCACTACGCGGACAGCCTGCGCGCCTATCGCGATTACGGCGACAAGTGGGCACTGGCGTTCCTGCTCGAGGACATCGGCATTCTCGCTGCCCTCGCCGGGGAAGCGTCGGCGGCGCTCGAGCTGATCGGCGCCGCCGACGCCTTTCGCGAGGCGATCGGAACGCCCCGGGCACCGACGCTCGCGGAGGAGATCGAAGGGCAGTTGGATGCAGCCGTGGCGGGACTGCCCGAGCACGACCGCGCGGCACGCCGCGCGCGGGGGCGCTCGCTCGAGTTCGCGGCCGCGGTCGACCATGCGCTGGCCTTCTGCGAGTGGATCACCGAAACCCGTCCGCGCGACAAGCAAACGGCCGTCGGACCATAACCATTATTTTGTCATGGTTAAACGCGGCGTCGGGTTAACGAGGAACCGTTCGCATTCGTATTGCGTTTCGCAATCCCGGGTGGTATACCACGCGCTAGCCACGCAGGTCCGGGGGGACATCACATGAGCAAGCAATTGGGACGGAGCGTTTTCGACGCCCTCCGCAGAGTAGTCATTGCCGCGATCGCCGTGTTCGGGTTCGCGGGGCACGCGGCGGCCCAGACGCCTATCAACATCGTCGCGAACGGCGGATTCGAGGCGCCGGTCATCAGCGGCGGTTCCCGGGAGTTGGATCCCGGCACGGGCCTCACGTCCTGGGTGATCAGTGGCGAAGAGATCAAGCTGAACCGGGGCTCCTCGGGTGGGTTCGAGGGCAGCCAGTGGATCGATCTCACCGGGCGCGGCGGGACGGTCTCGCAGCCGTTGGTGACATTGCCGGGCAGAAGCTACAAGCTGAACTTCAGGTACTCGACCCAGATCGGATCCACACCGGGGATGACGGTAAGATGGGGTCCGAGCGGCAGTCCGTCGTACACCGAAGCGTTCACCGTCACCGCGGACAAGGGTTGGGTCTCCGCCGAGCGCACCGTGACGGCCACGTCGGCTTCGACGGTCCTGTCGTTCAAGTCCACTTCCGGCAACAACAATTACGGCGTGCAGCTCGACGCCGTCAGCGTGACGTTGGTGCCCGTGCCCTATGCCACGCCGACGCTGATCCGCGCGGTGTCCACCGGCGGCACCGGCGTCTACCTGATCGGCCGGGTCGACGGTGCGTCGAATCTGCCGCTCACGCTGCAAGCCTTCTCGGGCCTGGCCTGCACCGGTGGCGCGCTCGTCGGCGGCGCCGCGGCCGGGAGCGCGCTACCCGTCACGACCGACCCCAACGGATACTTCGGGGTGCAGCTCGCGTCCGGCGTGACGCCCGGCTATTTCGTCGCCATCAAGGTGACCGCGCCAACGCCGACACAGACGTCGTCGTGCGTGGTGAGCTCAGCCGACAACGACACGTGGCCGAAAGCGCTGCAGCTGACCGGCAATCCCGCCACTGCCGGCAACTACATCGACGTTCCAGGGCGCGCCCGCTGGTACAAGTTCGACGTTCTGCCCGGCCAGCGCATCCAGATCTCACTTTCGGGGTTGCCGGCCGACTACGATCTCGCCGTCTTCAAGGACATCGGCACCACATTCCAGCAGCTCCTTGGCCTGGCGTCGACTGCCGATCTCACGCGGCTGTCGGCTGAGTACGCGCCGTCGGCATTCTCGCCATCGGCGTTCAGCCCGTCCGCGTTCAGTCCATCGGCGTTCTCGCCATCGGCGTTCAGTCCCTCGGCGTTCTCGCCGTCGGCGTTCAGCGCTTCGGTCTTCTCTCCTTCGGCGTTCAGCCCCTCGGCGTTCAGTCCCTCGGCGTTCTCGCCGTCGGCGTTCTCGCCGTCGGCATTCAGCCCGTCCGCGTTCAGTCCCTCGGCGTTCAGCCCGTCGGCGTTCTCGCCGTCGGCATTCAGCGCGGCGGGGTTCACCGCCGACGAGCTCGCGAGCGCATTCTCGAGCGCGCAGACGCGCAGCATCATCGGCGTCTCGGCGACGCCGGGCACGGGCGACGAGCTCGTGGTGGTCAACTCGTGGAACAACCGGGGCAGCTTCTACGTCCGTGTGAGCGGACGCGGCGGCGCCTATTCGACGGCCGGCCAGTTCCAGGTGAAAGTCGCCGGCGGCGCGACGACCTGCGCCAGTGTCGCCGAACTGCCACCGGCGCCGCGTGCGGCTGCGGGAGCGGGAATCTCCACGGTGATCCTCACCGATTCGTCGAAGGTGGCCCTCGACGAAACGCTGCCGGGCGGTGGCACGCTCCGCAGCAAGCTCACCGCGTTCGCGAGCCGTCCGGAGGTCGTCGGGGCGATCGTCGACGTCGCCTTCGATAGCCGCGTTGGCACCCTGAAGACGCAGGCGGCCAACAATGCCGCCTGTCCGTACGCGACGAACCTCGTCGCCCAGGAAATCAAGAGCATCGTCGACTCGTTCCGGCCGAACAACCCCGGTCTGCGGTTCGTCGTCATCGCCGGTAACGATGACGCGGTCCCGTTCTTCCGTTATCCGGACCAGAGCCTGCTGGGCCAGGAGTCGGGTTATTTCCCGCCGGTGCTGAGCACGACGGCGTCAGACGCGAGCCTGCGTAACGATTTCGTTTTGAGCCAGGACGCCTACGGCGCCGGAACGCGCTTCTCGCTGCGCGCCAGCGAATACCCGGTGCCCGGACTCGCGGTCGGCCGACTTGTCGAGTCGCCAGCCGACATGGCCGGCCTCGTCGACGCCTACGTTGCAGCCGGCGGCGTCGTCAGGCCGAGCTCGTCACTGGTCAGCGGCTACGACTTCCTCGCCGATGCTGCCAACGCTGTGAAGAGCGAGCTCGACGCCGGCACCGGAGTCGCCGGCGACGCACTGATCACGCCGAACACCAAGTCGCCGCAGGATCCGGCTTCGTGGGGGGCGAAGAAACTGGACCCGACGGACCCGCTGTACAGGGCCGACTCGCTCGAAGAGAAGCTGCTCGGAGACAAGCTGCTCGGCCGCGCCCGCCACGACCTCATCTTCCTCGCCGGGCACTTCAGCGCCAACAGCGCGCTCGCGGCCGACTTCACGACGAGCCTGGTCACGACCGATCTCGCGGCCTCGCCGACCGACTTCACCAATTCGATCGTGTTCAGCGCCGGCTGTCACTCGGGTTACAACCTCGTCGATGGCGCGGCCATCCCGGGCGCGACGCTGCCGCTCGACTGGGCGCAGGCGTTCGCGCAGAAGAAGGCGACGCTCGTCGCGGGCACCGGCTATCAGTACGGCGACACGGATTTCATCGAGTACAGCGAGCGGCTGTACCTCAACTTCGCCAAGCAGTTGCGCGCCGGAAGCGGTGCGATCGCCGTCGGCGAGGCGCTCGTCAAGGCCAAGCTTGCGTACCTCGCGGCAACGCCGGACATCCGCGGCATCCACGAGAAGGCGCTGCTCGAGGCGACGTTGTTCGGCCTGCCGATGCTGGGCGTCGACATGCCGGCAGCGGGGCGCGTCCCCATCTCGGGCACCGGCGGGGTGATCAACCCGATAGCCGTGAACACGATCCCAGGAACGGCGCTCGGCCTGAAGACCGCCGACCTGACGATCGCTCCCGTCCTCACGGCCAACTCGGTTGTGCTGAAGCACGTCGACGGGACCTCGCTGGACGTCAACGCGTCATATCTGAGCGGCCCCGACGGCGTCGTCTCGAACCCGGTGGAGCCCGCGCTCCCGCTCGTCGTCCGCAATGTGACGCCGACCGTGTCGACGCTCGTGCTGCGCGGCGTCGGCTTCCGCGGCGGCGCCTACACGGACAGCTCGGTCACGCCTCTCACCGGCGCCGCGACGACGGAGCTGCGCGGGGTGCACGTGCCATTCGTCTCGCCGGTCTTCTTCCCGATGCGGCTGTGGACGCCCAATTACTTCGGCGCGCTCTCCGGCAGCGGCGGCACGAGCCTCCTCGTGACGCCCGTACAGCATCGCGCGACCGACATCGAGAACGCGCTGAGCACGCGGCGCCAGTACTCGAGCCTCAATCTCCGGCTGTACTACAGCAGCAAGCTCGACCAGAGCGCGATGTCCGATGCGCCGACGATCGTCAGCGTCATCGCGCTGCCGTACGGCGGCGGCGTCGAGTTCACGGCGCAGATCGTCGGCGATCCCGCCGCGGGTCTGCAGGAAGCCTGGGTGACGTATACCGACGGCCTTGGCCAGTGGACACCCCTCGACCTCGCGCAGTGCGTGGCGCCGCTGCCCACGGCGTGCGGCACGACGGCGGACTCGAGTATCTGGAAGGCTCGGCTTTCGACGTTGCCGGCGAACTTCAAGTACGTTGTCCAGGCGGCGAATGGCTACGGCCTCGTCACCTTCGACGACAACCGCGGCCTCTATTACGTGCTTGGCGGGCTGAACCAGGTCCCCACCACAGTTGCGCTGGGAACTCCGGTTCCGACGAGCTCCCTGTTCGGCGACAACGTCACCGTGAGTGCGACGCTCGCGTCCGGCGGACCGGTCGTGGGCCGGAACGTGTTGGTCACCATCGGCGGCGCGGCACGTGCTGGCTTGACGGATGCCAACGGCCGGGTGACCGTGACCGTGCCCGCAGTGACGGTGCCGGGCAGCTACAGCGTGGTGGCTTCCTTTGCCGGCGACGATGGCCTGTTGCCGTCGTCGGCCGCGGCGCCGTTCGACGTGGGCAAGGCGACGACGAGCCTGTCGGCGCTGACGGCGGGCACGACGGGAGTGACGCTTTCCGCAGCCCAGGGCACCAATCCTCAGGCCCAGCCGTTGATGCAGGAGACGGTGCAGTTCAAGCTCAGGTGCTTGCCTACGGGCACGACCACGTGTGCGGGCGTGGCGGACAAGACGGTCTACGTGATCACCGACTACCTCGGGCAGGCCAAATTGCCGCCGACGGGTCTGCCGGCCGGGTCGTACGAGCTGACGGCGTCGTTCGGTGGCAACGCGACGTACGCGGCCTTCCCGATCCCGCCGCAGACGTTCCCGGTCGCATCGAATTTTGCCATCGCGACGCAGACGATCAGCTTCGGCGGCGGCGTAGGTCTGCCGAGCGCCATTCCCTATCCGGGAACCGCCACGTTCGCGGTGTCGAGCCAATCCGGCCAGCCGGTGACCGTGGGCCTTTCGCCGAACCCGAACCCGTCCTGCACGATTTCCCCGAGCGGCACGAACCCGAGCGGCACTAACTACACGCTCACGGCGACGGCGCCGGGGACGTGCACGATCTCCGCATCGGCGGGTGGAACGACGACGCTGACCGACGTGGCGGTGACTACCGACGTCAACATCACGAAGGGTGCCCAGACCATCGCGTTCGGTACGCTGCCGGATCGAACGTTTGGCGACTTGCCGTTCACGGTCGCAGCCACGGGCGGCGCAACGAACAACGCCGTGACGTTCGGATCGACTACGCCGGCGGTTTGCACGGCGAGCGGCAACACGGTGACCATCTTCGGGGCGGGCACGTGCGCGGTCACCGCCGACCAGGCCGGCAACGCCTTCTACAGCGATGCGGCGACGGTCGTGCAGAGCTTCACCGTGAACAAGGCGGCGCAGACGATCACGTTCGGCGGGCTCGGGGCAAAGACGTATGGCGACGCGCCGTTCGGTGTCGGCGCGACCGCGTCCTCCGGTCTTGCGGTAACGTTCAGCTCGACAACGGCCTCCGTCTGCACGGTGAGCGGCAGCAGCGTGACCATCGTGGCCGCGGGTACCTGCACGATCGCGGCTGACCAGCCGGGCAACGGCAATTACAATCCCGCTGCGCCGGTGACGCAGAGCTTCCTCGTCAACAAGGCTGGGCAGTCGATCACCTTCGGCGCGCTTGCCGCGAAGGTGTACGGGGACGTGCCGTTCACGGTCGCCGCCACGGCGACATCCGGTCTTGCCGTCGGGTTCAGCTCGACGACGGCGTCCGTCTGCACGGTCAGCGGCAGCAGCGTGACCATCGTCGCCGCGGGTACCTGCATGATCACGGCCGACCAGCCGGGCAATGGCAATTACAACGCCGCGGCGCAGGTCACGCAGAGCTTCGCCGTGAACAAGGCGGCGCAGACGATCACCTTCGGCGGGCTCGGGCCGAAGACGTATGGCGACGCGCCATTCGCGGTCAGCGCCACCGCGTCCTCCGGTCTTGCCGTCGGGTTCAGCTCGACGACGGCGTCGGTCTGCACGGTCAGCGGCAGCAGCGTGTCCATCGTGGCAACGGGTACCTGCACGATCGCGGCCGACCAGCCGGGCAATGGCAATTACATCGCCGCGGCGCAGGTCACGCAGAGCTTCGCCGTGAACAAGGCGGCGCAGACGATCAGCTTCCCGGCGATTACGCCTACGCCGACGTTC
>Ga0209253_10004309_pt1 | contig 12418 bp, 8 predicted proteins | sample FrelakmetBRP12BR_FD_187145 | JGI IMG/M metagenome (GOLD analysis project Ga0209253, IMG submission 187145) | Freshwater lake sediment microbial communities from the University of Notre Dame, USA, for methane emissions studies - BRP12 BR (SPAdes)... | ecosystem: Environmental > Aquatic >...
AAGTTCCATGGAATGAATTTCCGGATGCCGTATATTTAAAGACGAGGCTCTTTGGACTACCCATCCACCAGGATCTTACCCTTAAGCATCTTGACCGCATGATAGAGGAATTTGGGAAAGCATATCAAAGCAAGTAGAGGTAATCTTGTCCGAAATTAAAAGGTTATTAAACCAGTCTTCTCACTATTTTATTGGTCAAGTTGTTGTGATGGCAGCTGGTTTCATTTCTTTTCCAATTCTCACAAGGATATTTTCTGTAAGCGATTATGGAATTTTGGGTCTTATAACAATTACAATTTTAATTGCAATTGCCATAATCAAATTGGGGTTTCCGAATTCCATCGTAAGATTTTACGCTGAATTTAAATCAAAAAATCAATTTGCCAATTTCTATTCGACAATCCTTTTGGGGGGAATGGGAGTTTCGGCACTGATAAGCGCGCTTTTTGTTTTCACAATACAAATAGTGGGAGGTAACTTCATAGGAAATAATATTGTCAATTTATTATCTCTTGCTTCTGTGCTTATGTTCACTGGTTGTTCGAGCGATATATTAACCAGTTTCATAAGAGCAGAGCAGCGGACAAAACTATACAATTTGATATCAATATTGCGTAGATATGGAGCGCTTGCCTTGGGGATCTTCTTTGTATTTTATGTTTTTAAAGATCTATTCGGGTTTTTCTTGGGTCAAGTTATATCAGGTATTATAGTATTTTCATTTTTGCTTTATGTTTCCTGTAAAAAACAAAACATAAATATTAGAAATTTCTCATCTTGGATTTTTAAAGATTCAATAAAATTTGGTTTCCCACTTATCTGGGCTGAGTTAGGACATCTTGTCCTGCATTATATTGATAGATATCTCATCCAATTATTTTTGGGATCAGTGTCCCTCGGTTTATATACTGCAGGATATAATTTGGCTACATATGTTACGGAAATAATTATGTATCCTGTAAATTATGCTATGACACCTATTTATATGGACATACTGGTTAATAAAGGGGAGGAGGAAACCAAAGAATTTTTTACGAAATCTTTTAGATATTTTCTGTTAATATTATCGGCAATTGTTTTTGGTTTTATAGCAGTAGGGAGGGACCTAATCAGTTTACTGGCAACTAAAAAGTATTTAGAAGCTTATCCTATCTTACCTTACGTGATTATCGGGCAATCAATATACGCCTGTACGATCATTCTTAACAACGGGCTGTTTATTAGGAGAAAGACATATATATATACTACTGTTATGCTAATAACGTGCCTTTTAAGTATTGGGATAAACATGATTTTAATTCCCAGGCATGGGATTATTGGAGCAGGTATGGCAAACTTGATTTCAAATATTTTCTATGCCTTGGTGATAACTTATTATGCTTTTAAGGAATTCAGTTTTCGGATTGATTATCCTCGGATTTTACTATATCTCGGTATAGGTGGTGCGATGTATTTAGTAATGAGTGCCATAGATGTTGGGGCTCCCATCTACAATCTCATTGCGAAAATTTCCGCCGGTGCTGTCTTTTATTCAGGGTTGGTTTTAATTTTAGACAAAGAAGTAAGGACCACTGTATTAAGAATGATAGATAGGTCTGGTGGAAAAACCCCTGGATTACCTCTGCAATAATAAATCTCATAGATAATGTTCAAAAAGGTGTTCAAAAGGGCTTTATTCCTGGTAGTTTATTACTCAGGGGTATTGCATCTGTTGATTTTGATTCTAACAAAACTGAGAAAAAAGCACTGCGCAGCAATTCTTTTCTACCACCGGTTTTTAGAGGATCCGTTCGGTTTTGATCAACTTCCCCATCTGAATATTAAGGATTTCAAGAAGCAGATGTGCCACATAAAGAGATGGTATCGCGTAATTACTATGGATGAGTTGGCCGATAAACTCGCCGGCAGAAAATATTTTGTTTCACCTTCTATTGTTATAACCATAGATGATGGATACCTAAATAATTATACGCTGGCATATCCTGTACTAAAGGCACTCGATCTCTCTGCTACGATATACCTGACCACGGGTTTTATCGGTACGGACAAAGCACCTTGGGTAGATGGTTTAATGGATGTTCTGTCCCTAACAAAGGAAAAAGAGCTTCGCTCCCCCGAACTTCTTGGCGATGAAACGGTAGACATATCTACTCCCAAAGGGAAAAGGAAAGCCATGATAAAGCTTTTTAATGTGATGCTTCAACTCGAGCACCAAAGAAAAATGTTTGCCCTGGAGAAGTTATCAAAAATCCTTAGTGTAGATGAGGCTTCCAAAGGGAATGCTAATAGGAAAATGCTGAACTGGAACGAAGTGATAGAGATGAGGGGCAACAACATATCATTTGGAGCGCATACCGTTACGCATCCGACGCTAAGTAAAATGGACCTCGAGGAGGCAGAGAGGGAGATCTACGAATCGAAGATGGAGATTGAAGCAAGGGTTGGACGTAAAGTTAGACATTTTGCAGTTCCAAATGGAAAAGTTGAGGATTTCAGTGATGAGTTGAAAAAATATTGTAAGGAAATCGGGTTGTCAACCGTGGTCTCCACCGAATCGGGTGTGGTTTCCGACCAATCAGACCCTTATTTCCTAAAGAGGATCAATCCTCCGCCACCGATCTACATCTTTGCCTGTGAACTTGCAAGATATATGTTTCTCAGGTGAGGCTCTGGCATTGTCAGAACTTGTTAATTCGGTTCTAATATACAATCTAAGGCGAACTCATTGATCAGAACACTTAAAAATGGAGATTTAATTTCAACTCGTAACTTTGGTGGATTCTGTCCTTATTATTATCGGGATGAAGATACAGCCCAAGTCATCGTAGGCGACACGGCAGATGAAATGATTATGTCAATTCCGAAACGTCGCCGCAAGGTAGATCCTGTAGCGTGTGTAGGCCTCTTTAACTTTAACTACCCGCTTGGTGACAGGACCTTGATTCAGGGATTGCAACGTATGCCTTGGCACGCCACCTTGGATGCAAGTGGAACAATAGAAAGGCGTCCTCCTCTACCTCATGGACATCGCCTTGCAGAGCCCGCTGAAATTGCCGCTTCTCTGCTCGGATGCCTCCAAGAAGAAATATCTACTTACCTAGATGGTCACAAGCGTGTTTGGATATTACTTACCGGCGGCCTCGACAGCCGTGTCACGGCTGGTGTTGTGCATAAAATACAAAATGATTTTACGGCTGAGATTCATGCGGTTACTTGGGGCACGGAAAAGTCACGAGATGTTGTTTATGCCTCACGAATCGCCAAAAGGTTCGGATGGGAGTGGCACCATCTACCTTACGATGAGAGCACCTTATGGGAAAACTTAGTTATTGCGGCCGAATGGGGGGGGGCTGAGGTAGCGGGGATTCATCTCCATGGTATAAGTCAAATGGCAAAATTGGTCAGACCTGACGATCTGGCTATTGCAGCAAGTTGGGGCGATAGTATTGGCCGCGCCGAGTTTAGTGGAGTGCACCTATTGCAGATGACAATTCCTCAGATAGTAAATAAGTATTGGCTCGTTCATCGTTTCCTGTTTGAGGAATGTCTGCGGTTAAGTACGCTTGACCGCCAATTAGCGTGGTTTAGAGAACGAGACTGGTCAAGACATATTATTGCGGAGTTGGACCTTCAGGAAAACTACATGCGTCGAATGATCTCACACGCGATGAATTATATTATGCGATTTTGTCATTTAGAACAAGCATTCACTTCAGACAAAACTGTAAGTACAATGTGGTCGTATTCGCCCATTTGCAGACAGACGGAAGTCTATTATCGTCTCTTAGAAAAGTTAGATCCCTTCCTCTTTGATTTGCCCTGGGCTCGGACTGGGGTTGCGCCAAGTGGAAATATCGAGAAGGATAAAACACTTAAAACAACATACCATGAATGGGGGCGTTGGCTAAGACAAGGGCGTCGGCAAGAATTAAAAAAACTCGTTTGCGATGGCGGACTCTCCGGCTTGGGTGTCTTTAATATAAGCCAGGTACGCCAGTGTTTTAAGATTTGGCGCCAGCAACCTGTTGACTCAGTTGGCCGAACGGAAACGATTTTGCAGTTAGCGTCGATCGAATTGTTAAGACGTCGATTTGACCTGTTGTGTCCTGGGGATCGTACAGATTTGTATGATGCGCTACTGGCAAGAGTTTACACTTTAGGGAAAAAAATCTATGCTTCCTTTCCACCTTTAAAATAGATAATAACCTCCTTTGATCTTTTTGTGCTACCATTGCTGAATAACCTTACAGGAGAATAAAAATGAATAAATATCTGTTACCTCTTATGGCAATTTTGGTTATTTTCCCAAACCTTGGAGGTTCCTCTGAGGAACACCAACTTCCGGAAGTTCCAAGAATTAGCGCGGAGTTAGCTTATTTGAAGTATAAAGCAGGAATTGTAATTATTATTGACTCAATGCCTAAAGAAACCTATGCCAAATATCATATAGTGGGGGCAATAAATCTCCCGAACGATGGTCCCGCAGATATTGAACGCATTAAGAACGCGAACCTGCCTATTCCTATAAATAAAGAGATTATAGTCTATTGTGATTGAGGGGGTGAAGGTGTCAGTGCTCGTGTAGCACTTACCTTGAAAGAAAAAGGATATCAGAACGTTAAAGTAGTCGATGGGGGGTGGAAAGCCATGATGAAAGTAGGTTTCCCTCATATTTATGAGGGAAAAATGTTTTGGCCTCAAAGATAATGGTGTAGTCATCCCACTAAAATAAGGCGTTTAGGTATATTTATGTTGACGTTTGTTACTCCTTTTATAATTTATTTGATTTCCTTTCCTGTTATATTGGCCACTGTGTTCAAGGTAGAAATCGGCATTTTGTTTTTCATCTCATTTGTCCCAATCATATCACTTATGAAGAAGATCGTTGAATTCCCAGGTGGGAACCAATTTGCAGATTATCTTCTAATTTCAATCGTATTCGGGTGGGTTTCCACCGCTTTGAAGACGAAAAGGAGAATGTTTTTAGGTTCGCCAGTGAACGTGGTTATCATACTCGTTATTTTTGGGAGTATAATAAATCTAATTCGCGGCTATACCTTCATTGCACTCCCAGATGAACTAGTTTTGGATAAGCTAAAAACCTGGAAAAATTATATGATCCTTCCATTAATATATTTTATCGCCGTGAATAATATTGGAACTGAGAAATTCGCTAAATGGGTTGTCATATGTATTTGTTTCACGATGCTTGCCATGGATTTAAATTTTTATAGCACCTTTAGATGGATTAGGGCAGTGCACTACAGCGATTCTATCAGAATATCTGGCGCATTCAGCTTTCTTGGTCCAAATGAGCTGGGCATATTCTACTCAATGTATACATTTCTGCTGCTGAGCATTTCATATTTTATCGAAGATAAGAGGATTAAATATTTGATTTTATTGGTTTGTGTATGCAACTTTTATCCAATCCTGTATTCGTACTCGCGCACTGCATACATGTGTACCTTTGCGGGGTTCCTGACGCTTGGTATTTTGAAAGATCGTCGCCTTATTCCCTTGCTGGTAATCTTGGTGGTTTTATACAGCTTTATTTTACCAAAATCTGTGGTTGAGCGAATTGATAATACTTTTTTGGAAGAAGCAGAAATCAGCGAAGATAAACAGGAAACAAGTGCAGTCGAAGTAGGGGGGGTTGAAATAGATACAGTTGGTCGCAAGAAACTCTGGGATAAGGCTCAGAAGTATTTTGAGGAAGAGCCTGTATTAGGAATAGGTTTCGATACATTTCGCCATTTAGAGGGAATGATTACTCATAGTATGTACTTAAAAATTTTGGCAGAACAAGGTTTGGTGGGAATGACGGTTTTTGTATTATTCATAACCACGGTACTTTGGCAAGCATACAAGTTATTTAGACGTTCTACAAATAATCTTGGAAAAGGTATTGGACTTGGTTTTTTTGCATGCACGATCGTTCATCTTGTTGGGAGTATATCCGGGGATCAATCTATGTACTATAATCTAATGGCTATCTACTGGTTGTTTATGGGTATTGTAGCTAACTTTAATATCCAGTACGTTCGACGATATCAAGATATTAAACCAGGTCAAGTATAAATTTTATGAAGAGAGATGTTGAATACTTCAATAAACATCCAAAAGTTATGGGGCAGATGTGGTTTTTAACTCGTTGACCTTTTTTATTTTTTTTGGAATTGTTGTATGTGTGTATTCTAGGCTTTCGCACTGTTGGCAAAATCGAATGCTTTTACTCGCCAGTTATGTTTTTTACAGCTTCTGGGATTGGCGATTCCTGTCTTTAATACTGATTTCTACCGTAATAGATTATCTTTGTGGCATTCAAATATATAATCAGCCGAGTCCCTCTGGGAGAAGAAAATATCTATATATAAGCCTCATTGTAAATCTCACATTACTTGGTTTTTTTAAATACTGGAATTTTTTTACTGAAAGTTTTATTGCGCTTTTATCAACGCTTGGTGTAAATGCCAATTTAAAGATCATTTCCATCATTTTGCCGATAGGGATCTCATTTTATACTTTTAAAACGATGAGCTACTCCATCGACATCTATCGAGGTGAAATTAGACCTACTTATAATTTTTTCGATTATGCTCTATTCGTTGCCTTTTTCCCTGCATTAATCGCGGGCCCCATCGATCGCGCAAAGAATTTGTTATCTCAGATTCAAAATAGTAGGTATGTAAACAAAGATAAAATATTTGGAGGACTTCAACTTATTTTTTGGGGGTTGTTTAAGAAAGTTTTTGTTGCTGATAACCTTGGGATAATTGTAGATCAGATCTACAATAATCCTGCGTCCACTGGAACCGAATATATAATCGCCACGTGGGCTTTCGCTTTTCAGATTTACGGAGATTTTTCCGGATACACGGATATGGCACGCGGAGCATCGATGTGCCTGGGAATCGAATTGACACCAAACTTTAAACAGCCCTATTTATCTATTAATCCGTCAGATTTTTGGCAACGCTGGCATATCAGCCTTTCTTCATGGCTACGTGATTATGTTTATATCCCATTGGGTGGCAATAAAAAGGGAAAGTTGAAAACATATATAAATCTTTTTTTGACTATGCTCGTGTGCGGTCTCTGGCATGGTGCCGCTTGGAATTTTGTTATCTGGGGGGCGTATCATGGTTTTCTTCTTAGCCTTTATAGGATTTTTAGAAAAGATACAAAATCGGATTCAACTAGGACATCAAGTCTATGGTCATATATGCCAAAGGCATTTATCATGTTTCAATTGACAAGTCTTGGTTGGATTTTTTTCCGAGCCCAGAGCATGGATCAGATTAAATTGATATTTAACCGCCTTTTGAATTTATCGTGGGGAACTCCATGGAATGTTAGCATGCTGTCCGAAGTTTGCCTTTTTTCATCCTTGCCAATGCTCGCTATGGCTCTTCAAACGATTAAAGAATTACGACCTTCATGGTTTTCAGAAACAAGCTTGTTTAGATATTTTCAATTTTCTTATCTGCCCCTTCCGGCCAAAAGTGCCGTTTACGGTGTATTGATCTATCTTCTCTGTTTTTATGGTGCAAAGGCCCAAAGCTTTATTTATTTTCAATTCTGAAAGCAAAAAAGTATAAATATTTTAAGAAACTCCCATTCAAAAATGCGAAAGGCAATTATAATCTTTGCGTCAAGTCTTTTATTTATTATAACAATAGAAGTTTGTGCTCGAATAGATGACAAAATAAGATATCGGGCTCCATTTTTTGGAGATTATTCCTCAGCGCTGCTGAGAACAAAAGATCCCGAAGGTATAAATTGCAATGTTCCTAATAGCCGGTTTGAAAAATGGAAGATCAATCGATTTGGTTTTCCAGGAGAAGACATAACCTCAACAAAGCCAAAAGGTATGATCCGTATCATTTGCATGGGAACTTCTGAGACCTTTGGCTTGTATGAGAGCCCACGCCAAGAATGGCCTAATCAACTCAAAAATATGTTAAAGGAGGATAACCATTTCGAAGTTATCAATACCTCAGTTGTTGGTTTACCCCTCAAGAAATATCATCGTTACATCGAAAAGTATGTGCTTAAGCTTACGCCAGATATGATTATCTTGTTCATTAACCCTTTCGATTATGCAGTTGGAACAGAAAAATTTGCAAAAAGACAAAATATTTCCCAAAAGGAGATAAAAGAGGGTTTAAGGAGAAAAATATCAGATTTCAAAAAAATAATTTCTAACATTCGTATACTCCCCAAACTTAAACAAGTATTTAAAAAAGTAATTCCCAACCAGGTGTTAAGAAGATATCAAATTTGGGACCTGAAAAGGCAACTGAATGACCTTGAACGTAGGCGATTGGATGGTAGCAAACCCATCAATGCAATTTCAAATGAAAGTTTAGAAGGTTTTCGAAACGATTTAGAAGAACTCATCCAGTTTCTTCGCCATCAGAAAATTGAGGTTATCCTGGGCTCTTATCCTGTTATGATTTCTCCAGAAAATTTAGATAAACATCTTGAAATATTTTTAGATCACAGGAGATTTTACGTTGAGCTTTCGCTTCAGGGCATTATAGACGCCTCAGTTAAGTTCAACGAGGTAATCGAGAGCGTTGCTGATGAGTATTTAATTGGTTTCATAGATAATAATGCCGCTATTTCGAAGAATACCGAATATTTTGCTGACAACGTTCACTATACAGACGAGGGGGCGAGGTTAGTCGCACTGAATTTTGCCACATACATTAAAAAGCAATTGACTGATTGATTTCATTTTGTCACATGGAAAAAAAAGCAAGAATTAATTCACCATTTATTTCAATTATCATTCCAGCTTTGAATGAAGAAGCTTTTATTGGGGATTGCCTCACATCAATTAAAAAGCTAAATACTGAGAGCCTTTCCTGTGAGATTATTGTCGTGGATAACGGTTCAAATGATAAAACAATACAAGTTTCGGAAGGTTATGGCGCAAGGGTATTGATAAAGAAAGATGGAACGATTGGTGCGCTAAGAAACTATGGAGCAAGGTCTTCAAAAGGGGAAATTTTAGCATTTTTGGACGCGGACTGTCTGGTTCCTAATGACTGGTTGGAAAGGTCGCTATATTATTTAAGCCAAAATGATTCGACTATATTGGGATTTAGACTTTCCATTCCTGATGGCTCCGACTGGGTGGCAAGATGTTGGGATTTGTTATTCGTTAATCGGTATTCGACCGGAGAAGTAGACTGGGTTCCAACCGGCAATATGGTTCTAAATCGTAAAACCTTTATATCGGTCGGCGGATTTAATGAGGAATTAGAAACGAACGAAGATATTGATTTCTGCTTTCGGGCCAAAAAGCATGGATGCAAAATTATTGCTAATGCTGAAACCTCAGTGATCAACTTGAGGCCGCCAGAGACCCTGACAAGGATATTTAAGAAGGAACTCTGGCATGGGAAAGAGGCATTTAGGGTATTTTTGGCGGACGTTTTTGATGACAAACGTATCAATCTCTTTAAAGCGAAGAATTCGAAAGTTATTGCCTATTCACTATTTTACCTAATGTGTATTCTGTTCTTCTTATTTTCTCTAATACTAGTGTTTAGTGGAAAGACACCTTCTTTGTTGCCTATAGCATTAATGTGCCCATTGGTTGTATCATTCTTTTTGGCAATCAAGTATGTTATGTTTACCAAAAAATACGATCTTATTTTCGGCATGACTATCCTGCTTATGACTTACGGATTCTCAAGAGCTTTAAGTTTACTATCATTTACTGGTCCAAAAAAGTGATTGGCATTTTTGATAGCTGAAATATGGGCTGAATGTAAGATAGTGCGTTAGTACTTCCGTTCTTACTCTTTTTACATTTTTGACCGGGTCTAAGTCCATGTGACAAAATATCCTTAACTTTGAAATTTTGTAAAAAAATAAAATAGGAATGGTTTCATAATGATTGTGTTTCCTATTTTAGCTTTATTTAATCTCTTACGCTTCGCTTTGTTTATCAGATAATTGGACGATTTACTAAATTTCTTAAACAAAATCAATCAATTAATCGATTCTGAGTAGGGTTAAAATAACAATCTCTGCTTGGCACAAAATAGTATTCGTAGAGTAGATTGGGGGCAAAAATTTATCACAAGACCCTTCCCCTACTATGTATTAATATTGGCATACCAATTGCAGATTAAGTTTCCTGAGCTTTTTTCGGTAGGGATGACGAAAATCTTACTCCGCATATTCGTAATCTTTATTGCTAATTGTTTTATTTTGTCTTTTCCCGGACAAGGTGAAACGCAAAGTATCACGGTAAGAATCGGTCATCCCAGAATTTTTATTACACCAAGCACTTTGCCAGCATTAAGGCAAAGGGCAGCTACCACTCACTCAGATACCTATAGAATAATTAAGAATTGGTGTGATCAGAATTGGAATAACACAACTGAACAAAGACAAGTATTTCAAAAAGCCGGAGATTACGACGCCGGTATTCTCAGATACGCTTTAATTTCTTTATTGGGTGAGATTCAGGGTTTTACTTATAGCCAACATTCAGTTAATGATTATGGCGATAAGGCTGTAAGTATAATGATGGACATAATAAGCGCAAAGGAATATAAGAGCGAATACGTTGCAATTACCTACGATTGGGTGAATAGCAAGATGACCACGGCACAAAAACAGACGGTGGTGAATTGGCTCCGCACTACGGCTGGTAATGAACCAACACTGCGGAGTGAGAGGGGGTATCGTTATCCTGCTACCCCGCTAAGTTTCTACCCTGGTTTGGCTTTTTATGGTGATGGAATTGACGATAGTCTGGCTCAAAAATATGTTAACTTTATACGGGTCTTTTTAGATGATGCCAGGGCAGTTAGTCATGAATCCGGTAAAGACGGAGGCCATGCTACAGGTCTTTGCTATGCCAAGTTTTATTTCCAGCGTCTGGGGCAAGATTTTTATGCCTTAGTCACAGCGACAAATCTTACGATAGACGACACATTTAATAAATATCCATATATGAACGGCTTTCCAACCTGGATTTTGTATGGGATTCAGCCAGGTTCCCCAGCTAAGGCTCCTTATTCAGAAAATCATGTCGCAACATTAACTAAATTTGAAGATTGTGGATCATGGGGATGGAATGTGGACAAGAACGACTACCCCCTCATGCAAACGCTGAGGATAATGGCCCATGTCGCCAAAAAGAGAGGCGATTTGGCGAAAGCCAAATGGATTACGTGGTTAATAAACGAACGATTTCAAGCCCCCAAACAAGATACCACCTGGGATATTATCTTTAATGACAGAATCACACCGGCAATTTCCCCGGATGGTTCGGGACTCCCAAAAGTAAAGGCATTTGGTTGGAATGAATCGGAAGGAAGGATCGACAGTTATTTAGACAATCCCAAAGCAGGATTAGGCCATGTCTATATGAAGAGTTCTTGGGACCAAGGAGCTAATACAACACATGCTGTCTTTAAGGTTTTCCCTTATTATTATTTTGGACATCAGCATTTCGATTCATTAGCTTTCTCTATCTTCAAAGGCGAGCCATTAGCATTACCTAACTCTGGAGCATATTTCTATTGGTATGAAGGCGGAAAACCAGATTCGCAAGTGGTTGCCTATCCTCACCATTACTATTACTACGAAAGAGCTGTCGCTAAGAATTGTTTACTCATCATGGACCCGAATGAAGTCATCAAAATCCGAGGTCCTTTTTTCGATGGAGAATTTAAAGATGGTGGTCAAAGAGACCTTGGTGACGTTGAGGGTATCTGGGGTTCTGTTACGGAGGGAAGCCTTCGTGATTGGGGAGGTCTCATTAAGTTCGAGGATACGGATGATTACACCTATTCTTCCGGAGACGCAACAAAGGGATATAACTCTGTAATCAATGGAGTGAAATATTTGTCCAAAGATGCGACACCAAAGGTAACTTTGGCTCAAAGGGATTTCGTCTACTTGAAAAGTTATGACGGGAATGATGACTACTTTGTGGTCTTTGATAGAATTGATTCAACAAACCCTTCATTTAGGAAAGTATTTCTTCTTCACACAGTAGGCGAACCAAAGTTGAACGGCAGCCAATCAACGATCTATGGTGGCGCCAATGGAGGCCTTTATCAGTCAGATAACACCAATATTTTCACTATCACCCAGACCAAGGCAAAGCTGTTCATGAAAACATTGATGCCGAGCGGGACTAAAGTTTATAAAATGGGTGGAAAGACGACGACTACGTTGAAGCAACCAATCAATGAGATAGATGGGACAACGGCTCAAGGACCGAAAGTTGATATTAATGTTGACCGAACGGATATATTTCCCGATAAGCCGGTGGTTGTAATTGATAATGAAGCATTCATGTGTGACGGGAAAACGGCAACTCAGATCACAGGCTGTATTCGCGGAAAACGCTACTACAAAAATAACTATCCTCAAGTGCAAA
>Ga0209253_10004311_pt1 | contig 12417 bp, 8 predicted proteins | sample FrelakmetBRP12BR_FD_187145 | JGI IMG/M metagenome (GOLD analysis project Ga0209253, IMG submission 187145) | Freshwater lake sediment microbial communities from the University of Notre Dame, USA, for methane emissions studies - BRP12 BR (SPAdes)... | ecosystem: Environmental > Aquatic >...
TGACCATGGCACCCATTTGATGTCATACGTTCCGCTGTAGCCTGACGTCCTTATCCAGCGAATTGGCTTGGCTGGCAAAACGTACTCGCGGCGCTCCTGCAACTCGGGGCAGTAGTCACTGTAGGTAGTGAGCGGCACCTCTCTTCTGAATTCCTCGACGGTTTGCGGCATTGCTCCGCGCATGACCTTGGTGCCCATCCGGGAGGCTTTCAGAAGATCGATCTGTTCCAGAAGAAGTCTCTTCTGTATGGTCATGAAGTGGTCTAGGGAAAGATCAATGAACCCGCAGCACATTAGCCACAGTTCATTTCTCCTGCCCTGACGCAAGAGGTCAATAGGCCTGACCACAACACACCCCCGTATTCTCCGGACTGCCTGCCTTTGCCAATGACAAGCAAAGGTTGATCAGTCTGATGGCCCGGGTAGAAGGGGTTTGAGAAATGCTGGGCAATAGCATCGCAGAAGTGAGATGGGATCCACAGAGAAGGAGAGCCTTCCGAGGGTGTCCGCCCCGGATTGTTCTCACACTACTCCCGCCTGCAAGCGGTCCACTGCCCTGCCAATATCCATGCGGCCCAGCACCACCCCATCCAAGCCAGTCTCTGCGGCTGCTCGACTCTTCTCCCCAGATCGCGACGAAGTATACCAAACGGACTGGAGCCAGTCAATAACACTGGGATCACGCAAGATGGCTGATGGTTGAATGTGACGCAGGAGTGGCATACAATGGCCTTGTACTGGAGTGGAGGCGGACGCTGGTTTGGCATCTCAGTTTGTCGTGGTATTCCCCGTTTGGCCGCAGTTGGTTAGTTCGTTCAGGTGTTTTCTGCACGTCTAGGAGGTGTGCCTTCCTCATCGGGATATCCCAGAGGCACAGTGAAATCAATGGTCTCGGGGGATTGGCGTCTTTGGCCACCTAGTCTCGCGCAGCAGGAGGTGACCGACGTATGGGCAGACAGGCAATTGTTCTCAACAAATCCTTCAGCGAGATGGCGGGAGCACTCAATTCGAGTTTGACAGCTGCCGAGAAACTCAATTGCCTAGTGCAGATAACCAGCCGGTCTTTAGGCGTCCGGGGTTGCTCCCTGATGCTGCTGGATGCTAAGAGAAAGAAGCTTATTCGTGCTGCCACGTATGGTCTCAGCGATCGCTATCTAAGGGCAGGTCTAATTGAGGCGGACAAGAGCTTGCCTGAGGTAATGGAGGGGAAGACGGCGGTAGTAGTTGACACGGCAAGTGACCCGAGGATCCAGTTCGGTGAGATGGCAAGGCGGGAGCGGATAGCATCCATCATCGGTGTGCCGGTGATGTGCCGAGGGAAGGTGGTAGGGAGCTTGCGTGCGTACAATCGCATACGTCGCGAGTTCACGGCAGCGGAGGAAGAGCATCTCATCACGGTAGCCAACTTGGCCGCTACTGTTCTTGAATCCAGCGGCACCTTGGTCCCGGCAGAAGGCCCTGTGTCAACAGAAAGCAAGACCACCCCGCGTCGCCCCGCAGTGCGATCCCCCGTAAGATCGGTCTCTTTTGCCCATCCCAGCGAGGAGGATTTTGCGCGGCTTCTCGATTTCTACCAGATCGAGTGGGTTTACGAGCCGCGCTCCTTCATGCTCGAATGGGAGGGAGACAAGGTCACTGAGATGTTTACGCCTGATTTCTTTCTGCCTGGCCTCGACCTGTACATCGAGATGACCACTTTGAAACCGGGTCTGACGAGTGAGAAGAACCGTAAGGTTCGCCGATTACGAGAACTCTATCCGGATACCAAGATCAAGCTTCTGGCTCGCCGTGACTATGACCGCCTGCTATCCAAGTATGGGCATGGGCCTCTTGCCGGCGCTAAGACTGAGGGTGTGGGAAGGATACTCTTCAGCGCTGATCAGATTCAGACGAGGGTGCGCCAGTTGGCCAAGGAAATATCCCAGGACTACGAAGGACGCCGCATCTTGCTGGTGGGTGTGCTGCGGGGGATGTTGTGCTTCATGGCGGACCTGATGCGCTACTTGGAAGTCTCCGCGGATGTCGATTTCATGGCGCTTTCCTACTATGGGGGGGAGAGTGGTGGGGAGGCAGTGCAGATCACGAAAGACCTGGATGTGAAGCCGGCCGGTCGCCATGTGGTGTTGGTGGAGGATATCGTGGACACTGGCATGACACTGAGCTTTGTACTGGCTCACCTGGGGGCGCGTCACCCTGCCAGCTTGGCCGTTTGCACGCTCCTGGATAAGAAAGTGCGCCGACTGACGGATGTCCCACTAGCCTATGTTGGATTCGAAGTCCCCGATGAGTTTCTGGTTGGTTACGGACTGGACTACCGTGAGGAGTATCGCAATCTGCCGTTCATAGCCCTAGTTGGACAGGAAGCGTAAAGAAGGGGGACACTGTAACATAAAGATAGACCCCAGGTAACCTCTCCAGCCTCCTTGGTGTCTCCGCCTTCCCGGTCCCTATTGCCGCCCACTCGATCCTCACCGGCGGTTTCTTACCTTTTGCAGCTGGTTCGACTGCCTAGGGTCGCTGTTAATATAGCATTCATTGCTGCAGTCTGTCAACGGCATCTGGGACAAACCACAGCAATGGAGAAGCATTGAACGGAAAGGGAATATGCAGAGCATTCGTCATGAGGACATGTTTTCTCCAACTATCACTGTTCTGCTCATTGCATGTGACCTCGGGATAGCTCCTAGTGGACAGGTACGTCCAATGCATGAGTCCAACAGGTCAGTGCTGTTTGACTGCGGGTGGATGCCCTCAAGGCGGCCCGGTAGATGCACCGCTGAATCGGGCAGTCTGCCCGGCATCTCTTGCTTGGCGTTCACCTAACTCGGTTGATTGGTGGCAACTGAGGAGATGCTGCGCCAGCGCTCCGCCTCGTTCTCAGACCAGCAAGCCTTCCAGACGAAAGAGAAGGCAGATACCTTGGCTGCGGCACTCGCAATGCGTCCTATCCGGTCTTCGATCTCCTTGCGCTCCGGGCTGGCCTCCCATGCTTTCCAAAGACTGGCATCAAGCCAAGTGCTTAGCACGACCCACAGAGAGGGGTCGTCAAGCGACCTGAGTGTCTCTCCTGACACGTAGCCGGGTTGTGCCATAGCCCTGCTCCGTAGCTCTACCAAGAGGTTCTCCAGTTCCGTCTCTCTTCCTGCTTGAAAACGTCTCTCGATGATCACCCTTATCATAGGTCACCCCCTGTTGGTCAATCTGAGTATGGCTGACTCATGGGAATCTCCCCCTGTCTGATCAAACCGCCGGTAAGGAGCGCCTTGTCAATCGCCATGGGGAGGCAACTCCAGACGAAAGAATGTCTACCATGAAATGTTCCTGGATGTCAATCAGTCCGACCCGATTCTCGCCAGTTGTGGGACGACCTCCTGAAGAGCCGGCCCAAAGGGGGAGTCGGAGTTTGACATGACCTTCCGCCAACCTATAGCATTGGCCCACTTGGACGGAACACAAAGGCGGTCGATGAGCACAATCGTTGAAGTCCACGGGCTCTGCAAGAGCTACGGCGATGTCAAAGCCGTGAGCAACATTAGCTTTGGTGTAATGAAGGGCGAGGTGTTTGGCATGCTGGGGCCGAATGGTGCCGGCAAGACCACCACCATGGAGATAGTGGAGGGGCTCCGAATTGCTGATTCGGGAAACGTGCGGGTGTTGGGGCTGGACATCAAGCGAAACTCTCGACAGATCAAAGGCAGGATCGGGGTGCAATTGCAGACCACCGCGTTGTATCCCTACCTCACCGTGAGTGAAGTCCTGGATCTCTTCGGCAGCTTCTTCCCCAAAGCCTTGGCCGTGGATCAACTCCTCGGCCTCGTCAAACTGGAGGACTCTCGCCGCAAGCTCTGCCTCCATCTCTCTGGTGGCCAGCAGCAGCGGCTGTCGGTGGCACTGGCCCTGGTAAATGACCCGGAGATACTGTTCCTGGATGAGCCTACTGCCGGCCTTGATCCGCAGGCCAGGCACAGCATATGGGAGGTCGTCGAGTTCGCTCGCCAGAGAGACAAGACAGTGTTTCTCACAACTCACTACATGGAAGAAGCAGAGCGCCTCTGCGACCGCGTGGCGATCATTGATTACGGCCAGATCATAGCCACCGACCGACCGCAGGAGTTGGTCACTCAGAACTTCCGGGAGGAGGCCATAGAGTTCGATCTGGCTCATCGAATCGAGAAGGAAGAATTGACTGGGCTGACTGGTGCGACCAACGTGGTCATGGAGAATGGCAAGGTGACGGTCTACTCGACTCTAGTGCCGGCCACTATCTCAGCCTTGCTGGAGTTGGCTAAGAAGAGGGATATCCAGTTGACCGATCTGCGCGTGCACCGAGCCACTTTGGAAGACGTTTTCCTCAAGCTGACCGGAAGGAGAATCCGCGATTGAAGTCGCTGCTTAAGCTACTGGTGGCGCACATCAAGCAGTTTTCCAGGCAGAGAGCTGCCCTTTTCTGGACCATTGCCTTTCCCATCTTCTTTATCCTCCTCTTTGGGGCAGTATTCGGCCGCATTGACACGGCGTCGTTTAACGTGGGCGTGGTGGATCAGGATGGGTCTCCAGTGGCCGCGGGTATGGTAGCGGCGCTGGAAAGCGTTGAAGCCTTCAAGGTGAAGATCGGCGACAGTGGCGGAGAATTGGATGCCCTCAACAAAGGTGACCGCAGCGCGGTGGTAGTCATCCCACCGGGATTCGGACAAACCATATCCCAGGGTAGTCGGGACAACGTTACCGTCTATTATGACGTTACTCAATCGACCTCGCAGCAAGTTGTGTTGCCTATTATCCTCCAGGTGGTGGATGGTTTTGACCGTGCAATGGCGGGCGCTCCGACACTGATAGGCGTCGATGCCCAGAGCATACAGGCCCGACACCTCCGGGCGATTGACTACCTGGTGCCGGGCATTCTGGCGATGGCCTTAATGCAGCTGGGCATCTTCGCAGCGGCTCCGCTGGTAGTGGATAGACAGAACAGAGTGCTCAAGAGATTGGGGGCCACACCCCTACGACGCTCAGCTCTGGTCATCAGCACCGTCATCTTCAGGCTACTGATCGCCGTGGGGCAGGCGGCGCTTATTATTGCCATCGCCAGGCTGGTATTCCACGTCCCGATGCTCGGCAACTGGTTCTCTCTGGTGGGCGTGATTCTGCTCGGCACCCTGACCTTCCTGGCGCTGGGGTTCTTGATGTCAGCCTTTGCCAAGACCGAGGAGACTGTAATGCCGATGCTCATGGTGGTGCAGTTCCCCATGATGTTCCTTTCCGGCATCTTTTTCCCTGTTGACATGATGCCGGACTTTATGCGACCTATTCTGAATGCCATGCCTCTGACCTATCTGGGTGACTCCTTGCGGCAGATAATGGTTGGGGCCTCAGCTCTCCATCCACACTACGTCAACTTGGCCGTACTCGGCGGCTGGTTCTTGGCCTGCCTGCTTGGAGCCGTCCGGTTCTTCCGCTGGGAATAGCCTGACCAGCCCCGTCTGCTTGTCGCCCCACCCAAACGAGTTCCATCCCTAATGACCTGCCAGCCTGTTGGGATCTGGGAGGCAGTCACGGTGGATCACCAAGACTAGCCTATTGGGTCATTATTTCTAGCCTTCAGTATCTTGTGGAGGGTACGGCATAGTGTGAGAATTGGGAGCAGTGCCGCTGATGGCACAAACATATCACAGTGGCGGAAAGCTGGGTAACAGATGATCTTCTTCCCCCTGGTGTTCTGTTGGGCATACGGTTGGTGTATGTCATACCTTGGTATTCTGCAGAACAACGAGGTTGAGTTGGGCGATTTTCCCCAGACGAGTGATAGTCTCTTTCTTTACGTTTGTAGTCTTGGCTCCGCCGCAATGGTCCGCAGGAGGGTCTTGTGCCTGGCAACATCGTGAGTGGAGGTTCCGTGTATTCTACAAATGACGTGCGGAGTGGAGTCCCAAGTCCAATTCGCGGTCAAGGTGTGGGAGAAGCGTTGGAGAAGCACAGAAAATCCGGCATAGATTTCTTGGGTGACGTTCCCTGGGGTACACATCTCTGTCAGTTCTACCAGACGAAGCAGGACCTGATTGACATTGCAGTGCCATACTTGAGGGCGGGGCTGGAGAACAACGAGTTCTGTCTCTGGGTTGCGTCCGACCCCCTCGATCCTCAGGGAGCCTTCGAGGCAATGGCAAGTGCCTGGCCAAACTGCGAACAGTATGTGGAGAGGGGCCAGATGCGGTTCCTCAGCCATAGCCAGTGGTATCTCAAAGAGGGTTCGTTTGATCCGCGAAGGATGGTGGAAACCAGCGTTGACATTGTCAACCGGGCTCTGAAGAGTGAATATGAAGGGATGAGAATCTCCAGCAACATGAGCTGGATCGAGAAGAGGGAGTGGCGGACGCTCACGGAGTTCGAAGAGAATCTGGGCAAACTGGATGACGCAACCCCCTTGCTGGCCATGTGCTCCTATCATCTGGACAAGTGCGGGTCAGCGGAAGTCATTGATGTGATTAGGAATCACGGTGCTGTCATATCCAAGCAAGGGGACAGGTGGCAGCTCTTGCGGAACCCGACGAAGGGAGCGGTGGCCGAGGTGGCCCGCGGGAGCGAGCAGGCTCCTCGCCAGCTCGCGGACAAGGTGGTGGGAGACTCAGAAGAACAGATGCAGGCTGTGTTTGAAGGTGTCAGAGATGCCATTGTTCTTCTCGACATGGCAGGCAAGATTGTCCGGGTGAACAGGAGAGTATCAGAGCTCTTGGGATATGGTGAGTCGGACCTTATTGGAAAGCAGTTTGCGCTCCTGAAGGTCTTCCCTCCCAGCCGCGCAGCGGAGATGTTCTCGGCGCAGGCCAGGACACTGGCTGGCCATGATGTGCCTCCGTTCGAGATAGAGGCGATTGCGGATTCCAGCCGCAAGTTGGACGTTGAGGTTCGCATCTCCCCCATGAAGCGGGAGGCCAAGGTGGTAGGCGCCATTGCAGCCATCAGGGATATCACTAAGCGTCGGCAGGCTGAAGAGAAGCTGCGAGCGTCCCAAGACAGGAATCAGCTGGTCGTCCAGAATGCCAGTGAAGGCATAATGGTGATTCAGGATGGCACCGTGAAGTTTGCCAACCCCAAGATGATCGAGCTAGTTGGGTATTCGAGTGAGGAGATTCTGCTCAAGCCGGTGACAGAGCTTGTTCACCCTGAGGATCGCCGCGCGGTGACGGCCGGCCAATTCAAGAGGTTGAGAGGCGAGGAAGTCTCCCGTATCCAGGATCTGAGGATTGTCGACAAGAGTGGCAATACGAGATGGGCGGAGTTCAATGCCGTCCTCTTCGCTTGGGACGGAAGGCCTGCAGATCTATACTTCGTTAATGACATAACCCAGCGCAAGCAGGCGCAGGAGGCACTGATACAGGGCGAGCGGAACTACAAGCATCTGTTCGAGAGCACGCTCGATGGGTTGGAGGTTGTCGACGGTGAAACCGGCAGAATCGTGCTGGCCAACCCAGTGTGCGCCAAGATATTCGGATTTGCTTCTCCGGCGGACATGATAGGGGTAGACCCTCTGGAATACGTTCCTGCAGAGGACAAGGAACGTGTTGCCGCCATGTTTGCTGAGTCGATGCTCAAGGATGACCTTCACAGGGTTGAGGAGCTCCGCGCTGTCACCAAGGATGGGCGAGAAATATGGATGAGCGCCATCGGTGTGAGGACCGAGTTCCAGGGACGGTTGGCAGGTCTTGTCTCCATCAAAGATATCACTGGGCAGAGGCGAGCTGAAGAACGGCTGAATGAGTCTCAGGCTGATCTGCAAGTGGTCTTCGACGGCGTCCTGGATGGCATAGTCCTCTTTGATGAGACTGGCAAGGTCATACGGGTGAACAAGAGGGTCTTGGACGTCTCAGGGTTTGCTGAGGAGGAGATCGTTGGGCACCACTTCGACGATCTCAAGATGTTCACGCCCGAGAGTGGGGTGGCAATACGGTCGGTGGTGAAAGACTTGCTTTCGGGGCAGGATGCGGAGCATTTTGGATTGGAGGTCTGCACTAAGTCAGGCAAGACATTGAGTCTCGAGGCTCGTATCACCATGTTGGAACGAGGGGGAGAGACTGTAGGAGCTATTGCCGTCCTGAGGGATGTCTCATACCGTAAGCAGGCTGAAGATACGCTACGTCGACAGGAGCGCTATTTCCGAGCCCTCATAGAGAGTACGTCAGATGCCATTGCAGTTATTGACCGAGATGGTAGGGCCAAGTACCAGAGTCCTTCCTGCGAGCGCATGCTGGGGTACAAGTCTCAAGAGGCGAATGGCAAGGGCGTGGAGGGTATATTTGACTACGTGCATCCGGAAGACCTCGCGGTCATGAAAGAGCGTTTCAGAAAGCTTCTGGAAGCTAAGGGCTCTTCCGACCGAACCGAGGTGAGGGTGAAGCACAAAGATGGTACATGGTGTGTCGTCGAAGCTACCAGCACCAATCTCCTTCATGACCCGAGCGTTGAAGGCATCGTCGTCAACCTTCGCGACACCACTGATCGCCAGCAGTCGGAGATGGCTCTCAAGGAGAGCGAGAAGCGATACCGGCTCTTGGCCGAGAATGCTTCGGATGTCATCTGGATAATGAACATGGATCTGCGGCCCACCTACGTGAGCCCTTCGGTGGTTGCGCTGCGCGGATACACTCCGGAGGAGACAACGGCTCAGACTCTGAAGGAGATGCTGACTCCTCTTTCTCTCGATTCTGCCATGAAGGCTTGGACTGAAGAACAGGCAGTGGAGGGGAAGGCGCTAAGAGACCTGCATCGATCACGCGTTCTTCAGCTTGAGATAAACTGCAAGAATGGATCGACGGTCTGGACTGAGGTCAAAGCCAACTTCCTTCGCGATTCTGGCGGGAAAGCCATAGGCATCCTGGGGGTGGTCCGCGACATCACCGCGCGCAGGCAAGCACAGCAGTCTCTGGAAGAGAGCGAAAAACGCTACCGGCTGCTGGCTGATAACGTATCTGACATTATCTGGACCGTGGATATGAAACTGCGGCTTACCTATGTCAGCCCTTCGCTGACTCGCCTGCGGGGTTTCACCACTGAGGAGGCTCTGGCAGCGCCAGTCGAAGAGGCTTTCACCTCGGAATCCGCGTTGGCGGCCAAGAAGGCTATCAAGGAGCTGCTTGAGGCGAATACGGTTATGACCGGCCAGGGGGAGCGCCGCACTTCAACGGTGGAGTTGGAGATGAAATGCAAGGGTGGTTCCACCATCTGGACCGAGACCAGACTCTCTCTGGTCACCGGGATGGACGGACGCCCTGTGGGATTCATCGGAATTACGCGGGATATCAGTGAGCGCAGGAAGGCTGAACTGGGTTTGCAGGAGAGTGAGAAACGGTACCGCCTGCTGGCGGAGAACGTCTCGGATGTCATTTGGGTGACTGATCTGCACTTGCGGCCCACTTACATCAGTCCTTCGATAGAGCGACTGCTTGGTTGTACCGTCGACGAAGCCAAGTCCTCTGGCATGGACAAGATGGTGACACGAGAGTCAGCGCATCAGGCCACAGAGGGCATGGCCAAGACTCTGTCGCTGATCAAGAAGGATCCGAAGAAAGTGCTGAAGCCAGGGAACGTGGAACTGGAGTTCAGACGCAAGGACGGCTCTGCGATATGGGTGGATACCACGGTAACAGTGGTACGTGACGCCAACGGTCAGCCCGTTGAGCTCATGGGAGTCTTGCACGACATCACGGGGCGGAAGAAGTCCGAGAAAGCCCTGAGTGAAAATGAGGGGCGGTTCCGCAGTCTGGTCGAGACGACCAGCGATTGGGTCTGGGAAGTGAACGAAAAGTTTGTCTACACGTATGTCAGTCGCAAGATTCGCGACATACTTGGATATGAGCCTGAAGAGGTGGTTGGCAAAGCACCGGTCGACCTCATGCCGTTGAAGGAAGCCAACCGCGTGGCCAGAGTGTTTGACAATGCCCTGACTCAGAAGAAACCCTTCGCTTTTGTGGAGAATGTCTGCCTCCATAAAGACGGGCGCAAGGTAGTGCTGGAGACCAGTGGCGTGCCCTTCTTCGACGCCAATGGGAATGTCTGTGGCTTCCGTGGGATAGACAGAGACGTCACGGAGAGGAAACGGACTGAAGAAGAGGCGCAGGAGAGCTTCAGGAAGCTGCAGAGGACAGTTGAAGGCACCATTCAGGCGATAGCGCTGACGGTAGAAACCAGAGATCCCTATACTGCCGGGCATCAGCGTAGAGTGACGAAGCTGGCCTACGCCATTTCCAGGGAGATGGGTCTGCCGAATGATCAGATACAGAGAGTCCGGATTGCCGGTCTTCTTCATGACCTGGGCAAAATATTCATTCCTACCGAGATACTGAGCAAACCCGGCCAGTTATCAGAGGTTGAGTTCGCCATCATCAAGAGTCATCCGCAGGCTGGCTACGAGATACTGAAGAACATAGAGTTCCCTTGGCCCATAGCTGACATAGTGATTCAGCACCATGAAAGGATGAATGGCTCCGGCTATCCGGCGGGCCTCAAGGATGAAGAGATAGTCATGGAAGCGAGAATCCTGACGGTGGCGGATGTTGTTGAGGCCATGTCTTCTCACAGGCCATACCGGCCAGCCCTCGGTCTGGACAAAGCCTTGAAGGAGATCGTCAACAATAAGGGCGTTTTCTACGATGCCAACGTCGTTGAGGCCTGCATGAGAGTCTTCAGCGGCGGTGCATTCAAGTTCGACGACTAGACGGCGAGCTGACGCTCGGGACCCGGCGACTCTCCTCCGGCATATGCCGGCATGCCAGATGGGCTATTGACACATCACAGCCTGGATAATACGATGTGAGTCTGAACGTTGCGACGCGGTCCCCGTTCGGATGCCACCTGAAAACGTTCACTACACTGCCAATAGAAGGAGGTTGCGATATTGAACTGCATTAAGTGTGGGGCACAGATTACAGAAGGTAGTGGCTTCTGTGGCTCGTGTGGTGCTACGGTTGGCACGAGCGGCACCAAAGGACAAAGCCAGTTCTCACAGTGGTGGGCTTCAACTTCGGCGTTGCTCAGTCGCGATCCTGTTGTCCTGATTGTTGGGATGGGGGCTTTGCTCCTTTGCCTGGGCGCATTTCTGCCTTGGGTGAGCGTGCCGCGTACCGCTGACACCTTGGGTCTCCAGATGGCGGCAGGGCCTGTGGTGTTCGCGGTGGGGGCCTTCTTGGCCTTGACTCTGGTACTCGCTCGTGGTGGCACGCCGGGCGCCTGGAGTGTCGTCATACTGGTCTTGAGTCTGGTGGAGTTGGTACTCATCTTCCAGACGATGATCTACCTGAGTGATAACTTGGAGCGTACGAATGCCAGCATCGGCGCCGGGCTTTATGTAGCCATGGTCGGCGGGTTCGCCACGGCCAGCGGCGGTCTCTTGGAGACAATGCGCATTCTCAAGAAGTAGACGTCACTCTGAAGGAGGCACCATGTTTTGTCCCAAATGTGCTGCGGATAACACTGAAGGCAACAAGTATTGCCAGAAGTGCGGTGCACCGCTTGCAGTAGAGACCCCGAAGCCGACGGGTGTCTGTGCCAAGTGCGGAACCAAGAATGCCGAAGGCACGAAGTACTGCCAGAACTGCGGTTCGATGCTGGATGTGCAGGCCACCAGGGTTGCCGGCAGTACCACCAGTCTGGAGCCAAACGTGGCCGGATTGCTCTCCTATTTGGGTATATGGATAACAGGGCTGATATTCATCCTGATCGAGAAGGAGAACAAGTTCGTCCGCTTCCACGCCATGCAGTCCATTGTGACCTTTGGTGTAATAACTGTGTTGTGGGTTGTGTTGCAGGTACTCGCGTCGATATTCTGGCCGTTCTACTTCTTGGGATTCCCCTTCTGGATCCTGAGTGTCGTCCTGTGGATCATTCTCATGGTGAAGGCTTACCAGGGAGAGAGGTTCAAGCTCCCCATCGCCGGGGACATCGCCGAGAAGAACTCCTGAAGTCGGGGCTGACTGTTCGGCGGGTTGCGTTGAGCTGTCCGTGCGCTTGAGAGAGGCGGGCGTCCCCGACGGGATGCCCTGTAAGCGCTGGCTACTTCTCGGATGGTTCGTGGGGTTCCTGCTTGTCCTGGCGCTTTCTTATCCACTCACGCACGAGCAGGACATCCATCACGATAGTGAAGATGAATACAAGAACGCCCCCGACGGCCAGAATATAGTCCAAGTTGTCCATCCTGACGATTCCGCCAGCTTCCAAGCGTACAGCCTCCAAAATGCTTTGGCAAGCGTTGGAGAATGCGTTCCCCCATGAACGGAGGATTTCAGAGAGTTGGCGGAATGAGAGGAAGTCAATCTAGGCAGCACTTGGAGCAGCTTCCGGGGTGGCCGTCTCTTCTCCGTCAAACTGGAACTTGCCCTCGCTAAATAGCCTGACGCAGGCATCGACGGCATTCGGGTCGTACAGCGTTCC
>Ga0209253_10004312_pt1 | contig 12416 bp, 12 predicted proteins | sample FrelakmetBRP12BR_FD_187145 | JGI IMG/M metagenome (GOLD analysis project Ga0209253, IMG submission 187145) | Freshwater lake sediment microbial communities from the University of Notre Dame, USA, for methane emissions studies - BRP12 BR (SPAdes)... | ecosystem: Environmental > Aquatic >...
CCCGCCGCAGGCGCTCGCGGCGGCTCTCGTCGAAGGCCTCCCCCAGGGCGGCATAGAAAGCGCCCCTGGCCTTCTTCAACACCGAGGGGGGCACGAAGATATCCTCGTCAGACAGGGTCGTGCGATTGACGAAGGCGGTTTCGCCCAGGACCAGCGGCGAGTCCCCGGCCTCCCGGAACACCTCGGCCGCGATCGGCGCGAAGGGCTTACGCTTCGCCGCGCGGTCGAAGACGATGGGCGTCTCCCAGCGGAAGGGCCGGCCGAACAGCGGCGAGCGCAGGTAGACGGCCAGCGTCCCTCCCGCAGCACCCAGTTCCCCGCTCAACTCCATCGACCCCGCGCACACGAGCCGGTGCGGTCGAAACCCGCCTTCCTTGGGCTGAGGCAGGTCCAGGAACCGCGACGACAGCTGGTACAGAACCTGCCCGGCCGTCGGCGGGCGCCCCGCGGCTGCGGCCGGCAGTTCGATCTCCACGCTCTCCCCGCGGCGGGCGAACGGAACTTCCCGCCCTGCCCTGCGCAGCCCGCGCACCCCGAACTGCACCGGCTCGCCGCCCGCCGCGAAGTACTGCAGCCCGTCCCGCAGCGACAGGTCGCCTTCCAGGCGCAGGGACACCCACCCCTGCCGGACCGCCTCGACGCTGCCGAGCGCCGCCCCCCGGTGGCCGGGGAAGGCGGGGTCGAGCAGCCGCTCGCCCCTGGGATCGTGCAGGTACCCGGGCGTGCGCTCGCGGGCGAAGCCCAGCGCGGAGTTGCGCTCGAGCTCCTCCAGCTCCCCGGGCGGGAGCGCTTCACCCCGGTCGAGGATCGCCCGGTACAGCCGCACGGTGTGGTACACGTACTCCGGGCTCTTCATCCGGCCTTCGATCTTGAAGGCGTCGATGCCCAGCTCCTGCAGACGGCGCACCTCGGTGCCCACGGCCAGGTCGCGGCAGGAAAAGCAGAAGCCCTCCCCGCCCTCGGAGCGGAACAGGCTGCGGCAGATCTGGGCGCAGTCGCCCCGGTTTCCCGAGCGCCCGGTCAGGGCCCAGGAGGCCAGGCACAGGCCGGAGAAGCTGTAGCACAGAGCCCCGTGGATGAACACCTCCAGCTCGAGGTCCGGGTTCTCGGCCCGCAGCCGGCCGATCGTCGGCAGGTCCAGCTCCCGCGACAGGATGACCCGCCGGAAGCCCAGCTCGCGGGCCGCGCGCAGACCGGCGGAGTTGTGCACCGCCAGCTGGGTGGAAGCGTGCAGGGTGAGGGCGGGGAAGTGCCGGCGGGCGAGCTCCGCGATGCCCAGGTCCTGAACGATCACCCCGTCCAGGCCCAAAGCCTCGGCCCAGAACAGCGTCTCGGCCGCCCGCTCCAGCTCCTGCTCGCGGACCACCGTGTTGAGCGCCAGGTACACCCTGCCGCCGCGCTCCCGGGCCACGCCGAGGATGCGCCGCAGCTGCTCCAGCGTGAAGTTGGCGGCGCTCTTGCGCGCCGAGAACTCCTTCATCCCCAGGTACACCCCGTCGGCCCCGGCCCGGAAGGCGTAGTAGGCGGCGAGGAAGCTCCCGCCGGGGGCGAGCAGCTCGGGCCGGCGGCTCACAGCCTCCGTTCCTCCCCCGTGCGGGCGGTATCGTAGCCGCCGATCTGCGCCGCCACGGCGCGGAACTCGGCGCTTCCCAGCGCGGTCAGGATCTCGACGAGCGGGGAGCGCTCGCGATCCGCCACGGCCAGCACCAGGTCGTAGCGCTCCCGGGCGAGCGGCAGGAACTCCAGGTCGAAGGCGCGGGCAGCCGCCCGGATGCCCAGGCCGGCGTCGGCGGAACCGTCGGCCACCGCCGCGGCCACGGCCAGGTGGGTGGACACCGTGCGGTCGTAGCCCGCGATCTGCCCGGCGGCCAGCCCCAGCCGGTGCAGGTGGTGGTCCAGCAGGGCACGCGTGCCCGAACCGACCTGCCGGTTCACGATGCTCACCCGCGGCAGGTCCGCGAAGCCGCCGATGCCCTGCGGGTTTCCCCGGACCACGATCAGCCCCTGCTCCCTTTCGGCCAGGGTCACGACGCACAAGGGCACCCCGATGAACAGCCGCCGCAGGACCGGCAGGTTGTACTCGCCGCTTTCCTCGTCCAGCAGGTGGGCGCCGGCCAGGGCCGCCTCCCCGTGGAGCAATGCCAGCAGGCCGTCCAGGCTGCCGACGTAGCGCGGCTCGACGGCGATTTGCGGGTTGCGGCGGCGAGCCTGGGCCCACAGGGCCTCCAGCGCCAGGTCGTGACTGCCGGCGAAGCGGTGGAGACGCCCGGTGTCCGCCACGGGCGGGCGGGCCGGGCCGCCCTCCTCCTTCCGCTCGCGCCAGGCCGCCAGCTCCAGCCCCAGGGCGGCCTCCAGCTCTTCGGTGGAATACCCCTGGGCTAACCCTTCCAGCACCGCGCGGGAGACCAACGCGTGCAGGCGCGCCCGGCGCAGCTCGCCGGCGTGGCCGGCATCGCCGGCACCGGTGGCCGCCACCCGGCTGCCGCGCCGCCCGCCGGTCTCAATGACCCCCTCCCGCTCCAGAAGGCGGTAGGCCCGGGCCACGGTGCTGGGGTTGAACCCCAGGCGGCCGGCCAGCTCGCGCACGGGCTCCAGGCGGTCGTGCGGGTGCAGGCGGCCGGACGCCACCGCCAGCTGGACCTGCTCGGCGATCTGCAGGTACTCCGGCCGGCCCTTGTCGAAGCGGAACTCGATCACTATCCGTTCAATATACCATTTCGCCGCTGATGAAGGCAGCGGTCCGCGGATCGGCCGGCGAACCGAAGAAGGAGGCGGTGTCGGACAGCTCCACCAGCCGGCCGTTCAGGAGCAGCCCCGTGCGGTGGGCCAGGCGGTGCGCCTGGAACACGTTGTGGGTCACCAGCACCACCGTGGTCCCGTTTTCGCGGTTCTCGTCGCGAACGATCTGTTCGATGAGCCCGACGTTGTACGGGTCGAGGTTGGCCGTGGGCTCGTCCAGCAGCAGCACCCGCGGCCGGATCACGAGCGCCCGCGCCAGCGCCACCCGCTGTTTCTCCCCGCCGGAAAGCTGGCGGGCCGGGCTGTGGGACAGCTCGGCCAGGCCGACGCGCTCCAGCAGCCCGCGCACCTGGGCGTCCTCGCGGATGCCCCGCAGGCGCAGCCCGTAGCTCACGTTGGCCCGCACCGAGGCGCGCTGCAGCACGGGGTGCTGGAACACGCTGGTGACCTGGCGGCGCAGTGCGAGTGAGGTCCGCTCGCCGTCGGCCGCCTGTCCGTGGAAGAACAGCCGCCCCTCGGTGGGGTGCTCGAGGAAGTTCAGCAGGCGCAGCAGCGTGGACTTGCCGGAACCGCTGGGGCCCACCACTCCCAGGATTTCGCCGGCGCGGACCTCCAGGCGGTCGAGGTCCAGGACCGTGCGCCCGCCGTAGCTCTGGCGGACCGACTCCAGGCGGTAGACGGTGGGCATCAGTTTCTGCCCTGCAGCCGCAGCAGGGCCACGTTGGCCAAAAATGCCAGCAGGAGCAGCAGCACGCCCAGGATGATGGCCGGGATGAACTCCCCTTGCCGGGTGTTGAGCACGATGGCGGTGGTCAGCACGCGGGTCTTGCCCGCGATGTTGCCGCCCACCAGCATCACGGCGCCCACTTCGGAGATGATGCTGCCGAAGGCGGCCACGATCGCGGCCACCACCCCCAGGCGGGCCTCCCGCAGCAGCGCCCAGATCTCCTGCAGCCGGGTGGCCCCCAGGGCCCGCACCTGCTGGCGGAAGGCCGGGTCCACGCTCTGCACGGCGGCCATGGTCAGGCCGGCGACCAGCGGAAAGGCGATGATGGCCTGCGCCAGGATCATGGCCCGGGGGGTGAACAGCCACCCCAGGAAGCCCAACGGGCCGCTCCGGGACAGCAGCAGGTAGACGAACAGGCCGACCACCACCGGGGGAAGGCCCATGCCCGTGTACAGCAGCGCCGTCACCAGCCGGCGGGCCCGGATGCGGGAAAGGCCCAGGACCGCTCCAATGGGCACCCCGACGGCCGTACAGATGGCCAGGGCGGTGCCCGTCACCCGCAGGGAGAGCAGGACGATGTCCAGCAGACCGGCGTACAGGCTGTCGTTCAACAGGAAGATTACCCCTTGGCGACCATCACCTCGGTGGCCTTGACCACCGCCTTGACCGTGTCGCCCACCTTGAGCTGCAGGGTCTCCGCCGAGGTCCGAGTGATGGCGGACACGAACTCCAGATTCCCGACCGTCACGACCACCTCGGCCATGACCGTGCCCAGCTTCACGGACTTTACCTTGCCCTCGAATTGATTGCGCGCGCTCAGCATACGCCCCTCCTGTTGTGTGGCTGCCGCGACTACTTGCGGGTCGCCCGGTACTCCGCCGAATCGGGGTAGAACAGGGGCTGGCCGAAGCGGTCCGCGCCGTAGCCGCCGATCGTCTTCTGCGTATCCAGGGCAAGGAGCCACTTCACGAATTTCATGGCCAGGTCGAAGTTGGTCTGCGGGTACTTGTCCGGGTTCACCGCCAGCACGCCGTAGGGGTTGAGCAGCGCCTTGTCCTTGTTCTCCGCCAGGTTGTTCCCGCCCACCAGGACCTCCAGGGCGGGCAGCTTGTCCCGCATGGACAGGTAGGTCCCGCGATCGGCCAGGGTGTAGGCCTTCTGCTCGTTGCTGAACAGCAGGGTTTCGCCCATGCCCTGCCCGAGGGAGTTGTACCACTTCAAGTCCGGACCGGGCGTGACTCCTAGAGCGGACCAGATGCTGAGCTCCTTGGTGTGCGTGCCCGACTTGTCGCCGCGGCTGGCGAACAGCGCCTGGGCGTCCTGGATGGCCTTGAAGGCGTCCCGCGCCAGACCCATGGCACGGATGCGGACGGGGTCCTCTTTGGGGCCCAGGATGATGTAGTCGTTGTACATGACGTCGAAACGTTCACGGGCGAAACCGTCGGCCACGAACTTGTCCTCGCCGGGCCGGCTGTGAACGAGCACGACGTCGGCATCCCCACGGCGGCCAAGCTCCAGGGACTGGCCGGTGCCGACGGCCACGACGTCCACGGTGCAGGAGAACCTCTTCTCGAAGTCGGGCAGGATGTACCCCAGCAGACCGGAGTCAGCCGTGCTGGTCGTGGTGGCCAGGCGCAAGACCCCGGCATTGGGTGGTGCGGCCAACGCGCCGACCGCAGCCAGAACCAGCAGAGCGACAGCCAGAGAGCGAGTAAATGCAGAACGAGCCATCTTGAACTCTCCTTATTGTACGTATTGTCTTAATACATATATCAATTCGTGCACGGCACGTCAACCCTCATCACTGGGGGCGCTAGCTGGGCTTCCCGGTGCGGGCGGTCGTGACCAGCGCCGTGCCGCCGAGCACGAGCGCCCCTCCCACGATCTGCTGCCAGCCGAGCCGGTCGCCGAAGAAGAGGACGGCCGCACCGATGGTGAACAACGGCTCGGTCATGCTCACGATCGCGGAGGTGTTGGAACCCAGGATCTCCAGTCCCCGGAAAAAGGCGAAAATGGCCAGCAGCGTGGACACCCCGATCAATCCCGCTATGGGGAGCCAGGTTTGGGCTGCAAAGCCGAAGTCCAGGGTGCCGAGCGCCAGGCCCAGGCCGGCGAAGCTCACGGTCGTGAACACCGTCACGCAGGCCAGGGCTACCGCGGGCTCCACGTTCTTCAAGACCCGGTTGGCCAGCGTGATGTAGAACGAATAGACCACCGCCGCACCCAGGGCGAAGAGCACCCCGGCCCCGTGCACCGCCCCGAGCGAGGTCCACAGCACGAGCGCCACGCCGACCAGGGAGATGCCCAGGGACAGAAGCACCCGCACCGTGACCCGCTCCCGCTCGAACAGGAACGCGAGCAGACAGACGAACGCCGGGTAGGAGTACAGGAGGATCGAGGCCAGGGAGGCGGTGATGTGCTTCACCGCGGAGAAGTAAAAGCCGGACTGCAGGGTGTAACACAGACCCAAAGCCGCCAGCCCCGGGAGCGCCGCCCGGACCTGTGATAGGATGCCCCGCCGGCGAACGGCCAGCCAGCCGCAGAGCACGAAGGCGGAAATGGCAAAGCGGATGAACAGCAACGTGTTGACCCGGATACCGCCCCGGTAGGCGAACAGCGCGAAAATCGGGATCAACCCGAAGCCGAGGGCGGAAACCAGAACCAGCAGCAGCCCCAGGCCGCGGGGACGGACCGTGGGCGAGCTCACCGAAAATCAGCCACGCGCGCGCGGGTCCCTGCGGACGATCCAGAAGTCCCGGCGCTCCTGGTGTATGACAAACCCCTCGCTCAGGTACAGCGACAGGGGGCCGTGGTAGTGCTGGGCCGAGGTTTGGGCGTCCTTGCGCGGGTAGGCTTCGACCCAGTCCAGCCCTTGCGCCGCGGCCGCGGCGCAGGCGGCGGCCAGCAGCTGCCGGGCGATCCCGCGGCGCCGCTCGCCGGGGGCGACCACGAAGCAGACCACGGCCAGCACGCGCTCGTCCGCACCTCCCGCCCGCGATTCAGGCTCTTCCGCCAGGCGCGGATAGCGCGACCGGAGGTTTGCGTTGCACCAGCCCACCGGGCGGTCCCCGTCATAAGCCAGGAAGCCGCTCAGCGCGCCCCGGCGGATCAGGTCGGCGGCCCCCGCCCGGTTTTGCGCGCCGCTGCGCTCGTCCCACCCCGGACCGGTGTAGTGATAGAACAGGCAGTAGCAGCCCGCCCACTCGGGATTGTCCGTGAAGGCGACCCGGTCGAAAAAATCCAGGAAAGCGTCCGCCTGCCCCGCAGCCACGGGAACCACAAGATAGGCCACTCGAGGTTCCTCCCCTACGCCCCGACCTTCCGCAGCAGATAGCGAAAGATCTCCCCAAACATCCGCAGGTGGGCCAGCCGGCCCGCCAGCCGGGATCTCTTCTCCTGCTTCATCACGTGCGTCATGCCCCGCAGCGGGACGCGGAGGACCCGATAGCCGCGGCGGCGGGCGTGCCGGCTCAAAGCCACCTCGGCCCCGCCGCGGCAACCGACCAGTCCCGGGGTGTCGCGAAACAGGCTCCACCGCAGGGCACGCTGCCCGTTCAGGATCGGCGCCGCCGACTGGGCGAGGTCCGTGGCCAGCCGCCCTTCACGGAAGATGCCCACCGTCATGTCGCAGCCCCCCTCCGCCACCGGCAGGGCCAGGTCCCGGACATGCTGCGCCTCCAGGCCCAGCAGGTCGGCGTCCAGCAGCACGACCAGGTCGCCCGGGCTGGCCTCCGCCCCCGCCACGATGGCCGCCCCCTTGCCCCGGTTCTCCGGAAGCCGCAGCACCCTGATGCGGGGGTCGCGCACTCCCCACTCCCGGGCGACCGCGGCGGTGCCATCCCGGGAACCGTCGTCCACCACCGTGATGCGCTCCACCTCCGGAACCGCGGCCAGCGGCGCCAGCACGGCCGGCAGGCGAGGAGCCTCGTCGCAGGCCGGGATCACCACGCACAGGCCCCTCATCACCGCGCTCCCGTCGCCTCATCGGAACCCTTCCGGCGGGCCACGTGAACCTCCAGCACCTGCCAGCTGGCGAAGCCGATGAAGCGGATCAGCCAGAAGGCCAGCAGGCGGTAGGCGAGCCCGGCGGCGAGCGCCAGCGACCCGGGCACCCCCAGACGGTTGAATACGACCGGCAGCGACACGTCGGCCAGCCCCAGCCCGCCGGGCAGGATGGCCAGCGAGCTGATGACCATGATCAGGCCGTAGCTGATCAGCAGGATGTCGGGACGGACCAGCCGCCCCAGCCCCGCGAAGCAGGCGCCCAGGGTGGCCACGTCCAACAGGATGCGTCCGGCGGTGGCCGCCAGGAACTGCCAGCGTGGCGCATCCGCCAGCTCCCGCAAACCCCCGTGAAAAGTCTCCAGGCGCGCCTCCACCGCCTGGAGGTCGACGGGCCGCCAGCGCCGCCGGCCGGCCAGGCGGTTCCAGAAGCCGGCGGTTCTCCGCACCAGGAGCAGGCTTCGCCGCGGCTCGGACAGCAGCCGCCAGCCGGCCCAGACCAGTCCCGCCGCCAGCAGCACCAGCCCGCCCAGCAGCACGATCTCCGCCCACGCCAGCCTGCCGATCTGCAGCAGGTAGCCTAGGCCGACCAGGCCGACCAGGATCGTGCCGACCACCAGGTACAGCAGCTCCAGCAGCAGGGTGAAGGTGGAAGCCTCGGCCGAGTAGCCGAACTTGCCGAGCAGGCGCGCCCGCAGCACGACGCCGCTCGCCCCGCCGCTGGGCACGGCGGAGGTGATGAAAGCCATGGCCGTGAGCACGAACATCAGGCGCCAGAATCCGATGCGCCCGGGGAAGGGCCGCAGGGCCAGGGCGTTGAGCCAGGTCAGGCTGGAGTAGGAGGCGAACTGCAGGAGCGCGGCCGCTGCCACCCAGCCCCAACGCGCGTCGCGGTACAGGCCGGCCGCCGCCCGGATTTCCTTGAGCAGAGGCCAGAACAGGTACACCACCACGCCCAGCGCCACCAGGGCAATGGCCCGGCGGATCCAGACTTTACGCATACCTGCAAACTATTTTCGAGCCTCCCAACCAGCTTGTCAATCGAGGAAAAGCCCGCGCGATTACAGCCCCACCCGGCGGTTGAACTCCTCGATCAGCGCGTCGATCTGCGGCACCTGGGACTGGATGCCGGTCCAGTATTCCGGGTCGTACCATTGAGCCATGATCTCCTCATAGGAGCGGCCCTGCTGCTCGACCCAGGTGAAGTATTTCAGGTTGTGGATCCGCCGGCGGTCCTGGTAGGAAAGCTCCAGCAGGTGGTCGGTGGAGGCGCCGCTCAAGTAGCGGGCGAAATGGCCGGCGGCCTGGGTTTCCCCGTATGCGCCCTGCTCGGCCTCCATCTCCTGGAGGCGGCTGCCGTACAGCTCCATGGAGTCGGTGAGCACGGTGAGCACGACATCCCTCCTCGTGAGCTCGAAGTAGCGGGCGTACTTGATGCACGAGAGCAGGTTGGCGATCCCGGAGAACCCCAGCAGGTCCAGGCGGCCGATCAGCTCCTGCGGCACCCCGGCTTTCCCCAGGTAGGCTCTCCCGGTGCCCTCGTTGAACAGGCGGGCCAGGCTGACCACCGCCGCGTCATCGATGGCCACCACCACGTCCGTGTTCTTCACGTTGTGGATCCAGGGCACGTGCTTGTCGCCGATGCCCTCGATGCGGTGAGCCCCAAAACCGTTGGCCAGCAGGGTCGGGCACTGCAGGGCTTCGCTGGCCGCAATGCGGCTGCCGGGGAAGCGCTGCTTGAGGTAGTCCCCCGAGGCGATGGTGCCGGCCGAACCGGTGGTCAGCGCCACGCCGTGCAGGCTCTGCCCGGGACCCAGCTCGCGCACCAGCACCTCCTCCATGGCGTGCCCGGTGACCTCGTAGTGCCACAGGTAGTTGCCCGCCTCCTCGAACTGGTTGAAGATCATCAATTCCTGGCCGGAGTGGCGCAGCTCCCTGCATTTGTCGAAGATTTCCTTGACGTTGGACTCGCTGCCGGGGGTGCGGATCACCTCGCCGGCGATCCGCTCCAGCCACTCGAAGCGCTCCCGGCTCATGCCTTCCGGCAGGATGGCGATGGACTGGCAGCCGAGCAGGGCCGAGTCGTAGGCCCCCCCGCGGCAGTAGTTGCCGGTGGACGGCCAGACCGCCTTCTGCGTGGTGGGGTCGAACTGCCCGGTGACCAGGCGGGGCACCAGGCAGGCGAAGGCCGCGCCGACCTTGTGCGCCCCGGTGGGAAACCACTTGCCGACCAGGGCGATGATGCGGGCTTCCACACCGGTCAGCTGGGGCGGGAACTCCAGGTAGTTCACGCCGCCGAACGCGCCGCCGCTTTCGCGAGGTTCGTTCTTCCAGGTGATGCGGAAGAGGTTGCCCGGGTGCACGTGCCAGAGCCCCACCCGGGCCAGCTCCCTCTTGACCGCCTCGGGGATGCGGCGCGGGTCCTTCATCTGGGCGAAGGTCGGGATGAGGATCTTGCGTTCCCGGGCCCGCCGCACGGCCCGTTCCAGCCGGTCCTGGTGCACGCTCAGGTCGATCATGCCGATAGTTGTAGCCCGAATCCCGGGGTTGGGCAAGGCGAGCGGGTGGCGCAGCCCGGCGACGTAGTGTATAGTCTGACCCTGGAGCCGATGGGCATGCAGATTGGGGGCAGGCATTTCACGCGGAAGGAAGCGGAGCGGCGGATCGGCAGCCTGGCGCAGCTGGGCGGCACCCGCCGCGTCGAGCTGGCCGAAGGCCGGGCCAAGGGGGTGGCAGCGATCGAGTTCCACACGGGCAGCGGCCTGGAGTTCACCGTGCTGCCCGACCGCGGGCTGGACATCCCCTTCTGCACCTACAAGGGCGTCAACCTGGTCTTCCTCGCCCCCGGCGGGGTCGCCCACCCGGCCTTCCACGATCCGGCCGGTTTCGAGTGGCTGCGCACCTTCTTCGGCGGGCTCCTGACCACCTGCGGGCTCACCTACTTCGGCGACCCGGGGCGCGATGGTGAGGAGGAGCTCGGCCTGCACGGCCGTTACGCGGCGCTGCCGGCCACCCAGGTCTGCGACCTGTCCCGCTGGGATGGGGATGAGTTCCTGCTGGAAGTGACCGGGACCGTCACGGAGGCTGCCCTGTTCGGTGACAAGCTGCGCCTCGAGCGCTCGGTCCGCAGCCGGATCGGGGACCGTTCGCTCACCGTCCGCGACCGGGTCCAGAACGTCGGCTACCGCGATTCGCCCTTCACGATCCTCTATCACCTCAACGCCGGTTTTCCCCTGCTGGACGGCGCATGCGTGCTGGAATCCACCTCGACCGCGGCCGAAGCCTACGACGCGGCGGCCGAGGCCGCCCTGCCGGAAGCGGCGAGCTTCCAGCCGCCGGACCCGGCCTTTCCCAGCATGGGCTTGGACTACCTGCACACCATGGCCGCAGACGGCCAGGGTTTCGCCTGGGCGGCCCTGATCAATCCGGAGCTCGCGGCGGGGGCGCACGCGGCGGGGCCGGCGGGGCCGGCGGGGCCGGGTGGGCAGGCTGGGCCGGTCGGCCTGGGACTGTACCTGAAGTTCCGCGCCGACACCCTCCCCTTCCTCAACGAGTGGAAGTACCTCGCCGAGGGTGATTACGTGGTGGGCATCGAGCCGGCCAACACCAAGATCGTCAACCGCGCCACCCTGCGGCGGAGCGGACGCCTGCCTAGCCTGCGGCCCGGCGAAACCCGGGAGATGGAAGTGGAGATCGGCGTCCTGGAAGGTCCGGAGGAGATCGAGGCCTTCCGCCGGCGCTGCCAGGGCATCCGGGCGGGGGGTCCGGCGAGGTGAGCAAACACGCCATCCCCTCGATCCGGGAGAAGAACCAGGTCATCGCCAATATCGTCGACGCGCTCACCCGCCAGCAGGGCTTCCTGCTGATCGGGCACCGCAGCCCGGACGACGACTGCATCGCCTCCCTGGTCGCCTTCGCCCTGCTGGCGGGCAAATTCGCCAAGCCCGTTTCGATCTACCTGGGCTCCCGCCTGCACGAGCACTTCCAGTACCTGCTGGACATCTGCCGCTACAACAGCATCCCGGTGCTGCACCCCACCGACCTGATCCGCACCCGCGTGGACACCCTCGTGCTGTGCGACACCCCCAAGCCGGCGATGATCGAGGCCAACGAAGAGGTCATGGGGCTGCTGCACACGCGGCGCCTGCTCCGCATCGAGATCGACCACCACCTGGGCGCGGACAGCGAGTACTTCGGCGACCCGGGCTACCGGCTGGTGACCGAGGCTTCCTCGGCCAGCGAGCTGGTCGGACAGATCCTGCTCTGGCTGCGCCGCCGCACGGCGCTTCTGGATCAGTACAACATCCAGGACCTGATTTCCCGGAACATCGTGCTGGCCGTGCTGACCGGGATCATCGGCGACTCCCGCATGGGCACGCTGCTGAAGTCCAAGCAGGAGAAGCGCTACTACCAGCTGTTCAGCGCCCTGTTCAACGACCTGCTCGCCCGCACGACCGTCCGGGACACCAATTTCTCCGACATGAACCAGGTGTTCCAGGAAATCCAGAGGCAGTCCGAGGTCGAGGCCCGCTGCGTCAGCTTCTTCATGGAGCGCAGCCGGCGCTCCGGGCTCCTGAGTTACGTGCTCCTGGAGGACAAGGATTCCGGACGTCTGGCCCGCCAGTTCGACAAGGACACGATCGTCGCCACGGCCCGCAGCGTGGCCGACACGCTGGCCGAGGAAAGCGGCCGCATCGGCCTGGTGTGCTACTGCGAACCGCCCTCCGACTCAGACCTGGTCCAGTTCCGGCTGCGGCGCAGCCGGCGCTACAAGGGCTTTGACCTGCGAAAGGTGCTGGAGCTGTTCGCCATCGAGAACGGGGGCGGGCACGAGGGGGCCATCGGCTTCCGTCTGCCGCGCGCCGAGGTGCCGGACCTGGCGGAGTACGTGGAGCGTCTGCTGGCGGGCGTGGTGGAGGCTTCCGGCTAAGCCCCGTGTTTGGCGGCC
>Ga0209253_10004313_pt1 | contig 12413 bp, 14 predicted proteins | sample FrelakmetBRP12BR_FD_187145 | JGI IMG/M metagenome (GOLD analysis project Ga0209253, IMG submission 187145) | Freshwater lake sediment microbial communities from the University of Notre Dame, USA, for methane emissions studies - BRP12 BR (SPAdes)... | ecosystem: Environmental > Aquatic >...
ACGTGGTCCTCTGCACTGGCCAGGAACCGCTCCGCGAGCTGCAGGCCCCGCTCGAAGCCGCCGGGTTGCGTGTCCACCTCATCGGAGGGGCGGACGTGGCCGCCGAGCTCGACGCCAAGCGGGCCATCGAGCAGGGCACGCGTCTCGCCGCGCGCCTCTGAGCGCCGGAGCGCAGGAGTTGGTGTCCCATACGGGTTGCCCCCCCCATTGGTGGTTCCCCGCCAGGTACCGGTGCTGCTACGCCAGACCTCACGGCGCCGTTGGCGCGGAAAGGGGAATACATGACGCTGAAAGGTACTGCGGCGACGCTTGCCGCGGCATTCCTGGCGACAGGATGCTACACGGTCCGGTTCCAGTCGGACCTCGCGCCCGGAGGGGCCAAGTTCGAGGAGAAGGGGAGCTTTTTCCTCTGGGGCCTCATTGGCGAGAAGGAAGTCAATCTCAAGAAGATGTGCCCGGCTGGTCCCGCCCGCTGGCAGAACCAGCAGACCTTCGTGGACGGGCTGATCGGCGCGGTCACGCTCGGCATCTACATCCCCCGCACCATCAACGTGGAGTGCACCGGGGCGAAGTCCATGATGACGCCGATCGACGGCGATCTGCTCTCGCAGATCGCGCTCGATGACGGGTCGGAGAGGGGAGGCCTGCGATGACTCGCTTCCTCGTGCTCCTCGCCGTCGCCGCCTCGCTCACCGGCTGCTTCCACATCCGCTACACGAACGACGCGCCCGTCGCCGCGGAGGCCGCCCAGAAGAACTGGCACCATGGTGTGGTCTTCGGTCTCGTGGAGATCAGCGAGCCGGAGAACGTCAACAAGGCCTGCCCGAACGGATTCGGCCTCGTGAAGAGCGAGGAGAGCTTCGTGGCCGGGTTGGTGAACCTGGTCACGCTCAGCATCTACAACCCGACCGACGTGCTCATCTACTGCACCGCGAAGAAGTAGGCCGGCGGATCGCCGTCGTTGCCGAGGGCCGCGCCAGTGACGGCGCGGCCCTCATCACGCCAGAGGACGCCTCAGCAACCTCGGGGCGCGGGCCTCCACCCCGGGGGCGGGGGCGCGAATCCCACGTCTCGCCGGAACGGATCCGCGGTCCGGCGGAGCCGCGCGTCATCGGCACAGCGGCGTCCGGCGTCGAGGTCGACGCCCGCGGCGAGGAGTCCCGCCCGGTCGTCGTAGCGCAGCGAGAGCAGCACCTCGGGGCGGGCGCTGGCGCGCTCGAACGAAACCTGCCGGACGCGGGAGTCTCGCTCCTCGCCGAACGTGGTGCCCAGTCCGGGACGCCGCTCCGGTCGCGCGGCGCCGAGCGCCTCCTCGGCGCGGGGTGCCGGCTCCGCGCTGGCGCTCTTCTCCCGGGAAAGGGAGTCCCGCAGGGGAGCGGGGGATGGGCTCCGCTCCGGGAATACGGCCACCCCGATCACCCCCACGTCGCGGGCGTCCCCTTCCAGCGCGGCGTAGGAACGGGACACGCTCCCGAAGCGGAAGGCCGCGACCGCGTCCTGGCTCAGGCGGTAGCCGTCGATGACCACCTCGCCGTGCGCCTCCACGAGGTAGCCACGCTTCTCGAAGGACGACGGGCCGCCGTCCAGCACGTCTCGACCATCCACCGACACCACGACCTCGGCGCGGCGCCCGGAGTCGTTTCGAACCCGGACCTGGTAGCGCCGTCCGGACGCCCCCAGCACGTAGGTGCGATCCTGATGGGTGAACGTCGGGAGAACCTGGCCCGCCTCGTCCACCAGGTTGAAAGACCAGCCCCCAGAGCGAGCCGCGGGGTATTCCCGCGCCGGCGTCTCCACCGGGATGCTGCAGGCGATGCAGGCTGCAAGGAACAGCAGGGTCGTCACACGCATTTTGAACCTCCTGGTCCCTGGAACGGATGGCGAGCGGAAAAGATCTGAGCAGCCTCGCGTTGGCGCCCGGGCCCCGGGATAGGATGGGCCAGATCCTTTTCCATCGGCGTTCGTTTCATTCCGGTGGGGCCGCGAAGGTCCGGAGCGAAGGGTGACGCAGGACAGCGACGAGGCGCTCGTGGCGCGCTACCGGCGAGGGGAAGTGGCGGCGTTCGAGGAACTCCTCGACCGGCACCGCCGGGGCGTGCATCGTTTCCTGGCGCGCTTCGTGGGGGACGCCGCCCGAGCCGAGGATCTGACACAGGATTGCTGGATGCGCTTCATCGACGCGGCCCCTCGCTGGAACCCCGACGGACGCTTCAAGATCTGGCTCTACGCCGTGGCCCGCAACCTCGCCACCGACGAGTCGCGCCGGTCGTCCCACCGGGCTCACCAATCCCTCGACGTCGCGGTGGAGGGGCGGCCCCTGGCCGAGCGGGTGGCCTCCGGCGCGCGTGCTCCAGAGGACGCTGCCGGCGACGCGGAGGTCCGCCCCAGGCTGCTCCGGGCCATCGCCGAGCTGCCGGAGGAGCAGCGGGAAGTCTTCCTGCTCCGGGAGTACGAGGGGGTCTCCTTCGCCGAGATCGCAGGGGTGACCGGAGCGCCCGTGCCCACGGTGAAGAGCCGGATGCGCTACGCGCTCGAGGCGCTCCGCCGCGCGCTGCAGGAGGGGGCATGACCCACGAGGAGGCGCGCGACAGGCTGCTCGACCTGGCCTACGGCGAGCTCGATCCCGCCGAGCAGCAGCAGGTGGAAGGACACGTGTCCGGCTGCGCCGGGTGTGCCGCCGAGCTGGCCGCCATGGCCCGCACCCGGGCGGCCGCCGGCCTTCTCCCCGACCCCGATCCTCCCGGTGGCCGCGCCGAGCTGGTGGAGGCCTCCCGGCGTGCGGTGGCGGAGATGGCCCGTCCCAGGCGTGCGCGCTGGTCGCGTCCCGCCGCCTGGATGGCCGTGGCGGCCACGATTCTCGCGGTGGGCGGCGTGACCATGCGGCTGCTGGACGATGGGCCGCGCCGCGAGGCAACTGCGGACCGGGTCGTCGGCAGCGCGCCCGAGGAGCGCTCGATCGAGCGGGCTCCCGGCGCCCCTCCCCCGCGCGCGGTGCAGGCTCCGGCTCCTGCATCGCCTGTGGCCCCGGCCCCTGCGAGCACGGGTGCGCGCGAATCGAGGGAGCGGATGGCGATTGCCGGCGAGGGGGCCAGCCCCGCGAAGGGCGCGAAATCGGCGTCGCTGGATGCAACGGCGCCGCCCTCCAGGGCGAAGGGCGCGGGAACGGCGGCCCCCGCTGCGTTGCCGCCCGGTACCTCCGGCGAGTTCGTGAGCCTGGACCTCCGGACCGGAAAGCGCTTCCGCGTGAACCCCGACGGATGCAGCACGCGCTTCGCACCCTTCTCGACCTTCAAGATCCCGGCCAGCCTGATCGGGCTCGAGACGGGCGAGGTGAAGGACCCGGACGAGAAGTGGTCCTGGGATGCGGCGAAGTACCCGCCGCCGAGCCCGGCGCCGGGTGGCGACTACATTCTCGCCTGGCAGCAGGACCAGACGCTTCGCACCGCGCTCTCCCGTTCCATCGTCTGGTACTTCCGCGAGCTCGCCAGCCGGGTCGGGGAGCCGCGCATGAAGCAGTGGCTCGCCACGTTCGAGTACGGGAACCAGGACGTGTCCGGGGGCCTGGACCGCTTCTGGCTGGGGCGCTCGCTCCGCATCTCGCCGGACGAGCAGGTGGAGTTCCTGGCGCGCCTTCAGCGCGGGGAGTTCCCGGTGGCGAGGCTCCACCTGGACCTCGTGAAGGAGGTGCTGACCCAGGAAGCGAGCGCCGGTCACCGCATGGTGGCGAAGACCGGATCGTCGTCGGACGGGGAGGGCTGGCTCGTCGGCTGGGTCGAGTCGACGGGCCGAGGCTGTGCCTTCGCCTTCCACCTGAAGGCGCCGAGCTACGAGGAAATGGCCAGGATCCGGGCCGGACTGGCGAGGGAGTTCCTGCGCCAGGCAGGGTGCATCCCGCCCTGAGGTAGACTTCCCCACCATCTCCCCACGACCCCGGGAACTCCATGAGCGCCGACCACTTCCGGAAGCTGGAGAGGATGTATCTCTCGGCGCCGATCAACCAGTTCTTCCGGCCCGTCTTGCGCATCGAGCACGGCCGCGCCGAGCTTCGGATTCCCATCCGGAAGGAGCTCTTCCACGCGGCCCACGCGGCGCACGGCTCGGTGTACTTCAAGGCGGCCGACGACGCCGCCTTCTTCGCGGTCAGCTCGCTCGTCGAGGACGTCTTCGTCCTGACCACGCAGATCGACCTTCACCTGCTCCGCCCCATCGCCGAAGGAACGCTGCTGGCCCGCGCCGTGGTGGTGCACGCCTCCAGGGCGAGCTTTCTCGCCGAGGCCGTGCTCACCGACGACCGGGACCGGCAAGTCGCCCGAGCCACCGGGACGTTCGTTCGGGGCCGGACGCGCCTGGGAGAGGAGATCGGCTACCGGCTCGACCCGGAGCCGGTTCACCCACCCAGGTAGGACATCTCGATCCTGGGAGGTCCGGCGGTCTGCGCCGAGCGAATTTCCGAGTAGCGGTCCTGCCGGCCTGACCACACGCCCGAGATGGCGCCCGCGAGGTCGCCATCGCTGCCGCCGCCACGCAGGAGCCCGCGCAGGTCCTGTCCCGACGTCGCGAACAGGCAGTTGAAGAGTTGCCCCTCGGCAGAGAGCCGGGCCCGGCTGCACCCGTGGCAGAAGGGTTGCGTCACGGATCCAATGACGCCGATCTCGCCGCTCCCGTCGCGGTAGCGCCACCGGCTCGCGACCTCGCCCCGGTAGCTGGGCTCGGCCGGCTCGATGGGCATCTCGGCATCGATCATCGAGAGGATCTCGTCGGCCGGGACGACATGGTCGAGGCGCCAGCCGTTCGAGTGGCCGACGTCCATGTACTCGATGAAGCGCACGACGTGTCCCGTGCCGCGAAAATGCCGGGCCAGCGGCAGGAGGGTGTGCTCGTTCATGCCTCGCTTGACCACGGCGTTGATCTTGATGGGAGCAAGGCCCACCTGGGCGGCAGCCTCGATCCCGGAGAGCACCCGCTCGACCGGGAAATCGACGTCGTTCATGGCCCTGAAGACGTCGTCGTCGAGCGAGTCGAGACTCACCGTGACCCTGCGAAGGCCGGCCTCCCGGAGCGCCCGTGCCTTCTCGGCCAGGAGCGACCCGTTGGTGGTCATGGTGAGGTCGAGCCCGGGAATGGACGCCAGCATCCCGACCAGGCGTTCCAGGTCGCGACGAAGCAGGGGCTCTCCTCCGGTGATGCGGACCTTCTTCACGCCCAGCGAGGAGAAGATCCGGGCCAGCCTGGCGATCTCCTCGAAGGAGAGGAGCTGGTCCCGGCCCAGGAACGCGTGATCGCGGCCGAAGGCATCCTTGGGCATGCAGTAGACGCACCGGAAGTTGCACCGGTCGGTGACGGAGATGCGCAGGTCCCGGAGTGGACGCTGGAGTTTGTCGGTCAGCACGGGCGGGCGAGTCCTGGTGACGTTGACTATGGCCGCCGAGGTCACCCGGCACGGAAAAGGCCGCACGGGGCGCGTTCTGCTCGGGCTCGAGGTCCAGCGCCGCATGCACGTGGTCCCAGGGCAGCTTCGCTGGTGGCCGGTGAGGCGCTCCATGGTTGGATTCGGCCCTCCCGACCCTGGCGAACCGGACCCGATGGGTCTAGAATGCACGCTTGCGAATTTTTCTCGTTTACGTTCGGGACGAGGCGTATTTCCACCTCCTCCCCTCGCCGGCCGCGGAAAAAGGCGCCCAGGCACGCGTCCGCGTGATGGCCTTCCCGCCGCTCGGGATCCAGACCCTCGCCCCCGTCCTGCGGCAGGGCGGCCACACGGTCCGGATGTTCGACACCTGCCACCCGGAGATGCGGGCCGATCAGGTCGCGGAGGCGGCGCGCCAGGACCGCCCCGACGTCATCGCGCTCTCCTTCCTGTCGGTGACCGCCTATCCGGCGCTGAAGAAGCTGGCCCAGCGAGTCAAGCAGGCCAACCCCGGGATCCCCATCATCGTGGGCGGCGCGTTCGCCTCCATCAACGCGGAGCACATCCTCGCCGACTGCCCGTACGTCGATCACGTCGGGGTCGGCGAGGGCGAGGAACTTCTCCTCGACTACCTCGAAAATCTGAAGTCCCTGGGCGCCGTGGCGGGGCTGGTCTGGCGGAACGACGGCCAGGTGGTGAAGAACCTGCCGCGACCCCTGCTCCGCGACCTCGACAGGTTCCCGTACCCGGATCGCGAGTCGCTGCCCGTCGACTACATCGAGTCGCTTCCGCTCGACGTGCCGGCCGTCCTCTCGCTCGACAAGTTCTGCACGATCCAGACCTCGCGGGGCTGCCCCTACACCTGCATCTACTGCGACATCCCCTCCCTGGCGGAGGGGAAGTGGCGGAGCCGGTCGGCCGAGCACGTGCTCGGGGAGATGCAGCAACTCTCCGACCAGGGCTATCGCTCCATCTACCTCACCGACGACCACTTCCTCCTCAAGAAGAAGCGGATCGGCGACATCTGCAACGGCATCATCGAGCGAAAGCTCAAGTTCCACTGGGGGTGCGAGGGGCGCGTCGACTCGGTGGGGGTCGACCAGCTCCCGCTCATGGGCAAGGCCAACTGCGACATGCTGGCCTACGGCGTGGAGGCGGGGACGCAGAAGATGCTCGACCGCCTGCGCAAGAAGCAGACGCTGGAGCAGGTCGAGCGCGCCGTCAGCGAGGCCAAGCGGCACGGCATCGCGCGGGTCCACGGGTTCTTCGTCATCGGCTGTCCCGGAGAGACCGCCGAGGACATCCGCGAGACCTTCCGCTTCGCGGCCCGGCTCCAGCTCGACACGTTCGGCTTCAACCGCCTGGCCGTCTACCGGGGGACGCCGCTGTGGAACGACTACGCCAGCCGCGGGCTCGTCGACGACGACCGGGACTGGGACAAGACCTTCAAGTGCTGTGACATCGACCCGGACACCGTCCCGAACGACGAGGTGAACGGGCTGCGAATGAAGGGGTACGCCTCGCTACTCCTGACCCGAATCGTCCGGCGCCCGGTGAAGACCTGGGGGCTCCTCCGGACCTTCAGCCGGCACATGCCGGCCGGGGACCTCCTCCGGCTCATCAGCGGGCCGTTCCGGAAGAAGGTCGCGCCGGCCCCGGACCTGCCGGCCCCGATGATCGACGCCGGGATCACGGTGCCGGTCCGCCTCGCCAGCTGAATCGTCTGCACCCAAGGTCTTTCTCCGAAGTCGCCGTGGACCATCCTGGAAAGGGACACCCCATGAAGCACCTCCTGCTTGCCGTTCTTCTCGCCTCCTTCGCCGGCGTTGCCTCGGCCGATGCGGCTGCCACCTTCCAGGCCAAGTGCAAGATGTGCCACGGTGCCGATGGCTCCGGCGGCGCCATGCACAAGGAGTCCATCAAGGGGAAGAAGGAAGCAGACGTCCTCAAGGCCATCACCGACGGCAAGGGCAAGATGAAGCCCGTCAAGATCGACGACGCCGCTGCAGTGGCGAAGTGGGTCTCCGGCCTGAAGTAGCTACTTCACCATCACCGGCAGGACCTAGCGCGAGACTGGCCGCCCCCCCGCCCCGGAGGCGTGCTCGTCCACGCGCGGCACCTCGACGAGCGCGATGCGCGCGCAGGCTGGGCAGGGGGTCAGGATGTCACCCGTTCGGACGTCCTGGTGGACCGGGAAATCGAACGGGCGCTCGCCAGCCGGGTCGCAGTCGAGGCAGTACGTCATCCAGCGCCAGCGCCGGCGATGGTTCAGGAAGATGACGTTGCTGGTCTCGGGAAGATCCATGGCGGTGCTTCGGGTATCTGACAGCGCGATATCACCGACCTGACCTGGTTGGCACCTGTCACCCCCAAGAGGGCCGCCCGAATGGGGGCGTGGGGACGGCCGTCTCGGGCACACGCATTGGTCTGCCCCTTCTCTGTGGTTCACCGGCCCACGTGACAGCCGCGCAGGTGGGCAAGTGGTATCCGGAAGGGGGAGGGCGAGCCGCTGCGCGGGGGGCGCAGCGGCCAACGCACCACGATGAAGGGGTCGAGGGGCCGCCATCGAAGGGGGTTGGTGCTGGCCGTGCTGGCCGCGGCCGGATGCGGCGGGTCACTCCCACGCTCACCTCCATGCGCGGGCGTGGAGGCGAACGGCATCTGCTGGGAGGGCAAGGACGGCATCACGGTGAGCCGCGAAAGAGCCGAGCGGGTTTTCGTCGCGGCGAAGGCCCTGTGGGGCGCTCGCCAGCGCGAGCTGCCCGGATGGCGGATCGAGTTCCGTCACTCCCCGCCGGTGGTCGACGGCGTGGCGTTCGACGGCTACTGCTGGGGCGATGCGCGCCTCATCGTCGTCGCGCCCTTCGCTGCCGACTGCTTCGAGAGGTCGGCCATCTTCCACGAACTCGGGCACGCGTGGGGATTCGACCACGACGATCCTCGGATGTCCGGCGAGTGGAGCTCCATTCGCGGGGCCATGAGGGAATCGCACTGGCCGGGATGCAAGTACGAAGGCGACGACGACTAGAAGGCGACGACCATGCCGATGGTCACGACCTTCGTCCCCCGGCTCACCCAGGGGAGCCACTGCGAGTCGGGCAGGAAGTAGCGGGCCACGTCGAGCGCGGCCGTGCCCAGGATGGCCGCGCTCGACGATGACCGCGTAGCCCCGCGGTCCCGGCGGGAAAGGGGTCCCGTCCCGGCGGGAGCAGGTCCCCTGGTTGCAGGTGATCCCGGGCGAGACCGCGAAGAACGGGAGGAATCCCAGGAAGCGCACGGGCGCGAGGGTGGGGACGTTGCCCATGGCCAGGTTGGCGACCCCGTGGCAGGCCTCGTGGACCACGAAGGCGGCCAGGAACCCGGCCGCGGTCACCGCCACCGACCCGAACCAGACGTCGGTGAACAAGGGCACCGATCCGGGAAGGGACCCGGCCTGATCTGGCCGGAGATCGACCCCCGGGGGCGGAACCTCGTCGGCCCGTGCCGCCGGACCGATCGCAAGCAGGGCGCCTGCCGCGCACGCCGCGAGTTGCCTCGCCCTGGGCCCTCGACGGGAATCCGCGACCACACTCGCCTCTACCACGAATAGTTGCATTAGACTGCTCACCCATGACCGCCATCGAGAAGCGAAATCTCGTCGCGCAGTGGGCGTTCGACACGCGCCCGGTGCTCCTCCGGTTTCACATCTGGCTCGACGACGTGCAGGTGGACCGCTCGCAGGCCGATCCGGTCTCCGCCCACACGTTCACTCCGCGTGGAATCGCCAGGAACCTGGCCGTGACCGCGGCCGCGACCGCGCTCGGAACCAAGCTCTACGGCGGGTTCGGCGACGGGGCCGGCAAGGACAAGTTCGCCTACAACCAGGCCAAGAAGGGAGCCGACGCGATCAGCGCCTACGTCATGAGCGAGGGGCTCTGGCACCTCACCCGGACCCTGCCCGAGAACCACGCCATCATGGTGAGCCTGGGCGAGGGGCTCATGCCCAAGGCCGGCGAGACCCCGGAGATGGGGGCGAATCCCCTGCTCGGCTTCGGGCGAGTCTACGCCCGCCCCGAGGTCGCCAGGATGGTGGACCGGCGGGTCCGGCGATTGCTCAACGAGCCAGGCCACACCTTCGAGCAGTTTCACGGCTGGCTGAAGGGCCGCGGCATCACCATCTGGGGCGCGGCGGTGGACACGCTCGAGAACACCTCGCGCTTCGCCGAGGGCAAGGCCACCGGGCCCATGGTGGTCTTCCACCTCTTCAACTCGCCGCTCACCGTCTCCCGCCCGTACGAGTCGTACACCGGGTGCATCACCGTGCCACGCCAGGTGGCGAAGGCGGCCACCGAGCACGCGGTGCTGCTCGACTACCGGACGCCGCGTGGCAAGGTGATGGAGGTGATCCAGAAGGCCTACCCCGGCATCCGGCCCGGCCACGTCCACGTCTGGACGCTGGGCGGAAAGAGCCGGCAGAAGCGGCTTGGAAAGCTCTGGGAGGAGTGGAGGAGCGCCGGCGCGCACCTCGTCGAGGATGGCTGGAAGGCGCCTTCCGGCATCGAGATCTTCACGGACTCGGGCACCTACGCGCCCACGTTCCTGGTCGGAAGCTGGAAGGACGCCTCCGGCGCGCCGCACGTCTTCCTCTGCGACGGGTACGCGGCGAGCGCCGAGGCCATGCAGGCCGCCAGCCTCGACGAGGTGCTCGAGGTGGAGTCGAGCATGGCCGTCTTCTCGCCCATCTTCGACCTCCCCTGCGACCAGGAGGCGAGGATCATGCAGCTCGACCCGGCGGCGGACGACTTCGCGGACCGCATCCGGTCCATCGTCGGCGCTCGCGGAGCCAGGCCGGAGGAGATCGAGGCCTACGCCGAGGCCATCCACGACGCCCGGGCCTGCAACGTGCCGATGGGGAAGCCGGTGCTCCGGGCCGACGAGTTCCTGCCCGAGAAGAACTGGGGTGTCCTGGCCGCGATCGGCTACATCTGCGACGATCCGTACACCGGCACGCAGGGGGTCACCAAGGTCTCGGATGGCGTCTACAAGGTGACCACGAGACTGGCCACCCGCAATGCCTCGTCCTACATCACGTTCACCTTCCGTCTCATGGAGAGCGTGGAGGAGCAGCGCCACGTCTTCAGCCCGCTGCTGGTGCGCTTCCTCTCGGGCGTGGATCACACCAGGCGAGCGGTGAAGATCTCCGACTCCGGCCGCATCCGCAACGAGCTCCAGACCATGTTCTCCCAGGCGCTGGACCACGACGGCGACAACATCAAGGTCCACTTCGATCGGGTGGACGAGAAGGTCCTGCCGCGGGACAAGCAGGAAGCGATCCGTCGGGTGCTCGAGTGGTACAAGGCCAACCACCCGGAGTGGTTCAAGTGGCTGGAGGTCGCCTGATCGGCCGGGCCCGGGCGTGGCCATTTGCCCCGAAGCATTCCAGGGAGACGCCCCATAAGGGTGTGTCAGGTTCGCCCGTGCGTCGTGGAGGCATGGCCTGTCGCCGCCCCGCTCCAGGGGGGATGGTCGTCATCGGTGGCGACGCCTACCCACACCAGCCGTCGACGACCGGCAGTCCCCCGGCTTCCCGCCAGGCCGGTCGTGAATCGGTCCTGGACGTGGGACGGGAGCGCGGGCGCGGAGATGAAGGCCATCCGCGCGGCGCTCGACGCGCTCCCCATCGGATTGGTCTTCGCCGAGAGCCACGGCGGCGCGCCCGCCACCCTGGTCGGGCACAACGCTGCCTATGCTCGCATCGTGGGGGCGAGGCCCGACGCGAGTACCCCGTACGAGGACCTTCCGTACAAGATCTATCGACCGGATCGCATGACCCGGGTCCCGCCGCAGGAGTGGCCCTCCTCGCACGCGGCCAGGACCGGCAACTCCGTTCACGAGCAGGAGCTTCACCTGCTTCGCGCCAGCGGACAGTGGCGAGTGCTCGCCGTCAGTTCGGCGCCGCTCCCTCGCTCCCCAGGGGATGCAGTCAGCCGGGCGGTGGGCGTCGTGCTCGACGTCACCGAACGTCGCCGGGCCGAGGAGGATCTCGACCGACGCGGGCATCTCCTCCGGCAGGTCATCGACACCTCTCCAGACCCGGTCTTCGCGAAGGACAGGGAGGGACGCATCCTCTTCGCGAATCCGGCCGCGCTCGCGGCGATCGGCAGGCTCGCCGAGCAGGTCACGGGACGGCGCGACCGGGAGTTCTACGGCGAACCGGCGCTGGGCGAGGCCATCGAGGCGGCCGATCGTCGGGTCATGGAGTCCGGGGCCGAGGAGCTGGTCGAGGAGGCCGTTCCCGGCCCCGATGGCCAGAGGGTATTCCTTTCCACCAGGACGCCGTGGCGCGACTCCGCCGGGCGGGTCATCGGCCTGGTCGGCATCTCCCGCGACATCACCCAGCGAAAGCGGGCGGAGGAGGCGCTGCGCCGAAGCGAGCGTCGGTTCCGCACCCTCATCGAGAAGTCGAGCGACATGCTGCTTCTCGTCGACGGGGAGGGGAGGTATCGCCACTGGAGCCCGGTTGCCGTCGAGGCGCTGGGCTGGTCCGCCGAGGAGGTGGAGGGCACGGAGGCGATCGCTCTCGTCCACCCCGAGGATCGGGCGGCCGTGCGCCGAGCCTTCGCGGGGATCACGCGCCCGGGGTCGCCGGTCCGGCACCGCGCCCGCATGCGTCACAAGGACGGATCGTGGCGGCTCGTCGAGGGCGTGGGAAGGGACCTCCTCGGCGACCCGGACATCGGCGCGGTGGTGTTGAACGTCCGCGACGTCACCGAGCAACGGCGCACCGAGTAGCAGCCGCTGCAGCCGCAGAAGCGGGAGAGCATCGGGCGCACGGCCGGGTCCAGGGGCTCGGCCTGCCTCGCCTCCCGGCACCGCCTGCTCGCCGATCGGGCACCCGCGATGCCCGATTCCGCCGAACTGCTCGCGCCGTCGCCCGGACGCCCGGCGCGCGCCTTGCAGCCCTCCGCGGTCCGGGGGTGTGTGGTGACCAAGATCGAGGCCGTCATCCAGCCGTCGCGGCTCGAGC
>Ga0209253_10004314_pt1 | contig 12412 bp, 9 predicted proteins | sample FrelakmetBRP12BR_FD_187145 | JGI IMG/M metagenome (GOLD analysis project Ga0209253, IMG submission 187145) | Freshwater lake sediment microbial communities from the University of Notre Dame, USA, for methane emissions studies - BRP12 BR (SPAdes)... | ecosystem: Environmental > Aquatic >...
CCTTGCGGTCGGCCGCCGCCGTCAGCCCCTTGCTCTCGAACGGCTGGCCGCAGCACAGCTCGGAGAGCCGCTCGGGATAGGCGACCGCGTAACCCGCCTTGGCGAAGAGCCGCGCGGCGGTCGCCGGCAGCGGATCGACGCCGTCCTGCCCGTGCGGCGCGCCCATGGTGCGCGCGGCGCAACTCGGGAAATAGACGAGCGCGTCCGCATCCGCCGCCGGACGCGAGTCGGTGGGCGGTTCGAAGCGCACCGGGCGCGGCAGCGCGGGCGACCACTTGGGGACGGCACCGCCGGTCGCGGCGCGCGCCCATCCGAGCGCACTGTCCATCGCGCGGGTGCCGAGCGCCCGGTGCGCGAGGTCCGCCGCGCCCAAGCCCATGCGCACGCCGGCAGTCGCGAGCGCGAAGTGGTCGGCCACCGCGTCGGCGACGCCCCGTGCGACGGGTCCCGCCCGGCGGCCGCGCAGCGACTTGATGAGCAGGCCGGTCTCGATGCCGACCGGGCACGCGGTGGCGCACAGTCCGCATGCGGCGCACGTGTCGATGCCGGCGTAGTCGTAGCTCGCGCGGAGCGCCGGTGCCAGGTCGCCGGCGGCTTCGCGCCGTGCGATCTCGCGCCAGCCGACGATCCGCTGGCGCGGCGACAGCGTCAGGCCGCGCGACGGGCATTTCGGCTCGCAGAACCCGCATTCGATGCACTTGTCGACGAGCACGTCGCACGCCGGCAGCGGCTTCAAGTTCCGCACGTGCGCGTCCGCGTCGCCGGACAGCACGACGCCGGGATTGAGCAACCCGTCGGGGTCGAACAGCCGCTTGACCGCGTGCATCAGCGCGTAAGCGTCGGCGCCCCACTCCATCTCGACGAACGGCGCCATGTTGCGGCCCGTGCCGTGTTCCGCCTTGAGCGAGCCGTCGTACGTGCCGACGACCATCCGACACAGCGCGTCCATGAACCCGCGATACCGCTCGACCTCCGCAGGCGTGTTGAAGTCCTGCGTGAACACGAAGTGCAGGTTGCCGGCGAGCGCGTGGCCGAAGATGATCGCCTCGTGGTAGCCGTGCCCGGCGAGAAGCCGCTGCAGATCGAGCGTCGCGTCGGCGAGCCGGTCGACGGGAAACGCGACGTCCTCGATGATGACGGTTGTGCCCGTCGCGCGCATCGCGCCCACCGATGGGAACATGCCCTTGCGCACGTTCCACAGCCGCGCGCACTCGGCCGGATCGGTGGAGAACGCGACCGGTTCGATCGTCGCGATGCCGGAGAGCGCCGCCTGCACGGACGCGATCTGCGTCGCGAGCGCCGCGGCGTCCGGCGCGCGCGTTTCCACGAGCAGCGCCGCGCCGTTCGCGCCCACGCGCCGGAGCGCGGCCGGCAGCCCCGGCTTGTCCTCGACCGAGCGCAGCGCCGCGCGGTCGGCGAGTTCGACGGCGTCCACGGGCTCGCGTGCGAGGCGCGTCACCGCGCGGCACGCGGCGGCGAGATCGTCGAACAGGATCAGCGCGGTCGCCTTGTGCGGATGCTCCGGCACCGTGCGGTACGTGATCTCGCTGATGAAGCCCAGCGTGCCCTCCGACCCGATCATCAGGTGCGCGAGGACGTCGATCGGGTCGGTGAAGTCCACCAGCGCGTTCAGGCTGTAGCCCGTCGTGTTCTTCATCCGGAACTTGTGGCGGATGCGCGCGGAGAGTGCCGCGTCGTTCCGCGTCGCACAGGCCAGTTGGTCGAGGGCGTGCACGAATTCGCCGTGCGTGATCCGCAAGGCCGCGCGGCTGCCGGCATCGCGCGTGTCGACGACCGTGCCGTCGGCGAGCACGACGCGGACGCCGGCGAGCGTCTGGTAGCTGTTCTGCGCGGTCCCGCAGCACATGCCGCTCGCGTTGTTGGCGGCGATGCCGCCGATCATCGCCGCGTCGATCGACGCCGGGTCCGGGCCGATCTTGCGCGCGAACGGCGCGAGCCGGCGATTGGCCGCCGCGCCGATCACGCCGGGCTGCAGCGCGATCGTCGTGCCGTCCGCGCTCGGCACGCAGCCGCGCCATCCGTCGCCCAGCACGACGAGCACCGAGTCGCTGATCGCCTGACCGGACAGGCTCGTCCCGGCCGCGCGAAACGTCACCGGCACGCGCGCGCCGGCGCAGAGCGCCAGCACGCGCACGACCTCCTGCTCGTCCTCGACCACGACGACGATCTTCGGCACGAGCCGGTAGAAGCTCGCGTCGGTGCCCCAGGTGATCCGGCGCAGCGGATCGGTGACGACGCGCGCGGGCGGCAGCGTACCGAGGAGCGCCGCGTGGACCCGGTCGTACGGTGGCGGCAGCGGTTCCCGGACGTCGTCCATCGGCCGCGGCCCTCCGTCAGCCGGCCGCGGCGTCGCGCCGGCGATTCGGGCACGCCGCGCACGACAGCCGCTCGCCGTCGGGCGTCGTGATCCCCTTGCCACCGCAGGAGCCGCGCAGGCACGGACGCCTGAAGATCACGCCGATCGCCATCGCGAGCACGCCGGCGCCGATCAGCAGCAGCGCGAGTGCGAACACGACCAGCAGCGACGTGGGCTGCATAGTCGTCAGCCGGCCACCGGACTGCCGCCGAGCGCGGCGAACGCGGGCGTCGCGATGTCGCGGAAGCGCCCGGGCGCCTCGCGCACGATGAAGAGCGCCGCGACGTCGCGCGCCACGGCGAGCCCGTACCCGCGTTCCGGTCCGAGGACGATCAAGGCGGTGGCCATCGCGTCGGCGTACGCGCATTCGGGCGCGACGACCGTCACCGACGCGAGCCCGGGCGCGATGGGGCCGCCGGTCGCGGGGTCGATCTCGTGGCAATAGCGCCGGCCGTCCTGCTCGAAGTAGATCCGGTAGTCACCGGACGTCGCCATCGCGAGTCCCGACAGCGGCACGATCCGGTGCGCGCGCTGCGGCACCGCGTCCGGACGCTCGACGGCGATCTGCCACGGCCGTCCGCCGGCGTTGCGTCCCCGCGTGCGGACCTCGCCGCCCGCCTCGATCATGTAGTCGGCGATGCCCAGCGCCTCGACGGCCTCCGCCGCGCGATCGACGCCGTAGCCCTTGGCGATGCCGGAAAGGTCGGCGCGGACGTCCGGCAGCGCCTTCGTCACCGTGCGCGCATGCGGATCGAGCGTCAGGCGTTCCCACCCCACGCGCGCCTGCAGCGCGCGCAACTGATCGCCGGTCACGATGCGCTGCGCCTTCGCGGGACCGAAGCCCCAGGCGTCGACGGCCGGCGCGACCGTGATGTCGAACGCGCCACCGAAGGCCGCGCTGACGTCGCGCGCGCGGGCAAACACCGCGAACGTATCGTCGGACAGCGTGAACGGCGCGCGCGACGCGTGCCGGTTGAAGCGCGAAAGCTCGCTCGCGTCGTCGTACGTCGACATCTTCGCGACGACGTCCGCGAACGCCGCCTCGATGCGTTGCCGCGCGGCCGCGGCGGTCTCCGGCGAAATGCCCGGACCGGCGAGCTTGGCCGACCAGGTCGATCCCATGGTCTCGCCGCCGAACCGCGTGGCGGCCGGCGCGCCGCCCGCCCGCGATGTCGTGTCGCCGCATCCGGCGACGAGCGCGGCCGCGCCGAGCGCCTGGAGCACCTGCCGGCGGCGGGGGGAGAGCAGTGTATCCATCAGCGGACTCCACACGAATGCAAGCATGCGCGGCGAACGGCGGGCTTCATTGCACCTGTCCTCCGGCGTTGCGTACCGCGGCCTCGAACCGGCCCTCGCCGCGGCGGATCATCTGGAAGACCAGGTCGCGCATCGACACGAGCCCGTAGACGCGGGGCCCGTCGATGACGAGGAGGTGGCGGAAGCCCAGCACGTGCATCAGCGACAGCGCCGCCTCGGTGGTCGTGCCCGGCGACACGAAGCGCACGTCGCGCGTCATCACCATGGACAGCGGCGTGGACGCCGGATCGCGCCCCGCGTGCACGACCCGCGCCAGCAGGTCGCGCTCCGAGAAGATGCCGGCGACCAGCCGGTCCTCGGTCATCACCAGCACCGCGCCGACCTCGCGCGCGACCATGACGGCGACGGCGTCGGCGACCGTCGCCGACGCGGGCACCGAGATGAGCTCGTCGCTGCGCCGATGTCCGACGACGTCCGCGATCGTTTGTTCCGCCATGATCCCTCCTCAACCGAAATCGTCGAGCATGATGTTCTCCCGCTCCACGCCCAGCGACAGCAGCATGTCGATCACCGCCTTGTTCATCACGCCGGGGCCGCACATGTAGTACTCGACCTCTTCCGGCGCCGGATGCGCGGCCAGGTACTGCTCGCGCAGCACGTTGTGGATGAAGCCGACGGGCCCCGTCCAGTCGTCCTCGGGGAGCGGCTCCGACAGCGCGAGATGCCATTCGAAGTTGGGGTGCTCGCGCGCCAAGCGGTCGAACTCGTCGACGTAGAACGCCTCGCGCAGGCTGCGCGCGCCGTACCAGTACGTGATCTTCCGGCCGGTGTGCAGGCGCAGCAGCTGGTCGAAGATGTGCGAACGCATCGGCGCCATGCCGGCGCCGCCGCCGATGAAGCACATCTCGCGATCGGTCTCGCGCGCGAAGAACTCGCCGTACGGACCGGAAACGGTCACCGCGTCGCCGGGCTTCAGGTTGAAGATCCACGAGCTCATGATGCCCGGCGGGATGTCCTCGCGATAGTCGGGCGGGAACGCGATGCGGATCGTGAACAGCAGCACGCCCTTCTCGTTCGGGTAGTTCGCCATCGAGTATGCGCGTTCGATGGGCGCGTCGATCGCGGACTTGAAGCGCCACAGGTCGAACCGGTCCCAGGCGTCGCGGTACTCCGCGTCGATGTCGAACGTGCGGAACGAGAGCGCGTGCGCCGGACACTCGATCTGCACGTAGCCGCCGGCGCGGAACGGCACGTCCTCCCCTTCGGGCAGCGCGAGCTTCAGCTCCTTGATGAACGTCGCGACGTTGCGGTTCGACAGCACACGGCACTGCCACTTGCGCACGGAGAAGATCTCGGGCGCGATCTCGATCTTCATGTCGCGCTTGACCTTGACCTGGCACGCGAGTCGGTGGCCCCTGCGTGCCTCGCCGCGGGAGATGTAGCCAGTCTCGGTGGGCAGGAGGTCGCCGCCGCCCTCGCGGACGATGACGTCGCAGACGCCGCACGCCCCCTTCCCGCCGCAGGCGGACGGGACGAAGATCTTGTGCGCAGCGAGTGTGCCGAGCAGCGTATCGCCGACCGGCACGCGCAGCGCCTTCGCAGGATCGTCGTTGATGAGCACCGTGACTTCGCCGCTCGCGACGAGCTTGCGCTTGGCCACGAGCAGCAGCGTGACCACCAGCAGGATCACCACGGTGAACATCACCACGCCGAGGAGGATTTCGCCCATACGTCAGTCCCGCCGGGCCGTCCCAAGGGACTGACCCGCCCCCCCGGGGGGCAGCGAGCGCAGCGAGCGTGGGGGCCGTTTCATCCTAGAGCTGGATGCCCGAGAACATCATGAACGCGAGCGACATGAGGCCGGCGGTGATGAACGTAATGCCGAGCCCCTTGAGGCCGTCGGGCACGTTCGAGTAGCGCATCTTCTCGCGCACGGCGGCCATCGCGACGATCGCGATCGCCCATCCGAGCCCGGAGCCCAGCCCGAACACGACGCTTTCCGGAAACGTGTAGTCGCGCTCCTGCATGAAGAGCGACCCGGCGAGGATCACGCAGTTGACGGCGATCAGCGGCAGGAACACGCCCAGCGTCGTGTACAGCGCCGGCGCGAACCGCTCGACCAGCATCTCGACGACCTGCGTGGCCGCCGCGATCGTGCTGATGAACAGGATGAACGCGAGGAACGTGAGGTCGATGCCCGCGAGCGAAGGCGAAACCCACGCCAGCGCGCCCTCCGCCAGCAGGTAGCGCAGGATCAGGTTGTTGAGAGGGACGGTCAGCACCTGCACGAAGACGACGGCGACGCCCAGTCCGAGCGCCGTCTCGACCTTCTTCGAGCACGCGAGGAACGAGCACATGCCGAGGAAGAACGCGAGCGCCATGTTCTCGAGGAACATGGAGCGGATGAGCAGGTTGGCGTAGTGTTCCATCGCAGGCTCGCGGCCGTCAGTCCTTTTCCTGCAGCTCGGGCTTCCACACGCGCAGCGCCCAGATCAGCAGCGCGACGATGAAGAGCGCGGACGGCGCGAGCAGCATGAGCCCGTTGGGGAGGTACCAGCCGCCGTCGGTCACGAGCGGCAGCACCGTGAAGCCCAGCACCTTGCCGGCGCCCGTCAGTTCGCGGATGAACGCGACGACGATCAGCACGAGCGCATACCCCAGGCCGTTGCCGATCCCGTCGAGGAACGACGGCCACGGCGGGTTCTGCATCGCATACCCCTCGGCCCGGCCCATCACGATGCAGTTGGTGATGATGAGGCCGACGAACACCGAGAGCTCGAGCGACAGCTCGTACAGGTAGGCGCGCAGGAACTGGTCGACCACGATCACCAGCGACGCGATGATCGCGAGCTGCACGATGATCCGGATGCTGTTGGGCGTGTAGTTGCGGACGAGGCTCACCGCGAGGTTGGCGAGCGCGGTGACAAGGATCACGCCGACGCCCATGACGATCGCCTTGTCCATCCGCGTCGTCACCGCGAGTGCCGAGCAGATGCCGAGCACCTGCACGGCGATCGGGTTGTTCGCGATGATCGGCGCGACGAACGTCTTGCGCAGGGCCGGCGTCCAGACGGTACCCAGCACGCTCATGTGTGTGCCCCCATGCTTGCGGCCGCGCTGGCTCCTGCGGCGGCGCGCAGTCGCGCAGCTTGGGACGGCCCGGCGTGTTGTCGCGCAGCTTGGGACGGCCCGGCGTGTTGTCGAAATTTCATGAGCCTCATTCCGAGAAGCGAAGCGACGAGGAACCTGCTGTTGGCAATGCCCTGACTTCGTGCGCAGGCGGACTTCCTGCGGAGCCTGCCCTGAGCGCAGTCGAAGGGCTCGAAATGAGATGTCGAGGCGGTTTCTGCAACGACCTGCGAGCTCCTATCATCCTTTGCCCCCCTCGCGGAACCGCTTGAGATACGGCCCGTAGCCGTCATTGGAGAGCCAGAATCCGACGAGCCGGGACACGCCGTTGCTCGTGATCGTCGCGCCCGAGATCGCGTCGATGCGATGCGGGTCCCGGTCCGGCGGCCCCGCCGTGCCCTTGATGACGGCGAGTTTCGGCTCCCAGTTCGCGTCGTACGCTTGGCGCCCGACCCACAGCGCCTGCCACTTCGGGTTGCTGATCTCGCCGCCCAGGCCGGGCGTCTCCTTCTGGTCGTAGAACGTGAGGCCGCGAATCGTCTTGCCGTCGCGGTCGACGGCGAGGAGTCCATACATCGTGCCCCACATGCCGATGCCCTCGATCGGCAGCACGACCTGCCGCACCGTCGCGTCGCCGGTGCCGTCGCGTATCAGGAACACGCCGCCGTACGTCGGCAGCCGCGCGACCTTCGCGGCGTTCGGCGGCGCCGCGCGCGACATCGCCGGATCGTTGCGCGCGTGGCGCTGGTTGTACGTGCGCGGGTCGATCTTGCCGCCCTCCTCGTAGCGGCCACTCGCAATCTCGACGAGTCGCGTCTCGACGTGGCGGTCGAAGAGCTGCTCCAACTCGCGGTCGGACAGCGCCTCGTCGGGCTTCAGCAAGCCGGCCGCCAGCAGTACGTTCTTCTGCCGGAACGCGAGCGCGTTCTCCTCCTGCCGCGAGCGCAGGCCGACGGCGGACGCGGCGACGACGAGCGCGCAGACGACGCAGACGGCCGTCGCGAACAGGATCGTGTAGCGCGTCGAGTCAGTCTTGGGCACGGCGGCGCATCCTGCGGTTGACGTTGGCGCGGACCAGCGGATAGTCGATGATCGGCGCGACGACGTTCATGAACAGGATCACGAGCATCATCGCTTCCGGATAGGCGGGGTTCACGGTCCGGATCAGCACGACCAGCGCGCCGATCATGATGCCGTAGATCCACTTGCCCTTCTCGGTGAACGGCGAGGTCACCGGATCGGTCGCCATGAAGACGGTGCCGAACGCCCAGCCGCCCAGCACCATGTGCCACCAGAACGGCACCCCGAAATACGGGTTCGTGGCCGAGCCGATCAGGTTGAACGTCGTCGCCATCGCGATCGTGCCGAGCGTGACGCCGGCCATCGTCCGCCACGAGCCGATGCCCGTGACGATCAGTAGCACCGCGCCCAGCAGGCACGCGAGCGCGGAAGTCTCGCCCATCGAGCCGGGCTCGAGTCCGACGAACGCGGTCCACCAGGAGAAGCCCTGATCGGCGAACGGCCCGGTCATCTGCCGCATCTTCGCGAGCACCGTGGCGCCGGAGAAGCCGTCGACCGCGTGCGCGGCGTCCATCGCCGTCCACACGCGGTCGCCGGAGATGTCGCCCGGATACGCGAAGAACAGGAAGGCGCGCGCGGCGAGCGCCGGGTTGACGAAGTTCATGCCGGTGCCGCCGAAGACCTCCTTGGCGAGCACCACGCCGAAGCTGATGCCGAGCGCCGCCTGCCACAGCGGCGTCGTCGGCGGCAGGATCAGCGGGAACAGGATGCCGGTGACGAAGAAGCCCTCGTTCACCTCGACGCGGCGCACGACGGCGAACAGCACTTCCCACGAAAGACCCACCACCATCGTGACGACGTACAGCGGCAGGAAGTACAGCGCGCCGTGAACCGTGCACGCGACGACGCTCGCGGGCGAGTAGCCGACGCCCAGCATCCGCATTACGCCGTGGCGCCAGCCGTCGAGCGCAGCGGCCTTGGCCGGGTCGAGCGCCAGGTTGGCCTGCAGGCCGGTGTTGTACATCGCCATCAGCACGCACGGCAGCGCGGCGATGACGACCAGCGTCATCATCCGCTTGAGATCCAGTGCGTCGCGCACGTGCGCGCCGCCCGTCGTGACCGACGCCGGCGTGTAGAAGAACGTGTCCGCCGCTTCCCACAGCGGATAGAGGCGTTCCAAGCGGCCCCCCTTCTCGAAGTGGTGGCCGGCCCGGTCGAGCATGGCGCGGAACGCGCGCATCAGCGGGCACCCATCAGACGGATTCCTTCTCGATGCGCTCCAGCGCGCGGCGCAGCAGCGGTCCGTACTCGACCTTGCCGGGGCATACGAACGTGCAGAGTGCCAGGTCCTCCTCGTCGAGTTCCAGCGCGCCCAGCTGCAGCGCACGCTCGTCGTCGCCGACGAGCAGCGCGCGCAGCAGGAACGTCGGCATCACGTCCAGGGGCACCACGCGCTCGTACGCGCCGATCGGCACCATCGCGCGCACGCCGCCGTTGGTGGTCGTCGACAGCGGGAGCATGCGCCGCCGCGCCCACGCGCCGAGCACGACGCCGAACACCGAGAACTTGTCGCGGCCCGGCGCGATCCAGCCGAAGAGCTCGCGCTGCGTGCCCTCGGGAACGACCGCCACCTGCAGGTGATAGCGGCCGAGATAGCCGTGCACGTCGCCCCCCGCCGCGCGCCCGTCCAGCGCCGACCCGGAGATCACGCGCTGCGCGCCGGGCAGCAACTCGCCCTCGACCAGCGCCGCGAGCGACGCGCCGATGCGCGTGCGCAGGTAGCGCGGCCGCGCGGCGCCAGGACCGGCCAGCGTGATTGTGCGTTCCACGTCCAGTTCGCCGGTCGTCACGAGCCGGCCGATCGCGGCGACGTCCTGGTAGCCGATGTGCCATGCGGTGCGCTCGGGCCCAACGGGCGCCAGCGCCTCGATGTGCACGCCGGCGGTTCCCGCCGGATGCGGACCCGCGAATTCCTCGTCCACGACGCGCGGGATGCCCGGCACCGGAATCGCAGCCCCGGCCGCCCGGCACACGTACGTGTTGCCCTGTGTCAGTTGCGCGATCGCGGCGACACCGGCCTCGAAGTCCGCGCCGCGCGTCGCAAGCACACGCTCGGGCGCGGGTGCGTGCGGGCGGGTGTCCATCGCCGTCACGAAAATGGCGGCCGGCACGGCGTCCGCCGCCGGCACGCGCGAATACGGCCGCGTGCGGAACGCGGTCCACAGGCCGGACTCGAGCAGGAGCGCACGCACCGCCGCGGCATCGAGCGCGGCCGCGCCGGCGCGGGCGGTGAACTCGACCTGCAGCGCCGGACCGTCCGCCGGGTCCACCGCGATGACGATCGACTGCAGCGCGCGCCGCTCGCCGCGATGCACGGCTTTGATCCTGCCGGCAGCGGGCGCCGTAAGCCGCACGCCGGGCGCCTTCCGGTCCTCGCAGAGCGGTGTGCCGCGCAGCACGCGGTCGCCCGCGTCCACCAGCACCGACGGCTTCATGCCGACGTAGTCGGCGGCGACCAGCGCGACAAAGTCCGGCCGCCGCGCGTCGTCCACGTCGGGCGCGGGCTCGCCGGCCAGCGGAATGTCGAGCCCTTTGGTGATTCGGTGCAAGGCCAATCGGGTCGCTCTCCAGGATTGCCCGTACCCACAGGACGCGCGCAATCGCCGCCTGCCACGGCCCCCGTGCCTTCACGTGCAATCCTGCCGGAGCTTAGCGTTCGGGGGTCTGCGCGATGTTGATCGAACACAAACCACGCCCGACGACCGCGCGGGAGCCGCCCACGCCGCGTCCCGTGTCCGGAGCGCCGCTCAGGGATTCGGCAGCAGCGCCGCCGCGACCAGTTCGGCAACGTCGCGGGTGTCGATCGTGTCCGTCCGGTCGAGCGCGGAAATGCCGTCCGCCATCATCACCGCGCAATAGGGACAGGCGGTCGCGATGGTCTTCGGCGCCAGCGGCAGCGCCTGTTCCACTCGCGTCACGTTGATTCGCCTGCCGATCGACTCCTCGAGCCACATCCTGCCGCCGCCCGCGCCGCAGCACATCGCCTTCTCGCGGTTCAGCGGAAACTCGAGCGGCGCGTCCGTCGCGAGCGCACGCAGCAGCGCGCGCGGCGCCTCGTACTCGCCGTTGTGGCGGCCGAGGTAACACGGCTCGTGGAAAATCACGCGCGTGAGCGTCGGCGCGACGCGGATGCGGCCGTCTGCGAGCAGGCGCGCCAGCAGCTGCGTGTGATGCAGCACTTCCCAGCGTCCGCCGAACTCAGGGTACTCGTTCTTCAGCGAATTGAACGCGTGCGGATCGCAGGTGACGATCCGCGTGACGCCCGCGCCGTTGAGGGTCTCGACCAGCGTCGCCGCCAACGCCTGGAACACCATCTCGTTGCCCAGGCGCCGCACGCATTCCCCCGTGGACGTCTCGGCGGCGCCCAGGATGCCGAAGCGCACGCCCGCGTGCCGCAGGATCGCGACCAGCGCACGCGCGATCCGCTGCCCGCGCGGGTCGAACGACGCCGCCGACCCGACGTAGAACACGTAGTCGAGTCCCGCCGCGTCCTCGGCGCTCGTCACGACCGGCACGTCGAGCCCGTCTGCCCACGCGCCGCGCGTGTCGGCCGCGAAGCCCCACGGGTTGCTCTGCACCTCGTACGCGGAGAAGATCGGCTTCAATTCGTGCGGGAACGCGCCTTCCATCAGCACGCGCTGCTGGCGCATCCGGTAGAAGCGCGGCAGGTGCTCGAGCTCGATCGGGCACGCGGCCTCGCAGTAACCGCAGGTCGTGCATGCCCACAGCGTGTCCTCGCCGATGATGTCGGGAACGAGCGGCGGCAGTGCGGCCGCGGATTCCCCGCCGCCGACGAGCGCCGCGCGGTGCGCGAGCAGGTGGTGCTTGACGCTGTCGTGCACCCACTTCTGCGACAGCGGCTTCCCCGTCAGGAACGTGGGGCACGCGTCCTTGCAGCGCCCGCATTCGGTGCACGTGAACGCGTCGAGGCCCTCCTTCCACGTGAGGTCCGCCGCCGTGCGCACGCCCACCCGCACCGTCGCGGGGTCCGCGTCGTCGGCGAACACCTTTTCGAGGTCGATCGTCGGCACGGCGTTGGCCGGCCGCCCGCGGTGGAAATAGAGCGCGGGCAGCGCCGTCACGATGTGGAAGTGCTCGCCGGTCGGCAAGAGCACGAGGAACGCGAACACGACGACGACCTGGATCCAGTACGAGGCGACGTACCCGGCATGCAGCGCGGCCGGCGACAGGCCGGCGAACGCGGCGGCGACCGCGCGGCCGGCGAACGCGAAGCCGCGCTCGTGCGCGATGCCGGGATCGCTGTCCGCGTAGAGCGCGAAGCGGAAGCCGTCGAACAGGAGATCGGTCACGACGATCGCGGTGATCAGCGACAGGATCAGCAGCGCCTCGCGATTGGGCTCGAGGCGCGCCGGCGGCCGCACGTAGCGCCGCCAGAATGCGTACGCCAGCGCGACGAGCAGCAGGATCTCGATCACGTCCTTGCCGGCGGCGAAGGCGGCGCCGAACACGCCGGCGTACGTGAACGGCTCGTGGTACCCGATGACGATGAGCTGGATCTTGCGGACCAGGAGCCCCATGAAACCCGCGAAGATCGCCGCGTGCATGAGG
>Ga0209253_10004315_pt1 | contig 12412 bp, 13 predicted proteins | sample FrelakmetBRP12BR_FD_187145 | JGI IMG/M metagenome (GOLD analysis project Ga0209253, IMG submission 187145) | Freshwater lake sediment microbial communities from the University of Notre Dame, USA, for methane emissions studies - BRP12 BR (SPAdes)... | ecosystem: Environmental > Aquatic >...
GCCCGGCGGGGGTGACGACCCCCACGCTCACTGCGTTCGCTGCCCCCGGAGGGGACAGGTCACCCCCTTGGGACGGCCCGGCGGGGGTGACGGGGCCCGAGCGAACATCCGCCACGCAGCAACGCAGAACACCCCGCACAACGCCGGTCGCGCCGGCAGGAGCATGACGAATGGAACGCGAACGCGCCACTAAATTCATCCACGAGCTGCTCGACCTGCTGGTCAAGCAGAACGGCTCCGACCTCTTCATCACGGCGGACTTCCCGCCGGCGATCAAGGTCGACGGCAAGATCACGCCGGTCTCCAAGACGCAGCTGACGCCGCAGCACACGATCGAGCTCGTGCGCAGCGTGATGAACGACAAGCAGGCGGCGGAGTTCGAAGGCTCCAAGGAGTGCAACTTCGCGATCAGCCCGCCCGGCATCGGCCGCTTCCGCGTGAACGCGTTCGTGCAGCAGGGCCGCGTCGGCATGGTGTTGCGGACGATCACCATGGAAATCCCGAAGTTCGAGGAGCTGGGGCTGCCGCCGGTGCTCAAGGACATCATCATGTCCAAGCGCGGCATCATGCTGTTCATCGGCGCGACCGGCTGCGGCAAGTCGACGTCGATGGCGTCGCTGCTGGGTTACCGGAACGAGAACAGTTACGGCCACATCATCACGATCGAGGACCCGATCGAATTCGTCCACCAGCACAAGAACTGCATCGTCACGCAGCGCGAGGTCGGTGTCGACTGCGACGGCTGGCAGGTCGCGCTCAAGAACACGCTGCGGCAGGCGCCCGACGTCATCCTCATCGGCGAAGTCCGCGAGCGCGAGACGATGGACTACGCGATCTCGTTCGCGGAAACCGGGCACCTGTGCCTCGCCACGCTGCACGCGAACAGCACGAACCAGGCGCTCGACCGCATCATCAACTTCTTCCCCGAGGAACGCCGCGCGCAGCTCCTGATGGACCTGTCGCTCAACGTGCGGGCATTCGTCGCGCAGCGCCTCATCCCGCGCCGCGACGGCCGCGGCCGCGTGCCGGGCGTCGAGGTGATGCTGAACTCGCCGCTGATCTCGGACCTGATCTTCAAGGGCGACGTGTCCGGCATCAAGGACATCATGAAGAAGTCGCGCGAACTCGGCATGCAGACGTTCGACCAGTCGCTGTTCGATCTCTACGAGGCTGGCCTCATCACGTACGAGGACGCGCTGCGCAATGCGGATTCGCTCAACGACCTGCGGCTCGAGATCAAGCTGCACGGCAAGGAGGCGAAGAACCGCAACGTCTTCTCCGGCATCGGCAACATGGACATCGTGCCGGAGACGCAGAACAACACGCTTTGATCGTTCATGTGATGCGTCGGGCGCTGGCGCGCCGCTCGCACCACATGAACGAATGAAGTCAGCACGAAAGCCTTGGGGCCTCGGCTCCGTGATGTTTCGCCGCTGATCTGCAGCGTCGGCGCGTCGCCTCGCGGCGTCGCCTCGCACATGCCGTCGATCCCCGCTTCGCGGGGCCCCTCGCCGGCTGCTCGCGCCGCCACCCGTTGCCTTTCGTGCGGAAACGGCACGAAGCGCGCCGCTGCCTCGTTGGACTACTTCCTCATGCGCGGGGCCCGCGCGTCGGCAGCCCGTCCCTCCTCGCGGACGCGCGCTGCGCGCCTTGGCTTCGCCCCGCTCGGAAAGGCGTACCACAAGCCGCTTCGCGGCCATTCAGTAGCGCGCGCATGCGCGCTAAATGCCCCCTTGAACGTCGGTGCCATGCGCGCGTCCGTCCCATTCGGGGCTGTGCGGCGGTCGCACCCTACGCCCCGCATGTTGGTGCCCTCCCGAACGTATCCTCCCTCTCCCCGCAGAGCGGGGGCGAGAGCGGGGTTTCCCCGAGCGCGCTCGGGGCCGCTCGAGCGACCATCGCCTGCAGGCGATGGCGCGCCCTGCAAGGGAGGGCTGGGGTGAGGGGCCGAGGGCCAAAGCACGCGCGCTATGCTAGGCTAACCCTCCTGAATTTGCTCGTTCCGGGTACCGCATGGCCGGCTTGGATTCCTCCGCTCCTGTTCCGACCGAAGTGAAGCTGCATCAGACGTCGAAGGTGCTCGAGCTCACGTTCGCCGACGGCCACGCGTTCCGGCTGCCGTATGAGTTCCTCCGCGTGTATTCGCCGTCCGCCGAGGTGCGCGGCCACGGTCCCGGGCAGGAGACGCTGCAGGTCGGCAAGAAGGACGTCGCGATTACCGACGTCGAGCCGGTCGGCCACTACGCGATCCGGCCGACGTTCTCGGACGGCCACGACACCGGCATCTACTCGTGGGAATACCTGCACGACCTCGGCCTGCGCCAACCCGAGTTGTGGCAGCGCTACCTCGACCGCATGGCGGAGGCCGGCGCGAGCCGCGAAGCGGCGGCGCCGGGGAACGCATGAACCGCTGGGTGGCCATCGGCCTGAGCGCGGTGACGCTGGTCGCCGCGGTCGCGCTCTATTTCAATGGGCACATGTGGCCGGCGGCGATCGCCCTCGCGCTGAGCGTCGTATGCGACATCGTGTTCGCGCTGGCATCCCGCGGCACGAACGCGCAACGAAAGCATCCGTAATGGAAAACCGTACGCAGTTCGGCTTCGAGAACGTGTCGCCGGAAGAGAAGACGCGTCGCGTACGCGGCGTCTTCGATTCCGTCGCCGGCAAGTACGACGTGATGAACGACGTGATGTCGATGGGGCTGCACCGCCTGTGGAAGCGGTTCGCCGTCGACGCGGCGATGCCGCACGCCGGCCAGCGGGTGCTCGACCTCGCAGGCGGCACCGGCGACCTCGCGCGACTCTTTGCCGCGCGCGTCGGCCCGACGGGCGTCGTCGTGCACACTGACATCAACGGCGCGATGCTGGCCGAAGGCCGCGACAAGCTCATCGACCGTGGACTCGCGCTGCCGACGGTCCAATGCAACGCCGAATCGCTTCCCTTTCCGGACCGGATGTTCGACGTCGTGTCGATCGCGTTCGGCCTGCGCAACGTGACGCGCAAGGACGTGGCGCTCGCGGAGATGCGCCGCGTGCTGCGTCCGGGCGGCGCCGCCGTCGTGCTTGAGTTTTCGCGAGTCGCCGCGTCGCTCGCGCCCGCGTACGACTGGTACAGTTTCAACGTGCTGCCCCGACTGGGCCGCCTGATCGCGCGCGACGAAGGCAGCTACCGGTACCTCGCGGAGTCGATCCGCGTGCATCCCGACCAGGAAACGCTGAAGCAGATGATGGAACAAGCGCGGTTCGACAAGGTCGAATACCACAACCTGACGGCCGGCGTGGTCGCGCTGCACGTCGGGCGCGTCTATTGATCATCGCGGCGCTTGCCGCCATATTGCAGTACGCGTGACGCCCCCGTGCGCGGCGCCCGAACGGCGCCGTGGAGGCGGATGCATCGGGCAACCAGTTCGCTTGCTGAACCTGCAACAACCCAGGAGGAACGACAATGAACAAATGGATGGCAATCGCCGTGGCGCTGGTGGCAGCGGCCGCCTTCGCCGGCGCCGACATCGCCGACGCGAAGCGTCTGGGTGGTGGCCGCACGCTCGGCGCCCAGCGCCAGGCGACCCCGGCGCCGGCCGCGCCCGCCTCGCCCAACGTCGCGCCGTCGTCGCCGGCAGCGCCGGTCCAGGCGGCCCCCGCCAAGCCGGCCGCCGCGCCGGCCGCCGCGGGCGCATCGCGCTGGCTAGGACCTATCGCGGGCCTCGCGGCCGGTCTCGGCCTCGCGGCGCTGCTTTCGCATTTCGGCTTGTCGGAGTCGTTCGCGAGCTTCCTGCTGGTCGCGCTCCTCGTCGTCGGCGGCGTGTTCCTCGTCCGCATGCTGCTGTCGCGCCGCGCACAGCCCGCGCGCCCTCTTCAATATGCGGGCGCCAATGCCGGAGTGCCGCCGCGCGTCGAGCCCCGGCTCGACCCGGCCCCGACGGCCCCGGCCCGCTTTGAACCGGTGATGGGCGCCACGGCGGCGGGACCCGCGCCCGCGGCCGCAAGCGGCAGATTCCCGCCCGGCTTCGACGCGGCGGCGTTCGCCGAGCAGGCGAAGATGCAGTTCCGCAAGCTGCAGGCCGCGTACGACGAGGGCGACCGCAAGGCGCTGGCCGAAGTGATGACGCCTGACATGTTCAAGGAGATCTCGGGCGAACTCGCACAACGCGGTACCCACCTCCCGACCGAGGTGATGCGCCTCGACGCGTCCGTCGTCGACGTCGCGACCGAGGGCGACAGCCACTGGATGAGCGTGCATTTCACCGGACTGCTCCGCGAGGACGGCACCGTGCTGCCGAAGGAATTCGACGAGGTCTGGAACCTCACCAAACCCGTCGACGGCTCGTCCGGTTGGCTGCTCGCGGGCATCCAGCAGCACGCGGCTGCATGAAGTGGCCTGACCCCGGCGCCGCGCCCGCGCAACTCGCTAACCGGATGCTCGAAGGGCAGGCGTGGGCGCGGGAGAAGTTCGTGCCGTTCGCGGGCCGCGTGTTCTCGCTGGCCGTCGGCCCGCTCGCGGTCGCGTGGACGATCCGCGACGACGGCACGTTCGACAGCGCGCCGGACGGCGCCGTCGCCGACCTGAAGCTCGCGATCTCGCCGTGGTCGGTGCCGGCGTTCCTCGCAGATCCTGCACGCTGGAACGAACTGGTCCGCGAGGAAGGCGACCCCGACCTGGGCGGCGCGCTGAAGGACCTTGCGCGCACGTGGCCGTGGTTCGTCGAGGAGACGTTCGCCAAGGCGCTCGGTCCCGTCGCCGGCCAGCGCGCCGCGGATGCGGGGCGCAAGCTGCTCGCGTTCCCCGAATACGCGACGCAGCGCGTCGCAGAAAGCGCCGCCAGCTTCGCGCGCGATGAAGCCGCGCTCTTCGCGCGCAACCACGAGGCGCGCCGGTTCGGCGAGCAGGTCAGCGAACTCGACGCGCGCGTGGACGCGCTCGCGGAACGCATCGAGGCGCTGGGACCCCGGGTAACGCCGATCCGCTGACCGCGCCGATGCCGAGGCCCGTTCGCCGCGCGCCACCCGCGCCAGCGCTCGCCAAGTTCAGCCGGCCGCGTCTCTACAACGTCCAGAAGCGCGACCGGCTGTTCCGGCTGCTCGACGCGCATCGCACGCATCCGATCATCTGGATCGCGGGGCCACCGGGGGCCGGCAAGTCCACGCTGGTCGCAAGCTACGTCGAGGCGCGCAAGCTCCCCGGCATCTGGTTCCCGGCGGACCAGGCGCCGGCGACAGCGGTGCCGGCATCCACTTCCGTGCAAACGCCGGCGTCCGGCGGATCCACGCGACACCGGAAGCGGCGCGCGAAGTTCGTGTTCTGACGACGAAGAAAAGTAGGGTCAGACTCGAGTTCTCAGCCGCAGTTGAAAAGTCGAGTCTGACCCTACTTTTTTTGGGGCACGTATCATACGGTGATGCGCGTCTTCCGCTTAGCCCGCATCACGACCGTCGCGTTGCGCTTCGGGCTGGACGACATCCTGCTTTCGCACGAACGCGTGCGCGGCCTGCGGCCGTGGGTTCACCGCGTGCTGTTCTGGCGCGACCTGTCGCAGCCGCCGGCGGTGCGGCTGCGCTTGGCGCTCGAAGCGCTCGGGCCGATCTTCGTCAAGTTCGGGCAGGTGCTGTCGACCCGGCGCGACATCCTGCCCACGGAATACGCGGACGAGCTCGCGAAACTGCAAGACCGTGTGCCGCCGTTCCCCGCGGAACAGGTCATCGCCACGCTGGAGCGCGCGTACAAGAAGCCCGTTGACCAAGTGTTCCTGACGTTCGACCGCGTGCCCGTGGCGAGCGCGTCGGTCGCGCAGGTGCATTTCGCGGAGCTGCCCGACGGCACGCCGGTCGCGGTCAAGATCCTGCGGCCCGGCATCGACGAAGTGATCGCGCATGATCTCGGCCTGATGCAGGCGGCCGCGACGTTGTTCGAACGCGTGTCCGCCGACGGCCGCAGGCTGCGACCGCGCGAAGTCGTGCTGGAGTTCGAGAAATCGCTGAAGGACGAGCTCGATCTGACGCGCGAGGCGGCGAACTGCTCGCAGCTGCGGCGCAACTTCCGCAATTCGCGCCTGCTGCTCGTGCCCGAGGTCTACTGGGACTGGTGCAACGAGCAGGTGATGGTGATGGAGCGGATGAGCGGCATCCCGGTGTCGCACATCGACCGGCTGGTGGCCGCCGGCATCGACTTGAAACGCCTCGCGCGGACGGGCGTCGAGCTCTTCTTCACGCAGGTGTTCCGCGACGGCTTCTTCCACGCCGACATGCACCCGGGCAACATCTTCGTGTCCGTCGAGCAGCCGCATCACGGCAAGTGGGTCGGGCTCGACTACGGGATCGTCGGCACGCTGTCGGATTCCGACAAGAGCTACCTTGCGCAGAACTTCATCGCGTTCTTCCGCCGCGACTATCACCGCGTCGCGACCGCACACATCGAGTCGGGCTGGGTCCCGCCCAACACGCGCGCGGACGAGCTGGAGAAGGAGGTGCGCGTCGTGCTGGAGCCGATCTTCGACCGCCCGCTTTCGCAGATTTCGCTCGGGCGCGTGCTGATGCAGCTCTTCCGCGCGTCGCGGCGGTTCAACGTCGAGATCCAGCCGCAGCTCGTGCTGCTGCAGAAGACGCTGCTGAACGTCGAAGGCCTGGGGCGCCAGCTCGATCCCGAGCTCGACCTGTGGACGACGGCCAAGCCCTACCTCGAGCGCTGGATGAACGAGCAGATCGGCCCGAAGGCGCTGCAGCGCCGGCTGCTCGCCGAGGCGCCGTACCTCGTGAGCGCGCTCCCCGAACTCCCGCGGCTCCTGCACCAGCGCCTGCTCATGCCGCCTGCCGCGTCCGACACGGCAATCAGGGAACTCGCAGCCGCGCAGCGGTCCCGGAACCGGTGGCTCGTCGTCGTCGCGGTGCTGCTGACGTTTCTCGTCGTGCTGCTGCTGCGGCGTGGCGCGTAACGGCCGGGCCGGCTCGCAGTAGGCGTTGCGGGTCCCAGATGGCCGGGGTCCGCGGTGCGTTGCGTACCGGGCGCTTCAGACCCGCTTCGGCCCTGCCGGTGCAGTCATCGGATCGTCCCGGCGCCCACGGATCAGCGCGAGCGGCGCCCGCCGCAGAAATCCGTTCGGTTCGCCCATCATGAACTTCACGAGGTCCTCCAGCGCCGCCTCGTTCATCTTGTCCGGCGGGAACACCAGGGAGACCGACTCGAAGCGGTCCACGTTGCGCAGCGTGACCTCGATCACCTGCCGGTGGTAGTCGGGCTGGAAGCGCACGGACGCCGAGATCGCCGTCTGCACGTGGAAGAGCCCGTAGCGAACGACGCGCTTGTCGTCCTGTTCGGTCTGGTACTGGTATACGAGCGTCGACCCGCGCAGGCGCTCCTCGATGCCCGCCGCGGACGCGGGACTCACGCGCAGCAAGATCGGCTCGGCGCCCTCCACCCGGTAGAACATCTCGACGTGCTCGAGGACGTCCATCCCGGCGAGCGGTCGCCGGCGGAACGTCACGAATCCACGGTCGAACCGCGGCTTCTCGATCGCCAGCACGTTGTGCAGCCGGAAAACGTGGCCGACCGTCGGCCGGATCACCTCGAGATGGCCGAGCGCCTCGTCCAGCCAGCGGAAGGCCCGCCAGAGCGTGCGGTCGATGTCCTTCAGCGCCTCCTCGACCGGCTTGCGGGCCGCCTGGTCCTGCGCGCGCAGCTCCTCGGACTTCTCGCGCAGCTTGTCCAGCAGCGACGCCTGGTGCGTCTCGGCCATCTTTGTCGGATCCTGTGACTCGGCCATGTTGGAATGAAGCAGCATCCTCCGCCTCGCGCTATGTCCCGGATTTATGACAATGGCATGGCATCCGCGGGGGCCGCGAGACGCGCACATCAAGCCACATGCAAGGGTCGTGCCCTTTCGGCCCCCCGACGCGCGGTTCCCGGCCTACGCGCCCGCCACGGTGGGCGCCCGCGACGCGCCGCGTCACTGAGGTGCCGGGCCACGGCCGGCAGGTCCCCGTGCCGACCGCGTTTTGCGCTGCGACAATTGCCGATACAATCCGGCGCATCCAATCGTGCCGGTGCAAGGATCCACCCGATGGCGCTGCTCGAAATCCGAAATGTCACCCGCCGGTTCGCGGATTTCACGGCGGTCGACGACGTCAGCCTGTCGGTCAAGGCCGGGGAGTTCTTCACGCTTCTGGGGCCGTCGGGCTGCGGCAAGACGACCCTGCTGCGCATGATCGCCGGGTTCGACCTACCGGACGCGGGCGCCATCATCCTGGACGGGGTCGATCTCAAGGACACTCCGCCCGAAAGGCGACCGATCCACACGGTCTTCCAGAGCTACGCGCTGTTTCCGCACATGACCGTCGCGCAGAACATCGCGTTTCCGCTCCGGATGGCCGGGAAACCGGAAACCGAGGTCACCGCGGGCGTCAAGGCCGCGATCGAGCAGGTGAAACTGACCGGCAAGGACGACAGCTATCCGCACGAACTGTCCGGCGGGCAGAAGCAGCGCGTGGCGCTGGCGCGCGGGCTCGTCAACCGACCGCGCCTGCTGCTGCTGGACGAGCCGCTCGGCGCGCTCGACGCCAAGCTGCGCGAACAGCTGCAGATCGAGTTGATCCGCCTGCAGCAGGACGTCGGCGTGACGTTCGTCTTCGTCACGCACGCGCAGGCCGAGGCGCTCGCGCTGTCGCATCGGATCGCCGTCATGAATCAGGGCAAGATCGAGCAGCTCGACGAACCCGACCGCCTCTACGGATTCCCGAAGAGCCGCTTCGTCGCCGACTTCATCGGCAACGTGAACATGATCGACGCCGTCGTCGCGCGCACGGGAACGGCGCTCGGCCTCACGCTGCCGGCGCTCGGCACCATCACCGCGCCCGGCCGCGAAGGCATCGCTCAGGGCGCCAAAGGCGTGTTCATCATCCGACCCGAACAGGTGGCGATCCGCGCGGCGAGCGAGCCCTCGTCCGACCCGAACCAGTTCGAGGGGAAGGTCAACAACTTCCTCTACGTCGGCGACGTGACCACGTACATCGTCGACCTGCCTGGCGGACAGCGCATCGAGGCGCTGCTGCCGAATTCGGCGCCCGGCCGCGCGAAGTTCTTCGAGATCGGGGATCCGGTCCGCGTGTCGTGGAAGGCCGAAGCCGGGGCCTTCCTCGACCGATGAGCGCCGCCGTGCCCGCTCCCTGCGCGCAGCGCGCCTGCCGGCGCATACGCTGATGCAAGCCGAATCCGCAACGCGCTCGCAATCGGGACGCCTGACGCGCCTGCTGGTCAGCGGGCCGCCGTTCGTGTTCCTCGTCGTGTTCTTCCTGGTGCCGGCGCTCATCATGGTGCTGGCGAGCGTGCGTTTCCCGGGCGAGTTCGGCGCGCTGGCGCCCCTTTTCGGCGGCGCACCCGGTGAAGACAGCGGCCTCACGCTGGAGAACTACCGGTTCTTTTTCGGCGACCCGATCTACGCGCAGATCTTCCTCAAGAGCTTCGGCGTGGCGGGGCTCACGACGCTGATCTGCCTCGTGATGGCGTACCCGGTCGCGCTGCTGATCGCGCGCAGCCCCAAGAAGCACCGCGACCTCATGGTGCTGCTGTGCGTGCTGCCGTTCGCGAGCAACTTCCTGGTGCGCGTGTACGCCTGGATGATCATCCTGGGGCCCTTCGACCTCCTGTTCTCTCGCTTCGCCGTGATCGTCGGCATGGTGTACGTGCACCTGCCATTCATGATCCTGCCGCTCTACACCAACCTCGAGAAGCACGACCCGACGTTGCTCGACGCCGCGCAGGACCTGGGCGCCAACGCGTGGAACCGCTTCTGGCGCGTGACGTTCCCGCTGTCGCTCCCCGGCATCTTCTCCGGTTCCGCGCTCGTGTTCATCCCGGTGCTCGGCATGTTCGCGATCCCCGAGATCCTGGGCGGCAAGGACGACTGGCTGGTCGGCAACCTGATCAAGGAATCGTTCCTCGGCACCCGCGACTGGCCCTTCGGATCGATGCTCTCGCTGATGCTGACGATCGCCGTGCTGGCGATCGCGGGGGCCGCTGCGTGGCTCGCGCGCCGGGGGGTGGCCCGTGCGTAGGTCGCCGCTGCTCTGGGGGTCGGCGCTCGCCGTCTACGTGTTCCTCTACATCCCGCTGGCGGTGGTCGTGCTGTTCAGCTTCAACGACTCCAAGCTCAATGCGGAGTGGGTCGGCTTCACCCTCGACTGGTACCAGAAGCTCTTCGCCAACGAGGAAATGCTGACGGCCGCGCGCAATTCGCTGTTCATCGCCGTGGTCGCGTCGTTTGCCGCAACCGTACTGGGCACGATGGCCGGCATCGCGATGCACCGCTACCGGTCGAAGACGCTACCGTTCCTGACGCTGACGCCTGTCGCGATGCCCGAGATCCTGCTCGGCGTGTCGCTGCTCATCTTCTTCATCTCCGTGTTCGGCGACGAGTCGCTGTCGCTGCTCACGGTCATCATCGCGCATACGACGTTCTGCATCGGCTTCGTCGCGATCATCGTGCGCGCGCGCCTGTCCGGCATGGACGAGTCGATCTTCGAGGCCGCACGCGACCTGGGCGCGACGCCGTGGCAAGCGTTCCGGCTCGTGACGCTGCCGCTGATCATGCCGGGCGTGATCGCCGGTGCGCTGATGGCATTCACGCTGTCGATCGACGACTTCGTTATCACGTTCTTCACGGCGGGCGCCGGCGTGCCGACGCTGCCGCTGACGATCTACACGATGATCAAGGTGGCGGTGACGCCGGAGGTCAATGCGGTGTCCACGCTGCTCATGCTGCTGACGCTGACGATGATCGTGGTCGCGGGCCGGCTCGCGCCCGACGCGCTGCGCGGAAAGAGCTAGGATGAAAGTACCCCCACGCTCGCGTTGCTCGCTGCGCCCCAGGGGGGCAGGTCAGTCCCTTGGGACGGCCCGGCGGGACGGGACACGGCCCCCACGCTCGCTTTGCTCGCTGCCCCCCAAGGGGGCAGGTCAGTCCCTTGGGACGGCCCGGCGGGACTGACATGGACCGGCGCCAACTCCTGCGCGCCCTCGCCGCGGCGGCCGCCGTCGCGGCGTCGGGCTGCAGCCAGCGTGCGGACAAGGCGGCCGCGAAGGACGGCGACGCGCAAGCCAAGGCCGGCGCCAGCGAGCTGCGGCTCTTCAACTGGAACAACTACCTCGCGGAAGACACGGCGAAGGCGTTCGAGGCATTCTGCCAGTGCCGGCTCGTGCAGGACTACTACTCCGACAACGAGGAGCTCCTGGCGAAGCTGGCCGCCGGCGCCACCGGATACGACATGCTGGTGCCGACCGGCAACGCAGTGCAGACGCTGATCGCGCAGGGCGCGCTGCGCGAGCTCGACAAGACGAAGATCAAGGGGCTCGAGAACATCAAGCCGGAGTTCCTCGACGAGTGGTTCGATCCGGGCAACCGGTTCTCGATCCCCTACGCCTACTCGGTGACGCTGCTGGGCTACAACGCCGAGAAGATGAAGGAGTTGGGCGTCCCGACGAATTCCTGGGCGGCGATCTTCGACCCGAAGGAGCTCGAGAAGCTCGCCGGCAAGGTCACGGTGCTCGATTCGCAGCGCGAACTCTTCGCTGCGGCGCTCATCCACCTCGGGCACTCCGTGAACGAGACCGACGAGGGCAAGCTCAAGGAGGCGCGCGACCTGATCCTGCGCGCGAAGCCCTACTGGGCCGCGTTCAACGCGTCCTCGTACATCAAGGAACTCACGATCGGCAACATCTGGCTCGCGCACGGCTACAGCAACGACATGTTCCAGGCGGCGCAGGACGCGCGCAAGGCCAAGCGGCCGTTCACGATCGGATATTCGACGCCGCAGCAGGGCGCGGTGCTCGCGATCGACAACATGGTGCTGCACAAGACCGGGCCGCGACCGGACCTCGCCTACCAGTTCATCAACTTCATGCTGATCGGGCAGAACGCGGCGCAGCTTTCGAACATGATCGGGTCCGGCAACCCGAACGCGGCGGCCATGCCGTACATCGATCCGACGGTCCGCGACAATCCGGCCGTCTTTCCGAGCCCGGAAGGGATGAAGAAGCTCCAGCAGCTGCACGACCTGCCGCGCAAGGAGCGCCGCCTGATGAACCGCCTCTGGACCGAGATCAAGGTACGTTGAGCGCGGCGGCCGCAGGCCAGGCCCCACCCTCATCCCCGACCCTTCTCCCGCCGCGGGAGAAGGGAGCAGACCGCTCTCCTCGCCACTTCGTGGAGAGGAGATGGAGGCGAGGTGGGCGCGTCGCCGCGCTCAACGATCGAGGTCGACAACGCTATCGCGCGCTTCTCCTCGCGGCAACGTGGAAAGCCGAGGGTGAACGGGCGCAAATTGCGGGCGCGACCGCGCGTCGGCACCCCGCCACCCCTCGCGGACGCGCGCTGCGCGCCTTGGCTTCGCCCCGCTCGAAATGGCGTACCGCCGCCGCTACGCGGCTC
>Ga0209253_10004316_pt1 | contig 12411 bp, 13 predicted proteins | sample FrelakmetBRP12BR_FD_187145 | JGI IMG/M metagenome (GOLD analysis project Ga0209253, IMG submission 187145) | Freshwater lake sediment microbial communities from the University of Notre Dame, USA, for methane emissions studies - BRP12 BR (SPAdes)... | ecosystem: Environmental > Aquatic >...
GAGTACGGGCAGATCGATGAAGTGCTGAAAAACGCGGCACTTGACGTCGAGCGCAGGATCAAGATCTACGAGGACGGGCAGCTCGAACCGATGCCCGGCCGCACAGTTGAAGAGACCCTGGAGATGCAGATCATGCAGGTGCTCGGCAAGGCGCGTGACCAGACGGGCCAGATTGCCGGCAGGCACCTCGGCCTTGGGAACAGCGCGGTTGTCATGGCGGTTTCCGGCGCCCGCGGTTCGATGCTGAACCTCACCCAGATGGCGGGCTGTATCGGGCAGCAGTCGGTGCGTGGCGAACGGATTATCCGTGGCTACGATGACCGCACCCTGCCCCACTTCCGTAAAAATGACCGGGGCTCCGCGGCCCATGGGTTTATCAAGCACAGCTACAAGGGCGGGCTCAACCCGACCGAGTTCTTCTTCCACGCGATCGGTGGGCGTGAGGGTCTTGTCGATACCGCGGTCCGCACGTCGCAGAGCGGGTATCTCCAGCGCCGGATGATCAACGCGCTTCAGGACTTAAAAGTCGCCTATGACGGTACGGTGCGGACAACGGGCGGCAGGATCATCCAGTTCCAGTATGGCGAGGACGGTACAGATCCGACCAAGAGCGCATTTGGCGACCCGGTTGACGTGAAAGGGATTGTTGAGAGTATCATCAAGGAGGAAGTCTGATGCTTTCTGAAAAGTTTGAAAAGAAGGTAGCGGCAGCAGCGCTTCCGGAGAAAACAAAAGACCAGATCCGCGCATTTCTTGACGGGAAATCGATCACAGATGCACAGTTCAAGCTGATCCTCGACCGTGTGGTCCGGGAGTACCTGTCCACCCGGATTGAAGCATGCGAGGCGGTGGGGATCATCGCGGCGCAGTCCATTGGCGAGCCCGGCACCCAGATGACGATGCGGACGTTCCACTATGCGGGAGTCGCAGAGATCAACGTCACGCTTGGCCTTCCGCGCTTAATAGAGATCATGGATGCACGCAAAGAACCCAGCACCCCCACGATGACGATCTACCTTGAGCCCGAGTATGCAAATGACAGGGACAGGGCGCGTGAAGTGAGCTGGAAGATTGAGGCGGCACCGCTCCATGAGTTTGGGGATATCACTACTGACATGGAGAAAATGCAGGTGGCTGTCCACATCAATAAAAAAGTCTGTGAAAAACGCAAGATACTGCCGATGGAAATCATGGAAAAAGCCCCGAAGAATATCCGCGATCGCCGGCACTACCGCGACTTCGAGCACAAGATCGATGAAGAAGAGGTCACGATTATTTTCATTCCCAAAAACCATGAGAGTTACCAGAACCTGTTCCAGCTCGCCGAACATGTGCGGAACGTCATCGTGCAGGGCATCGATGACATCGAACGGGTGGTCGTGAGAAAGGAGACCGGGGAGTATATCCTATATACTGAAGGCTCCAACCTAAAGGATGTCTTTGATGTTGTGGGGGTCGACACCAAACGAACCCGAACCAACAACATCAGCGAGATCTCCTCGGTGCTTGGCATCGAAGCAGCACGGAACGCGATCATCTTCGAAGCTCTCTCCACGCTTGGCGAACAGGGTATCCTCGTTGATGTCCGCCACATCATGCTCGTCGCGGATATGATGTGCATGGATGGCGAAGTCAAGCAGATCGGCAGGCACGGGATCGCCGGTGAGAAGGAGAGCGTGCTTTCGCGCGCTGCCTTCGAGGTGACCGTCAACCACCTGCTCGATGCAGCCGTGGCAAACGAAGTAGATGAACTGAGTGGTGTCACTGAAAACGTCATCGTCGGTCAGCCAATCCAGCTGGGGACGGGCGACGTAAAACTGATTGCTGTAAAACCTGAAAACTAGGAGAATTGTACAATGGATTTTAATGCCTCTTTACGCAGAGCCATAAAAACCGGAACTGTTATTCTCGGTCAACACAACACGCAAAAAAGCATCCAGGAGGGCAAGGTGCAGATCGTTGTCGTCGCACAGAACTGCCCGGAGAAATTCAGAACCCAGCTGAAAAGCTACAAGAATCTTTTTATCCATACGTTTGAGGGTTCGAGCGTCGCGCTCGGCAAAGCCTGCGGCAAGCCGTTCATGGTCAGCACGCTTGCCATTGTGGACCCGGGGGAGTCTGATATCCTTTCCTTAAAGAGGGCGTGATATGGCGGAAGTCAAACTCACCGAAGACTGTATGCGCCTGATCTCCCAGTTCGAGAGCCTGACCGGTGCCGGGAGCCGTGACTGCGTGATTGATGAGCGCAACGCCAGGCTCATCTTTGTTGTCAACCCCGGCGACATGGGGCTTGCGATCGGGAAGAAGGGTGCAAGCATCAAGAAAGCCTCGGAAGTCATGGGCAAGAAGATTGAAGTTGTCGAGTATAACAACAATCCCGAGCAGTTCATCAAGAACTGTTTTTTACCTGCCCGCGTCATCTCGATGATGTTTGAGGGTGAGCCCGGGGAGCAGACGGTCCAGGTCGAAGTCGGGGATGAGGACCGCGGCATTGCGATCGGCAAGGACGGTAAAAACATCTTCAAGGCAAAGAAGCTCGCACAGCGGCAGCATAATATCATGGATGTCCAGATCCTGCAGAAACCGGTGATGGACGCGCAGGCAGAATAAGTAAATTTCCTGGTATTCCTTTTTGCTTCTGTCATTTCATGGTCGATAACGCTGTTGCCGCATTGATCAGGATCGCTGCCGTTTTACGATTCTTGGTGTATCCCGAATCTTTTGGTAATTTTTCTTATGAGAAACGACGGGCCTGGGGGGATTTGAACCCCCGACATCCGGGTTAGAAGCCCGGCGCTCTGTCCAAGCTAAGCCACAAGCCCCGATTGCCTATTACCTTCGTTTTCCTTAATAATTAAGGTGCGTCAAATCAGAATTCAGGATTGTATGCAGTGTTACGAATATCAGAAATTACACCATACAAGAGATTATTCCTTTTTTTCGAGGATGTTTTTAATCCTGTCCGCCTGTTTGTTGATCTCCTGGATTTTATTTTCAGATTTCTGGATATCAAAATGCGTAAGTCCGAACCAGATTGCGGCAAACCCGAACCCGAACATTATCATATCAAGGACGATCATGTTCAGGTCATTCACATGTGTGGCCAGCATGTATACACTATACAGAACCAGACAAGCCCCGAACAGCACAATTACCAGTACGATGAGCTGCATCAACCTGTTGTCCCGGACATTTTCGGGTGGTTTTTCCATCATGTCCCGTTTAACTCCCTGATAGTACCTTCTTACGCGGTATGTAAAAAAATTGTTTTCCTTGTCAGCCCGCATGGTAGCACGAAGATTTGAGCACTTCAACCGATATCGGCTGGATGATGCCCTCGTGGTAGACCTCCTTTATGACCGATGCGGCGCAGTACTTCACCTGCACGCGGGCAGACATCCGCTCCCGCTCCTCGTAATGCAGCCCGTTTACGAACTCCACCATCCGCTTCATCGTGATGTTGACCGCCAGGACGTACACGCAGATACCGGTATCACCGGGAGTGAGGTCGTCCATATCGATGCTGGTCATGAAGAGGTGGGTTTCAGGTCCCGGGATGATGTTTGCGACCGTGATGATATTGTGCGTGCTCTGGAGTTCGAGGGTGCGGGGGCGCCCGGTCCGGATCTCTTTTATCATCTCCGGGGATATGCTGGTTAAGGCTGGACATCGCATGGCAATCACCCGTACATCGGCAGGTCCTTTTTGGGAGCCTGCTCCGCTGACTGCACTTCTTCGGCGAGCTTGTGCATGCTCTGTTCGATCTCCACTGCCTGTTCGAGGAGGGGCTGGGTATCGAGGTTTAAGCTGTACATCCTGTTGAGCACATCGATCGTCGCAGCCGAAGACCTCGGGTCTGGAGCGTTCACGGTCTCGCCCATGAGGCCGTACGCGGGGATGCCGCGGACCTTGCATTCGGTAAGGATGCTTGATGCGATCCCCGAGATGCTGCCAATCGGGAGAATAAGCGTGTAATCCGCGATCCGCGGGAGGGCTTCGGTCGTGGTCGCAACTCCGAAAACGCGCTTCTCCGGTTCATTGGTGATGATACCCGCAATCGCCACGACTTCCTTTGGCTTGAAGGGCACCAGCCAGTCCATGAGCCCGTTGGCTACCTCGTAGCAGATCATCGGGTGGATTGGGATATCGGCGACGATCGCAGTAAGGGCATTCTTTGCATAGATCCTGACGGGATCATTGATCACCCCCTTGTTCATCATCGCAAGCGGCGGGAAATATTTTGACGTCATGGTACCGATCAGCTCAAATTCGAGCTGGTCGACCATGTACTGGAGTGCGATGCTCCCGACAAGCCCGCTGCCCGGAAACCCCACCAGTATGGCAGGACTTGTGCCGGGCACCGGTTTTGAAAATATTTTGAGATCTTTTTCATGCTCTGACATAATTAGATTAACATAGTCCACAGAGCTAAAAAAGTATTATGCAGGAATATCCCGTAAAAAGGGGACTGACAAAAGACCTTGCCCAGCGGATCGTTTTCGAGCTTATGAACTGTTTTGGTTCCGAACCGACCGAATTTGGCGGTGCATACCGGATCAGGTATGGGGCTTTACAACGCCTCGATGTACGGGTGGGGGCGGGAGGCAGGAGCGTCATCATCGATACCGCGTCAGACCTGAACGTTACTGATGAGGTTATTCTCGATACCAACCGGCGGTTCCGGAAATACCTCGATGCGGTGACCGGTTTTTCCACAAAGGAGCGGGTGAAGCGCGCAAAGGGCGGGGCAGAAGAGTAATTTTTTTAAAAAAAAAGACAATTTTTTATTATTTTACAGTTGTATTCTCCGTTTCCAGATCCCAAAATATTTGGCAACGGCAACCATCGCAATAAAATAAAAATTAATATCGGATTTGCCGTCAGGATGTAAAGAGCCAGCTGAACATGCCGATATCGGTAAATAACGCAGGTTTCTGCAGGGGTCACTTCAGCAGATGTCGATATGATAATGGTCGCTGCAACACCATGGCTCTGTGTCGTTGTTATTGGGAAAAAAGCGTTACAATAACTTTTTAGCTAAAAAAAATTAATTTTTCGGCATTCCCCCCGTGAACCGGATAACCGGTCTCACTCCTCTTACTCGATCACAATCGCCGGCTTGAACGGCAGCGCCGCCGTCGCCTTGGCGTGCGGGCTACCCTCGGCATCGGTGATGTGGACGGGGACGCCGAACTCTCTCTCTAAAAACGCCTTTGCCTGCTTAAAGACCGCACGCTCGTTGATGCCGTCCTTTATAATGAGCTCGATGACCTGCGGGGGCAGCCGGTGGAGCAGGGTCGTGCACTGCTTTGCCGCATCGGTTGCCGCCTTGCCGCGCCGGCGCATCGCGTCGTCCTTCATCATCTCGCGGATGGCGGAATTCTTGTCCGGTGCACGGGCGATCGTTTTAAAGACGCCGTGCTTCCATGCCGGGGCAAGGGCAATGGTGATCGATTTCGGCGTGATCTGGATCAGTTTTTTTATCGACTCGATGTCATCCGCGGTGCGCAGGAGCAGCTCCTCGGCAAGTTCAATCCGGCGGTTGATCAGTTTTTCATCGGCAACCGGCCATTCGGCAAACGAGACGAGCCCCTCTTTTCCGAGTTCCTGCCAGATCCGCTCGCAGGTGAACGGGATGAACGGGGCAAGAAGGCGCACCCATGCCGAACAGAGCGACCCGAGCATCCGTGAGCCGTCACGGTCGTCTGGACAACGGCGCCGGTACCATTTCAGGTCGCTCTCGATCCCGAAGAACGACTCCTGCAGCGCCTGCCGGGTCTGGAAGTTGTCCAGCGCTTCAGTTGTCTTCCGGATATGCTCCTGCAGCCGGCTCGCGAGCCAGAGGTCGATGTCAGAGGGCTCGCCGCCGGCATCCTTCATCTCCCGGACAGCAGAGTAGAACCGCTCGATCTGCTTTTTTGTGGAGATGACTAGTTCGTTACGCCAGTCAAAGTCCTGCCATGGCTCGGCGCTGCCCACAAGAAACATCCGTACCGTGTCGGCACCGAACTCTTTTACCGCGTCCTCGAGCAGAAAGACGTTGCCCTTGGACGAGGACATCTTGGCGCCGTTCAACAAGCCCATCCCGAAGACAACCATCCCCTGCGGCAGGTTCTCCTTGGGAAATATGGCCACATGGTGGAAGATCTGGAAGGTGAGGTGGTTTGAGATCAGGTCCTTTGCCGAGAACCGGAAGTTGTACGGGTACCAATACAAAAACTCGTTGCGCATCCCGTCCAGCCGATCCCGTTCGGGAAGGCCAGGCGACTCCCTGCCAAGGAAGATATAATCAAAGACCTCGGGAGTAAGGATTGCGGGATCCATGTCACGGATCCGGTGGGCGATCGTGTAGTACGCCATGTAGATCGTCGAATCCGAGAGCGGCTCGATGAGCTGGGTGGTATCCCAGGGAAACCGCGTCCCGAGCCCGACCCGGCGCGTGCATGCCCAGTCCTTGAGCCAGGCAACAGTCCGGTCAAACTCGGCACGGACTTCTGCTGGCACGAGCGCCATCTCTTGTAACTGGTCCGACACCTGCTTTTTCCATGCCGGGTCGCTGTATTTTAAAAACCACTGGTCGTGAAGGATCTTCACCTTCACCCGGTTGCCGCACCGGCAGACGACGGGGCGGGTGTCAAACTCGTACATCACCACGGACCCGTACTTTGCGGCCATCAGCGCAGCGACCTCGTCACGGGCGACCCGCACCGGTCTTCCACCGTACTGCTCAAGGAGCCTGCCTTTCGCAAACTCTGCCGAGTAGACCTCCTGTGTGATCGTCTCCATCCGGGGGTCGAGCTGGCTGGCAATCCCCGCCTTCTCCACGGCATCCTGTGCAGGGACGTTGCCGTACCCCTCCACGGTGATCAGCGGGACAGGCCTGATCCCGGTATATCTTCCCTCCTGCTGGAGATCGCGGAGCGCGATATAGTCAAACGGTGCATGGGCAGGGACGCTCATCACCATGCCCGATGCCATGTCAGGATCCACGAATTCCGCAGGAAGGATCGGGATCTCGCCGCAGAGCGGGTGGGAGACGGTTGTATCGATCAAATCTGTACCCGGGATGTCCGATTCGATCGTCACCGTGTGGTCCTGCAGCTGGAGTTTCTCTGCCGCCTCCCTGCTGATCACCCACGGTCTTCCGTCGACAAGCGCCCGGACATAGGTGACAGAAGGGTTCACCCAGAGGTTGGTGACCCCGTAGATGGTCTCGGGGCGCAGCGTGGCCGTCGGGATTACGGCATCACCATAGGTGAACATGACAAGCGTGAACCTGATGACCTCTGCCTTGTCGCCCTCCAGAAGATCGTGGTCGCCGACGGGGTTCTCATCGTACGTGCAGTACCGGACCGGGTGCGCACCCTTGATGACATACCCCGCACCGTACAGGTGCTTCCACTGCCACTCGATAAACTTCGAATAGGTCGGGTCGACGGTCGTGAACCTGCGCCGCCAGTCAATAGAGAGGCCGCAGGCAGTCATGACGCGCTGGTACTCGTCGGAAAAGTACTGAACGATTGTCAGGGGGTCGACAAACTTTTCTAAGACACCGGGCGGGACCCGGTACAGGTCACGGTAGAGCCGGATCGTATTCTCGTCCTGGCGTGCGATCCGTTTTGAGATCCCGATCACGGGCGCACCGGTGACATGGAACGCCATCGGGTACAGCACCTGCCTGCCCCGCATCCGCCAGAACCGCGCTATCACGTCGGGGACAATGTATGTCCTCCCGTGCCCGACATGCATGGCCCCGCTCGGGTACGGGTAGGCAACGTTGATGTAAAATTTCTCCGCGCCGGCCGGGTCCGGTTCGAACGCATGCTGCCACCGTTCCTGCGCCTGGTGTTCAAACGCACCCGGATCAAATTCGGTCAACGAGATCCACCCTTCACCATACCCCTCTTTTTTTAGTTCTTATACCGGTCGCAGTTTGATGACCTCTCCTGCGGTTGAACGCCGGATCATTTCCTGTGCGATGCTCGAGTTCTTTGAAAGGTGGATCTCGCCGTTCTCGTTGACTGTGGCGGTAAAGAGATACTCCTTGCCCGCGAAAACATCAACAATCTTTCCGTTGTGGTCAGGGGCGACAATCGTCAGCTGTTTCTTATCGGTCTGGATCTTCACCCCGCCGCCAACGTTAAACTCCTCCTCGTCCTTTCTCGTTTTATCCAGATCGCTCCTTGGCTTGATGTCGATCCCGATGCCGATCTTATTGACGATTGCCGAGATGTTCTTACCGCCCTTCCCAATCGCTGCCGGAACATCCTTGTCATCGATAAACACGACCGCCTTTGTGTCACTGATCATCTGCACATCGACAATACCATCAGTATACCGCCCGATTTCACGCTGGATCTCCTTCTCCGAAAGCTTCCACCCGGCACGTTCGTCCCCTTCCTTTTTGAGGAATGGTTCAAAGCCAGGCGTACGGATCTGCGGCAGGGTCTGGATCACCGGTCCGGCAGGAATGCCGCGCGGCAGAGCCAACGGGGGTGTTGTTTTTCTCTCTGCGGGCCGCATCACCGGCATGATGATTGTCTCTCCATCATACCGGAAGACATCGAATGCCAGCGCGCCGGTCTCGTAATCGGTTACGGTTGTAACAGGGCGGACGTGCATCTCGGTTGCCATCCCCTCCGGCACCTTGATGGTGAACCCGACATCGTAGATCTGCGTTATGACGCCCTCTTTTACGTATATGATCGTGTTGATGATCTGCGAGAGCACGCCATAGTCCACACGGTCTGAGAACCGCTGGAGCATGTCACGGACATCAGTTGCATGGACGACACCGACCATCCCCATACCTGCAAGCCGCATGTCGGCAAAGGTGCGGAAGTCCTCGTTTTTGCGCAGCTCGTCAAAAATGACAAAGTCAGGACGCACGAGCATGAGCACGTCAGCAGTATTCTGCATGCTCCCTTCAAGCATCGTGTACTGCGTGATCTGGTCGGGCACCTGCAGTTCCCGGGGAGCTTCCATTGTCTTGACCACAAACCCGTTTTCAGAAAGGTACGTGGCCACGCTCTGGGCAAGGGTCGTTTTGCCGGACCCCGGCGATCCCGCAATGATCAGCCCGCGTTTCTCTCCCACAAGCCTGCTCTTGATGACATCTGCTTTTGCGTAGTCTTCGAGCGTCATGTCAACAATCGGGCGGACCGCAGTGATCTCCATCCCGTCCGAGAACGGGCGGCGTGTGATCGCGATCCGCATCGAGCCGATCTGAACCACAGTGACCCCGCGCTTCTCGACCTCGATGAACCCGTCAGGGTCACGCTTCGCCCGTTCGAGGATCTCCTGCGCGAGCGCACGGAGCTCATATTCCGTGGTCAGGTGGTCGCGGATCTTCACAAGCTTCATCGCATTGATGGTGCCCTTCTTCGCGACCGGGCAGACACGCTCCTTGAGATACACTGCGATCGTGTGCTCATCAAAGAACTGGTCAATTCCCAGCGGCACAAAGTCCGTCACCTGGGGTTTGAGGTAGATGACATTGAGCCCTTTTGCCCGCGCCACCTCTGCCTGAACACTGTCGCTCGTGATGAACTGCGCGGCATTCTCAATTGCGATGTTGCGGATCAATGCATCGATCTCCCCGCCGCTTGCCAGTTTCACCTGCTCGAGTGTCGGCCGGGTGCCGGAAAACTTGAGCTCGATCACCTTCTCCTCTGCAAGCCTGCAGAGTGCCTGGAGCTCATTGAGCCCAGAAAACCCGATCTCCCGCCCCTGGTTTGCCTGAGCTTCGAGTTCCGCGACAACTGCCTCAGGGACGATTATTGTTGCACCCTTATAGTCCCCGGTCTTTATCATCGAAGTAATGCGTCCGTCGATCAGGACGCTTGTATCCGGTACCAAGTTCATAAAAATGTTCGCTCCTGTATTGCTATTTCCTTCAGATATTGGTCGTTATTCTATTCATCCCGTTCAACGATCAATGATCGCTGATATGGTACTGATATGTGCTGCAGACCTTTATAAGCGTACGCGGAATTGCCCTGGTCAGGCGAAGATTTCCTGCTGCACTGCGGGGGGGTCATCATTCCGGCACTCCCCGCAGGTGCACCGGTGCCCGGTCGAAAATGCAATATTTAATATAACGTTCCATCTGATAGTTCATCAGGCAATCAGCATGGCGGGAAAAAAATCCGGCTTTTTGACAGAACCGCGCCGGGAGTACCTCAATACCTCACAACAGGAGCGGTCTGAAAAGTATTCCGAGAGTCAGCGGAAGGTGTTAGCTGAGGCTATAGAGGAGCAGGCAACCCTTGCGATTCAGGATCTTATCCTGATCGCACAGGAATACGACAAAGATGGTTTGGAGAAGATCTTCTCAAAGGAAGCCATCGAGAACCTCGTTGGTACGCTCATGGACCGGATCGGTCTCGATGAGGCAGAGGGCACTGACCGGTATTATGAGCTCTTCCTCAGAGCCATCGAACAGCGAATCCATCAGAAATATAAGGAGAAGAACCGGTTCTTCAAACTCGAATCAACCCATTACCCTGTCATGCCCAGCAGACCGGCATACCGTGACGTGAAGGCATACATGCGGAAATAATGAATAACATTTATTAAGTCCCCCCTTTTTCTTCCGCTCGCTTTCCCTGCAGTTTTCCTCAAGGATCTCAGGATGCGTGCACCATACGCCACTGGACCGTTAACAGATGTCAGGGATGGCCTGCCTAACAATAAAATGAAAAGGGAGCCACCCTAGAAGGAAAAAACTATTTTTTATAGATCAGATTCCTGCCATTCAGGAACATGAACAGGGCACCGATCACCAGCAGGTACGCGGATGTCCTTGCCGTGATCATGGGAATTTCCCAGCTTGGTCCAAGTCCCATGAAAGTATAGATATGGGAAATGCCAAAAAGCCCGAACGCGAACGCGATCAGCAGGGCACCGATCGCCTCTTTCCTCGTATAGACGATAATCCCAAGAATTACAATAATCGTGCAGAGCAGGATATTGATCATTGTGACCAAGTCAGAGACAACGACCATGATTCAAACACCCGTTATAAGGAGATACTTGCTACAACCAGTATTTAGAAGCTCCGTCATCCCCCACGGACAGGCCGTTCGATCAATTCAGGATTGCACAAGGAAGGTGCCGGATGATTCAGCGAACGTGAAAACAGGTAAAAATGAAGTATAATGCATCCAAATAAAATTATTTGTACACCTGTTCCGGATCAAATACCGGTTGTGCAATGGTCTTCCCATCGAGCGTGCGGTAGAAACAGCTGAGATAACCGGTATGGCATGCAGCACCAATCTGTTGCACCTCGTAGATGAGGCAGTCCTCATCGCAGTCAACGAGAATCCGCACGACCCGCTGGACATGCCCGCTCTCCTCGCCTTTCTTCCAGATCTTTTTCCTGCTCCGGCTGTAATAGTGGGCAAAACCGCTTTTTCTCGTCAGTTCCACCGCCTCCTTGTTTGCATACGCGACCATCAGCACCGCGCGGGTATCTGTGTCCTGCACGACAACCGGAATCAACCCGTTATCAAAGTTCAATGGAATCATGTCAGACACCTGTGACTGCTTTCATGATTAAAAAGAGGAAATCCCCCAGCACAATCGCGCTGGCCAGGCCTCCGGTGATCGGGATGATGAACGGCACCGCATATGAGATCCAGACCCTTCCCGCTTTTTTATACAGTGCCAGCTCTTTTCTGAATTGTTCCGGGTGGAGACGGAGGTCTTTGGTATAGATCCGCCCCTCACCCGAAACCATCCGCCGCACCGACTCGCGCATGCCGAAAAACCTCCTCGCAAGAACCCCGTCTTTTTCCTCAATATCCTCCATCACAAACCCAAATGTGTTCTGAAGTGTTGCGCCATCGACCGGAAACCCAAAGAACATGTACGGGAGTGGTGCACGGTTTTTTCTGGCCACGTTCATCACAAAGATGCCGACCGGTGCGGAAAGATTGAGGATCACGGCATTCGTGAGCACGGTAAAGGGCAGGAACCCGAGTGGGGGGTAACCAAAGAACGGGGTGACCGGGAAAAACGGTATGCAGGCAGCGCAGAAGATCAACGCCCATGCATCAGCCCCGCCGAACAAATTTTTTGCCGCAAACAGGTAAAACATCAGGGAGAAGATGATGCACAGAGCGATGTAGCCCGCGACAAGTCCCCACCTGCCGGAAAGCCCGAGTGAGAGGTACAAATACGCAGCTGCAGGAATGCCCACGACAAGCATCGGGTACCATGTCCTGAAGGGAACCCTGCGATCCCTGATGTCCAGGACCGATGCGTAGAGCAGGGTGACAAGCACGGCTGCAGCTGATATGATCATCGGGAGCTGGACCTGATCAGCGAACATATCCTCATTCTATCGTTGTTTTCGGTACCACTTATGGTTGGCGATGAAGGTCGCCGTGCCGCTCACACAGTGCT
>Ga0209253_10004317_pt1 | contig 12411 bp, 13 predicted proteins | sample FrelakmetBRP12BR_FD_187145 | JGI IMG/M metagenome (GOLD analysis project Ga0209253, IMG submission 187145) | Freshwater lake sediment microbial communities from the University of Notre Dame, USA, for methane emissions studies - BRP12 BR (SPAdes)... | ecosystem: Environmental > Aquatic >...
TCTTCGTCGGGCGTCGGGCACGGTCCGGTACCATCGCGCCTTCGGCGAGCTGTAACGCCGCTCGCTCCGCCGCCCGACAATCGATTCGATGGCTCAGTATTCCACCGGCACCGGATCGAGGCTCCGCCAGAGGTACCACGTAGCAACCGATCGCCACGGAGCCCATTGCTCGCCGAGGGCGAGGAGTTCGGCGCGTGCGATGCGCTCGCCGTCGCGATAGTGCAGGCTCGCGGCGCGCTGGAGGCCGAGGTCATCCACAGGCAAGACGTCCGGGCGCAGGAGGTTGAAGATCAGGAACATCTCGGCCGTCCACCGGCCGATGCCGCGCACTTGCACGAGCTCGGCGATCACCGCCTCGTCGTCCATGTCGGGCCAGCGATGCGCATGGATGGTGCCTGCGACGAAGTGGTCCGCGAGGTCGCGTATGTATTCGACCTTCCGCTGCGACAATCCGGCGCGCGCGAGCCGGTTGCGGCGCGCTTTCAGGATTGCCTCCGGGCGCATCGAGGGTGCGACCGCAAGCACCCGCGCCCACACGCTTTCGGCCGCCTTCACGGAGATCTGCTGTCCGACAATGGACCGCGCAAGGGTCGCGAAGGCTTCGCCGCGGCTACGCAGGGCGACGCGCGGGTGGGCGCGCATGATCGCACCGAGCACGGGATCACGGCGCGCGAGGGTGCGCCGCGCGGTGGCCCAGTATGCGGGCCGCGTTGGCGATTCCCCGATCATGTGTGCTCGTCCGGTTGGGTTGACTCCAGTTGCGGCGGCTCGCGACATGCAGCTTCCCGGATCACTCCCGAGTTCCGCCAGAAGTCCTGCGGCACGTTGTCCGGTCCCGATGCAAGAAGTGGCCCAAGGCCGGCGCTCGGATCCGATCAGCTCGCCGCGTCCTCGCGCGAATTGTAGAACGCCCCACGCCACCGCCTGAGCCGGGGTCACCCGCACTCCCGGGCGCTGGGAAGTGACAGGCGCGGCGGCGGCCCGTCACGCAGACAGCGCCGGTGCCAGCCTCGTGTTCCCGAGCGATCCCGGCATAATGGGGCGTCTTCTCCGGTCGGACACCGGAGCACCGGGGTCGCTCATGCTCATGGCGGGGAACCAGTATCGCGAGTCGCTGCGTCGTTATCGGCCGCGCGTCTACGTGAACGGCAGGCAGGTGGACTCGGTCGCGGACGAGCCGTTGCTCGCGCCGGGCGTAAATGGGGTCGCGCTCACCTATGACTTCGCCCTGCGCGAGGATCTGGCGCCGGTAATGCGCGCGAGCCGGCCGGAGCTCGCGGGAGGGCGGCCGGTGAATCGCATGAACGCGATACCGGCCTCGAGCCAGGATCTCCTCAACAAGCTCGAGGCGGTGCGGCTCGTGTGCCAGGAAACGGGCTGCGCCCAGCGCTACCTCGGCGGCGACGCGCTCTCGGCGCTGAAGCAGGCGACCGCACGGATTGACGCCGACACAGGCACCGACTACGCCGAGCGGTTTGCCGCGTATCTCGAGCGCGTCTACGCCGAAGATCTGGCCCTCGGCGTTGCGATGACCGACGGCAAGGGCGACCGGACGCTCCGCCCGGCGCAGCAGCCGAATGCCGAGGTCTACTTGCGCATCGTCGAGCGGCGCACGGACGGGGTCGTGATCTCGGGGGTCAAGGCCATCATCACCGGCGCGCCGTACCTGCACGAGCTCCTGGTGATGCCGTGCCGGAACATGACGGAAGCCGACGCCGACTTCGCGCTGTGCTGCGCCGTGCCGGTCGATGCAGAGAACCTCACGCTCGTGGCGCGACCCGCGGGACGCCCGGGGGAGCGGGCAGCGAAGTTCAGCGCACGATACGGGCAATCAACCGCGGTGGCGATCTTCGATCGTGTGCTCGTACCGTGGAGCCGCGTGTTCCTCGCCGGCGAATGGCGGCACTCCGGCTTCCTCACCTACCAGTACGCGCAGCATCATCGCCAGACCTGCATCGCGGCGCGGGCCGGCTTCGGCGATCTGCTGATCGGTGCCGGCGCGCTCATGACGGAAGCGAACGGCGTGGATCTCGATGAGGCTTCGAACCTGCGCGAGCAGATGGTCGAGCTCATCAAGATCGTCGAAGGGTTCTATGCCTGCGGTGTAGCGGCTTCGGTCTATTGCGAGCAGGATCCCGCGGGCGTCGCCGTGCCCGAGCCCGTGTTCGCGAACATCGGCAAGCTGCTGCTTGCGACACAAATCTACGACATGCACCGCCTCGCACACCATGTCTCGGGGGGATTGATCGTCACGCTGCCGGGGCCCGAAGAGGATCACAACCCCGCGACGGCGGGCAGGCTGTCCGATCTCCTCGCGGCGCGCTCCGACATTCCCTATGAAAAGCGGATCGAGGTCGCACGCCTCGTGGAAGATCTCACGGCGTCGTATCAGGCCGGCTGGTACTCCGTGATCTCGCTCCACGGCGGCGGATCGCCCGAGGCGATGAAGATGGAGATCTGGCGCCGCTATCCCCTCGGCAACAAGGTCGATCTGGTGGAACGGCTGCTCGAGCGCGGGATCCTGACCGACGAGACGCGGAAGATCACGCGCAACCGTCAGCCCGGCCGCTGTTGCGTCGAAGGGTGCCAGGTGCCTGCAGCACCGCAGATGGTGGCGCTGCCGGCCGCGGCGGAGACGCACAAATCCGATGTCCCCCCATCGGCGAAGAAGCAGACATGAACGACCCGTTCACTATCGGGAAACCGCCTCCGGCATCGCCTGCCGGACCCGAGGGCGCGGATGCCATCCCCAGAGCGCGCGCGCGCGTGTTACGCATCGCTTGCAAGAGGTCGGTGCCATGAGGCTGCGACGCGCGACCTCGTTCCTGCTCGTCGTCGACGTTCAGACGCGGCTCGCTCCTGCAGTGTCGGGTCATGATCGCGTCATCACCCGTGCCGGTGCGCTCCTCGACGCGGCGAAACTCCTCGGCGTACCTGCGCTTGCGTCGGAGCACGTTCCCGAGGGCATCGGGCCGATCGTTCCGGACCTGGCGGCGCGGCTCGTACCGGACGAGATCGTCCGCAAGACGCACTTCTCCTGCGCCGACGAACCCCGCTGCCTCGAGCGCTTTCGAGCGCTCTCGCGCCCGCAGGCACTCGTGTGCGGCATGGAGGCGCATGTCTGCGTGATGCAGACGGCGCTCGGGCTCGCGGAACGCGGGTTCGAGGTCTTCGTCGTGCGCGACGCGTGCGGGTCGCGGCGCGAGGAGGATCGGGAGACGGCACTGGCGCGCCTGAGTCGCGATGGCGTCGATGTCGTCACTGCCGAAATGGCGATGTTCGAGTGGATGCACCGCGCTGACGCGCCGGAGTTCCGCGACCTGCTGCGAGCGGTCAAGTCGCTCTGAGTGCGCGCTGGGGGCAAGGTCGCACGCGTGCCGAGCCCCTTGAACGCGCGTGAACGCCCGCCGCCACAGGAGCCGCCCGCCGAGCCGAGGCAAGGCATCCTGCGCGCGCTGCGCCACCCGAACTTCCGCCGCTACTTCTTCGGCCAGGCGATCTCTACGCTGGGTACGTGGATCCAGCAGGTCGCACTCTCGTGGCTCGTCTATCGACTCACCGGGTCCGCGGCGCTGCTCGGCGTGACCGCGTTCCTGTCGCAAGCACCGCAGCTCGTGGTGGGCCCGATCGCGGGACCCTGGATTGACCGCTACGACCGCCGCCGGCTTCTGATCGGCGTGCAGCTTGCGCTCGCAGTACAGGCACTCACCCTCTCGGCGCTCACCTTCGGCGGCTGGATCGGCCCCGGGCTGATCGTCGCCATGGCGCTTTTTCTCGGCGTCGCCAATAGCCTCGATGCACCGCTTCGCCAGTCGATGCTCGGGCAGCTCGTGGACGATCGCGCGGATCTCGGTAATGCGATTGCGCTCAACGCGCTTCTGTTCAACTCGGCTCGGTTCGTAGGTCCACCGATTGCAGGGATGCTGGTCGCCGCGACCGGGGAAGCGGTGTGCTTCGCCCTCAACTCGCTCTCGTTCATTGCGCTTGCCGCCGCTGTCGCGGGCGTCCACGTTTCGGCGTTGCCGCGCGCGAGCGGATCGATCCGCGCCGCGTTCGGCGAGGGCGTTGCCCACGCATGGCGCTCGTATCCGACCCGCCTCGTGCTCGCCATGGTCGCACTGGTCAACCTGCTGGCAACACCGTACATCGTCCTCGCGCCGATCTTCGCGGAGCAGGTCTTCCAAGGCGGCGCGCAGACGTTCGGCTGGCTGCTCGGCACGGCGGGGCTCGGCGCGCTTGCGGCTGCAGGCTTTCTCGCTTCGCGGAGCGCGCAGGCCGGCTTCGTGAGCTTCGTCGCGATCGGCGCCTTCACCGCGGCGCTAGGGCTGGCAGCCTTCTCGCAGGCGACGCGCCTGCCGCTTGCGCTTGCGCTCATGTTCGTCGTCGGGTTCGGAATCACGTGCAGCAACGTCTCCTGCAACACGACCCTGCAGACGATCGTGCCGGAGCAGTTCCGCGGCCGCGTCGTCGCGCTTTTCACGGCCTCGCTCTTCGGCATGCAGGCGGTGGGCGGACTGGTCGCGGGAAGCCTGGCGGGGCGGGCCGGCGCGCCGCTCACCCTGCTCGCCGGCGCCCTGATCCTGCTCGCGGCGTCGTTCGCATTCTCGTCGCGCCTCCGCGAGCTGAAGCGCCAGATCAACGCGGCCCGCGAAGCACGAGCGAACCCGTCGCAACCTGTCGCCTCGGGGAGAGACGCATGAATGAAGGAACACGCTTCGAGCCAGCCCGCGCGGGTGATGCTCGCCCCGTTCAACCGGCTGGACGCGAAGTCGACGAGACTCAGGCCGCCGCGGCGGATTCATCGAGGATACGGCTCCCCGAAGCGACGTGCTGGGCGAGGAACTCCGTCTGATCGGACAGGATCTTGCGGTTCGTGAGGATCAGGTACTCCGCCTTGTTCGGCACATAGGGCGCGTAGAGAAGCTCCACACCCGCCTCCTCAGGCGTGCGGTTGCGCTTCACACCGTTGCAGTGCCGGCATGCCGTGACGACGTTCATCCACAGGTCTCGGCCGCCGCGAGAAAGCGGCACGATGTGGTCGCGCGTCAGCCGCAGGAATGAAAACTCGCCGCCGCAATAGGCGCACACGTGCCGGTCGCGTCTGAAGAGCTCCCGGTTGGACAGCGGCGGAATCTGGTGGAAGCCCTTCATCGCCATCGCCTTGCCCTTGACCGCGATGATGGACTGGCCAGTGATCGACGAGCGCTCGCCGGTGGCGCGGGAGATCCCGCCGTAGACGGTAAACGCGGTTCCGCCCAGCGTCCACGCAACCAGGTTCTTGGCGTAGTAGAAGCAGGCCTGCTGCCACGTCACCCAGCGGTGCGGCACGCCGTGCGAGTCGAGCGTCAGGATGAGCGGTGAGTCGGGCATTCTCGCGGCGTCGTTTCACGGGCGATCACGGCGCGCCGTGCGACGCGAAGACCCGCGCGCATTGTGCCCAAGAAAGAGTCAATCGGCCACCGCGCCCTGCCACGAGACGGCCCGCCGTCAGGCGCCGGCGAGACATTGCAAGGGACGATCCGGCGGTCAGCTGAGGCTAAGCCGCCAAGCGGCGATTCCTCTGGGATCGAGGAGCGTATGAGGGGCGTGGAGCGTATGAGGGGCTGCCCGCTCGTAGCGCGCAGACTAGTTGAGGAGCGATGCGAGCCGCCGGCGGTATTCCCGAACCACCTCGGGTTCGCCGGACGCGAGGCTGAAGACACGCACGAGTGCCTGACGCGCCTGCTCGCGCATCGCGCCACGGTCGCGCCGGACGATCTCGAGGAGTTGGTCCATCGCGCGCGCATGCTGGGCATCCGCGATGAGCCGTTCCGCAAGCTGCATCCGAACCGTCAGATCCTCGGGTTCCTCCGCCAGTTGACGTCGCAGCTCGTCGGCTGATGGCAGCCCCTGGCCCGCGCGCCAAGCGTCGATTTGGGCGCGCAGTCTTGCGAGCCGCCCCTCCGGCTCGTCGCCGGGAACGGCACCCAGGAGATCCTCCGCCTCCGGGAAATCGCGCCGCTCGACGAGCATCTCGGCGAGATCCGTGCGTATCGCGACGCTCGCCGGGTCGAGCTCGAGGGCCTTGCGCAGGCCGGCCTCCGCAGCGTCGAAGTCCCCTGCCGCAAGGGCCTTCATCGCTTCGCGGCGCAGCGCCTCGCCGGGCGACGGTACGAGCGCATCGAGGAATGCACGCACGCCGGATTCGGGCAGCGCGCCGACGAACTCGTTCACCACGTCGCCGTCGACGAACGCCTTGACGTTGGGAATGCCGCGCACGCCGTAGCGCGCCGCGATCTCAGGGTTCGCATCGGTGTCGAGCTTTGCCAGGGCGAACTTGCCCCCGTACTCCTTCGCCAGCTTCTCGAGGATCGGCTTCAGCGCGCGACATGGGCCGCACCAAGACGCCCAGAAATCGACCACGATCGGACGTGACTTCGACGCCTCGATGACGTCGCGTTCGAAGGTGCTCGTGATGGTGTCGAACGACAGGTCGCTCATGCAGCATCTCTCAGCATCTCTCGAAAGGGCAGAAGCAGGGTTGGGCCTGCATTCCGTTTTTTCAACCCGGGCCGCAACGTTGATCTCGGTCAAAGGGACGTGCGTCGCATGGACTACCGTTTGTTGGCGGGGAGAATGGCGTCATGCCTCGCTCAGAGTCAGGCCAAGACGCAGAGCGCTGCGCGATGGGATGCGTTTCTCCGCGCGGTTTCTTTCGGGGACCATTCCGGGGAATGACGATGGCACGCCTCACGTCTGCCGAAGCCGCAGCGCTTAAGGAGCAGCTCCTCGCGCGCCGCGCGGAGCTATTGGCCGAGATCCGCGACAAGCTCGCCGAATCGCGCGCCCACACCGGCACCGGCGAGATCGTGCAGTGGAGCGAGACCGGTGACCAGGCCTTGGCCACGCTCATCGCCAGCACCGACTTCGAGATTGCACGGCGCGACATCGAAGCGGTGCGCGAGGTGGACGCTTCGCTCCGCAGCATCGCGGCCGGCGAATACGGCCACTGCGTCGATTGCGGCCGCTCGGTGGGGTTCAATCGGTTGCAGGCCTATCCAACGGCCACCCGGTGCACCGACTGCCAGGGACACTTCGAGCGCAGGCGCGGTCACGGCCGCGGCGCATCGCTCTGAGCGTTCCGACCCTGCGACCCAGCGAGCGATCTTCGACGGCGTTGTCGGCGTTGCGACAGTAGCGACACGGCGACGCACGCCGCGCACGGCGTTCCGGAGCGGAAGGGTTTCACGTCCGCGCGATGCTGGCCGCCGCGGGATGCGACATTCTTGCAGCAGACGGCCGCCAGAAAGAAAATGGGCGGCCATATACGGCCGCCCAAAGACTTTCACCCCAAAGGAGGAGGAAAAACAGGCGAAAGCGTCCTTTGGTAAGCAGGTTATATGCCAAGTCCGCGGAAACGCTCCGGTGCGTCGTGCACGTGAACTTCGCCCTTGATGTCATTGAACTTCGCGCCGCCCGGGCACCGTGCGCCGGTGTCGTAGTAGGGCACTACCGCCCCGTGATGGCGCCGAAGCGGTCGCCGTCGCACCAGCTTCGTGATCGCGCGCTTCCCGTCACCATCCCGTCGTCGGGCGGCACGGCACGCGCATGGGCGGTTTCAGAGCGTCGCCCGGTCTGCTTCCGTGAAGCCGGTCATGTCAACTCCAGCGGCGGGACTGTGGCGGGACTGTACGCCACCCGCAGAAACCGCGGTCGCGCATATGCAGCCGGACGCCCGGTCGCTGATCCGGGCCCGCGCTGCACTATTTCTTGATGAGCCCCATGATCAATGTCACGAGGAAAACAACAAGGAAAATGAAGAACAGAATCCTGGCGATCTCTGCAGCGCCCGCAGCGATCCCGCCAAAACCGAAGACGGCCGCGACGATGGCGATAACGAAGAAGATTGCGGCGTATCTCAACATCCTGGTTCTCCTTGCTCTGATCGGATGGACGATCCCCCCAATGGCTGCGCGCTCGAAAAAGCCACCGTGCGTGCCATTCAATGGCGCACCGCACGCAACCGCCGAATCGGGCTTGCGAACGAAGCTGCACTCCCCTTCTCCTTTCTAGGTTAGTGCGGAAGAGGGGGGCGGGCGTTGTGCCATGTCAAGGCAAGCCCGAGTTCGGGGCGTGCCGTTTCGCGTATCCGGCACTTCGGTCATTCAGGCGGACGTTCAAGGCAGCCGCTACTGCGAGGTCGAAGCGGTCACAGCCTTGCCGTGCGGAAGTTCGGCACCTTGCCGCCCGGATACCAGCGCGTGCAGTCCATCTAGAATCCCGCTCGGAGAGGCAAGCACTTCCCCCGGCAGTTGTGCGAGCGGTGTTTCGGTAGCGAGCCTGAGCAACGGACAGCGCGCAGGCACCGGGCTTGGTGCGGTGGAACACATAGTGCCGGGATTGCGCATATACTTTGTGAGCCTGTCGATCGTCGTGACACGGAAGGCTCACGATGCCCTGCCGTCATCATCCCGGACAGAACCGCTTGCTGGCTGTCCTTCCCGCGGCCGATCAGGAGCGGTTGTTCCCCGAGCTGGAATTGATGCCGATGCCGCTCGGCGAAGTCCTCTACGAGTCCGGCAGCCGCCTGAGCCATGTGTATTTCCCCACCGACTCGATCGTGTCGCTGCTCTACGTCATGGAAGACGGGGCATCAGCCGAGATCGCGGTGGTGGGCAACGAAGGAATGGTGGGCGTTGCGCTGTTCATGGGCGGTGAGACCACCCCCAGTCGCGCCATGGTCCTGAGCGGGGGCTTTGCCTATCGTCTGTCCGGGCAATTGCTGAAACGGGAGTTCAGCCGGGCCGTAACGATGCAGCACCTGTTGCTCCGTTATACCCAGGCGCTGCTTACCCAGATGGCGCAGACCGCGGTGTGCAATCGGCACCACTCCGTCGACCAGCAGTTGTGTCGATGGCTGCTGATGAGCCTCGATCGTCTTTCGTCAAACCAGCTCACGATGACGCAGGAGTTGATCGCCAACATGCTTGGCGTCCGCCGCGAAGGAGTGACCGCGGCCGCAGGCAAGCTGCAGGCCATGGGCCTGATCCGTTACAGCCGCGGCCACATCACCGTGCTCGATCGGCGCGGCCTGGAGGCGCACGCCTGCGAGTGCTACTACGTCGTGAAAAGAGAGTGCGACCGCCTGCTCCCCGACGAGACGGCGACCTGACGGCCGCACGGGCATGGCGCGCTATGGGCGCCGGCGCTCCAGATTGACCGTATGTTTGTCGCAGCGCTTCTCCAGGTCCAGGCTGGACGAGCACGTCAATGACGATTGGATCGCGTCGAAGTTGAAGGGTGCCAGCCGGGACGACCGAGCACCCACCCCGTCGCCGTCGCACGCCCTCTCTCTCCAGCTGCTACCCGCGCCGCCGTTATTGTGCGCCAGCGCACAGACCGCCCCGCGCCAGCCGAGTAACTTGAAAAAGTCGCACCGCTTGCGCGAAGGCGGGGCTGTCAGTGCCACGCAGCAAGAGGAGCCGTACGCACGATGAGGCGCTCGAGCCCGTTCGGTGTCGACACAGACCTCAACCTACTTAAAGGGCACGACCATGAACTGGGACCGCATCGAAGGCAACTGGAAGCAACTCAAGGGTAACGTCAAGCAGCAATGGGGCAAGCTCACAGACGACCAGCTTGATGTGATCGCAGGCAAGCGCGATGAGCTTGCCGGCAAGATCCAGGAAGCCTACGGGATCAGCAAGGACGAAGCGGAGAAGCAGCTTACCGCCTGGCAGGAGCTTCAGAAAGACCTGGCCGCTCCGAAGTGAGCGGAGCGGATGCAGGCGAGACGGCGGGCGCTCCGCCGCCTCATCAGCTGCCAAAGCATGCCAGAAAGCCTTCATAAGGAAGGACGCGCGGGAACCCTTCCTCCGCGCACCGCCAAACCGGGCGCCAAGGACTACTGCCTAGAGCGGGCGAAGAAGCGATTCGGCGAGTCGTAAAGCGCATCGTCTCGGGCGACGTTTCTCCGTTGCCGAGACTCGGCAACGTTCCAGAATCGTCCGCGCCGTCCGCCGCAGGGCGAGTGGCCGGAGGCCGCAGGAGAGTTCGGTGCAGTCCAAACGCTCTGTCCTTGCCGCAAACAAACTGATCGAGGCGTTGCCCCGAAAGGATCGCGAGCACCTTCTCGCGGGCTGCGAGCGTGTCCACCTCGCCTTTTCGGACGTGATCGCCGAGCCCGGGAAACGGATTGGCCACGTGTATTTCCCAACCGAAGGCTTCGTCTCGCTGCTGACGCCGAGCGCCGGTTGCACAAGCCTGGAGGTGGGGCTCGTCGGCAGCGAAGGCATGGTCGGGATCACCCTGATGCTGGGCGTGGACGTCTCGCCGTTGCGTGCATTGGTGCAGGGGCCGGGCACCGCGCTACGAATGGATGCCGCGCCGTTCCTCCGCGAACTCGCCGGCAGCGATGCGCTGCAACGCGAGCTGAACCGCTACCTTTACGTATCGATGGAACAGCTTGCGCAAACCGCAGCCTGTACGCACTTCCATTTGCTGGAAGAGCGGCTCGCCCGCTGGCTGCTGATGACCCATGATCGGGCGCACGCGGACGAGTTCCATCTGACTCACGAGCTCCTCGCCCTGATGCTTGGGGTCCGCCGGGTCGGCGTGACCAAGGCGGCCAGCGGGCTGCAGCGAAGGAAGCTGATTCGCTATCGCCGCGGCAGCATCACGATTCTCGCGCGGAGCGGCCTGGAGGCCGCCGCCTGCGGATGTTACCGGTCTGCGCAGAGCGTGTACGAACGCATGCTGGAAAAGGAAAGGTCCGATTCATTCGAGGATTGAATCGGACCTTCCTCTGCGCTTGGGGACGAAAAGGGGCCTTGGCCGCATTGGCTCGAAGCTTCTCCAGGCGGGCAGTGAGACCTTGACCGGCGTCCTGCGGGACGCTGCAGTTACCACCGCGCGGCGGCGACGAGCGGCGCCTGCCTGGCTGGGTCGTGGTTCTGTTCGCTAGCGCACAGACCGCTGGGGAGCCCGACGATATCGTGAACGCGTCGTGGCCAGACTCTCCATTCCGCCCGTCTCCGGTACGAACGGATCAACCAATCCGCAGCGGTTGCTGCGACATCGAAGGAGCAAGCCATGAGCATTGGCACCATCCTGCTGGTCATCCTGATTCTGATTCTCCTCGGCGTGCTGCCCACCTGGCCTCACGCCCGCAACTGGGGTTACGCGCCCAGCGGAATCGTGGGGGTCTTGGTAATTATCCTCATCGTTCTGTTTCTGATGGGACGCCTCTAGTCCGCGCGGTTTCGGCGGAGCATTTCATTCGAAGGAGCAACCATGAAGAACATCTCCCTAGGTCGTACGTTGGTAGCCTTGCGAGCGCACTGCTGATGGCTATCGCATTGGGCTGCGCCTCGAGGGCATAGCAGAAAGGCACCGGCGAGTACGTGGACGACGCGGTCATCACCGCCAAGGTCAAGGCCGCGATTCTCAACGAGCACCTAATTGAACGGAGCAACGATGGAAGCCAACATGGATCGGGTGGTACGGGAACTGCGGCGGGTCGTAGCGGATGCAGAGGGCCTGCTCGAGGCCCGCGCTGATCGGCTCGGCGATACGCGCGAAGCAATGGCGGCGAGGCTGCACGATGCCCGCCATCGTCTGCACGATTTCGAGCGCAAGGTCACCTCCGGCGGCAGACGCACCGCGCGCCAGGTGGACGACTACGCACGTGGACACCCCTGGCAGATCGCGGGCATCGGTGTTGCGCTCGCCACAGCCGCGGCGTTCGCCGCGTGGCTCCTGCTCGATTCGCGTCGCGACTGAACCCGGGACCGCGACCCCGCTCGCGCCTTGAACGCCGGTACGGCAGGCTTCGTGCCCGCCGGCATAGCGAGGCGGGCGGTGGGACAACGTATTCCCAACAGCGCCAACAGCGCCGAGATACTCCGGGCGATCTCCTGTGCTACCGATGTCACGGCGGAAGCTCGCGGGCAACACGACAACTACGGATTCGCGCTCGCAGCGCCACCGGGCGAATTGAAGCGGCGGCCAGATAACAACTCGAGCTACACCAACCATCGCCGTAGGTGAACTTATGGGCGCGCCGAGCGCTTACCATGCAGTTTGCCCAACGTTTAACGGTAAGGCGCGTGCGGCACGCGCTGTGGCACTATCGCAGTCGTGCGAGACTTGTTGTTGGAATCCGCCTTCGGGCGCGGATCAGCCTCAATCTTGACCTGGGTGGTACCGTCCTCTTCCATATCGAGCTTCCTGGCGGCCGCACGGGAAAGATCGATGGCCCGATCCCCCACATACGGGCCACGGTCATTGATCCTGACCTCAACCTTCTTGCCATTCTCAAGGTTGGTCACTTCAACCTTGGTCCCCATCGGCAACGTTGGATGGGCAGCGGTCATTTTCGTTTGATCAAAGATCTCGCCATTCGCCGTCTCGTTGCCTTGAAATCCCGGTCCG
>Ga0209253_10004318_pt1 | contig 12409 bp, 7 predicted proteins | sample FrelakmetBRP12BR_FD_187145 | JGI IMG/M metagenome (GOLD analysis project Ga0209253, IMG submission 187145) | Freshwater lake sediment microbial communities from the University of Notre Dame, USA, for methane emissions studies - BRP12 BR (SPAdes)... | ecosystem: Environmental > Aquatic >...
CGCCTCGGCCACCCGGCCGATGACGAAAACCCCGTCGCTTGCCATGATGCGCGCCATGAAACGCACGCACGTCATTGCGGGGCTGCTCGGGCTGTTGCCGCTGCTCGCGGCAACCGCTGCCGCGGCACTCGAAAGCGGTGCCGCCGCGCATCCCGCTGCTGCGCTCGTGCAGGACGCGATACGCGCGGGCCGCAGCAACCCGGACGATGCCCTCCGCCTGGCCGACCAGGCGCTGGCCCGGCTGGCAGCGCAGCCGGACGCCGACCTGGAGATCCGCGCCCGCCTGGCACTGTGCGACTACTACTCGGAGCGCGACCTCGACAAGGCGCGCGACATGCTGGCGCGCGCCACCGCACAGCTGCCGCTGGCCAGCCGCGGCGGGCTGCGCGCCGGCGTGCACAACTGCGAGGGCGAGATCCACGAGGCCGCCGGCGAGAACAGCAAGGCGATGTCCGCCTTCGAGCTCGCCGTGTCGGCCGCGGAGGCCACCGGCGACGAGGAGATGCTCGCCAACGCGCTGTACCTGCGCGGCTGGCTGCGCGGCGTGCAGGGCGACTACGCGCTCGGCCTGCTCGACCTGCGCCGCTCGGTGACGCTGTACGAGAAGAGCGACTTTCCCGAGCACTCGCGCACCGCCGTCAACGGCATCGCGACCATCTACAACCGGATGGGTGACTACGCCCAGGCGCAGCGGTACTTCGAGCAGGCCGCGAAGGCGCAACTGGCCGCCGGCATGCAGCGCGAGGCGATGGTCACCCTGTACAACCTCGGCCGCAGCCGCGAGCACCTCGGCCAGTGGGACAGCGCGCAGGCCGCCTACCTGCAGGCGATGGAGCTCGCGCGCGGCATCGGCTACGCACGCGGTGAGGCCTATGTGCAGCGCGGCCTGGCCAGCGTGCACAACGCGCGCGGCGAATGGTCGCAGGCGGTCGAGCACCTGGCGGAGGCAGAGAAGCTGGCCGCCCGCATGCCCGACGCGCGCCTGCAGGCGCAACTCGCGCTGGTGCGCGGCATCGCGCTGCGCGGCATGAAGCAGCCCGCCGAGAGCATTGCCGCACTGAACCAGGCGCTGGCGACCTTTGGCAAGGCGGAGGCACTGGCCGAGCTGGCGGCCACCCACGCGGCGCTCGCCGCCGCGCAGGCCGACCTCACCGACTGGCGCGCCGCCTACGAGAACCAGCGCCTGCTCAAGGAAGTCACCGATCGCCTGCACGCGCGCCAGCTCGACCAGCGTTTCATGACGCTGAAGGTCGAGTTCGACACCGCGGCGCGCGAGACGGAAAACGCGCTGCTGCTGCGCGAGAAGGCGGCCACGGTCGATGCGCTCGAACAGCAGAAGCGCGCCGGCCAGTTGCAGATCGTCGCCGTCACGCTGGCGGCGCTGCTGGCGGTCATGCTCGGCCTGCTGGCCTGGCGGCACCGCCGCACCAGCCGGACGATGCACGCGCTGGCGATGACCGACGAGCTGACCGGCCTGCCCAACCGGCGTGCGGTGCTGGCGCAGCTCGGCCAGCTGCTCGCCACCGGCAACGATTGCGCCGTGCTGATCCTCGACATCGACCACTTCAAGGGGATCAACGACCAGCATGGCCACCTCGTCGGCGACGAGGTGCTGCGCGCGGTGGCCGGCGGCGTCGCCGGCGTGATGCGCGCACCGATGGTCGGCGGGCGCCTGGGCGGCGAGGAGTTTCTGCTGCTGTTGCCTGACATGGACCTCGACGAGGCGGTCCGGGTGGGCGAGCAGGTGCGCTCGGCGGTGGCGCAGATCGACACCTCGCGCTGGTTCAGCGGTCGACCGCTATCGGTCAGCGCCGGCGTGGCGATTGCGCACCCCGGGCCGGGCGGCGTGGCCGACGCGCTGCGGCGTGCCGACGAAGCCCTCTACGAGGCAAAGGCCGCCGGCCGCAATCGCGTGCACTTCGGCAAGCTGGTCCTGGCGGCTTCGGCCTAGGGCGCGGTGCCGCTCATTTCGCCTGCCTGCCGAGTTGCCGGGCAAGCGCCTTGTGCCGCGCCAGCTCCTCCTGCAGGACGGCGGGGAAGCGCTCCGGCGGTTCGTCGATCGGCACGAAGCCGAGCCGCTCCAGGCCATCGCGATAGTCGGCCGACTTCACCACCCGTTCGAGTGCCTGCTGCAGCCTGGCGACGACTTCGGCCGGGGTCGCCTTCGGCGCAACCAGGCCCTGCCACGATTCCCAGACGAAACTGGGCACGCCCTGCTCGACCATCGTCGGGACGTCGGCATACTCGCGCGCCCGCACCACGCCGGCATTGGCGATGACACGCAGCGTTCCCGAGCGCACGTGCGGCGCCAGGCTGGCCACGTCGGCAAACGTGAGGTCGAGCCGGCCGGCGATCAGGTCCAGCATCGCCTGCGATGTTCCCTTGTAAGGCACGGACAGGATGTCGATCTTCTCGGCCGCCTTCAGCGACTCGATCGCCAGCTCGTTGGCCGGCGCGGTCGAGGCGAAGGTCAGCTTGCCGGGGTTCTGCCTGGCGTAGGCAACCAGCTGCGCCACGGTGCTGACCGGCAGGCCGGAGCGCACGGCCAGCAGCTGCGGCACACGGGCCACGCGCGCCACGGCGACGAAATCGCGCAGGGTGTCGTAGCGCAGCTGGCTGTCGAGCGCCGGCGCGATGGTCAGGTTGGCAGCGCCGCCGAGCAACAGCGTATGGCCATCGGCGGCCGCCTGGGCGACGAAGTCGGCGCCGATCGTCGCATTGCCGCCCGGGCGGTTGTCGACAACGACCGGGCCGCCAAGGACCTCGGCGAGCTTCTGCGCCAGCAAGCGGCCGACCGAGTCGGCCTGCCCGCCCGGCGGATAGGCAACGACGATTCGCACCGGCCGCTCGGGAAATGGTCTGTCGGCCGCGGGCGAGAGCGCGGGAAGCAGCACGCCGGCAAGCAGCGCGAGCAGCATGTCGCGTCGTCGGGTCATGGGCTCCTCGATATCGAAGTCAGGGCGGCGACCCGCTCGGCGAGCTCCGCCACCGTGGGATGGTCGAACAGCAGTTCCATGTCGATACGCGTGCCGAGGGTGGCCTCGATGTCGGCCAGCACCCGCACGGCACGCATCGAGTCACCGCCGAGATGGAAAAAGTTACCACGGCGGCCGACGTTGGGCACCTCGAGCACCTCAGCGAAGATGCGGGCGAGCGCGGCCTCGGTGCCCGGCCGCGGCGGCTCGAGGTCGGCAGCAGCCAGGCGCTGCGCGAGCTGCGCCAGATCGAGGCGGTTCACCTTGCCGAGTTCCCCGCGCGGCAGTTGCTCCATCAGCAGGATGCGCGTCGGCCGCTTGACGGGAGCGAGGCGGCTGCGCACGAAGCGGCGCAGCTCGCCTTCCGTCAGACGGGCATCGCGCGGCTGCACCGCGGCGAAGACGTCTTCGCCGAGCGTCGGGTGGGGCACGGCAAAGGCAGCCGCCTCGGCCACCGAGGCGTGCCGCCTCAGCGCGTCCTCCACTTCGGCGGGACTGACCTTGTTGCCGCCGCGATTGATCATCTCCTTCATGCGGCCGACGAGGTAGATGAATCCCTCGCGGTCGAGACGGCCTGCGTCGCCGGTGCGGAACCAGCCATCGCGGAAGGCGACGCGGTTGGCCTCGGGGTCGTTCTCATAGCCGGCGATGACCTCCGGCCCCCGCACGACGATCTCGCCCGGCTGGCCTCGGTCGAGGAAGCGGCCGGCATCGTCGACGATCGCCACTTCGAGCGTGTGCGCCCGGCCAACCGAGCCGGCCGGCGTGACCTCCGGCGGCAGTGGTGTGTCGGCGATGCTGCCGCATTCGGACATGCCGTAGGACTCGGTGACCGGCACGCCGAAAGTCCGCTCGATCCGCTGTCGCACCTCGGACGCTAGCGCCGTGAACGCCGAAGTGATGAACCGCAGGCAGTGCACGGGACGCGCGCTGCGGCTCTCGAACTCCTCCGCCATGGCGATCTGCACGACCGGCGGCGCAAGCAGCTGGGTCGGTCGCATCGTGTCAAGCAGCCCGACCAGCGTGGCCGCGTCGAGCGCCTGCGGACAGATCACCGCACTGCCAGCGAGCATGGCCGGCAGCAGCCCGCGGCGGATCGCCACGGTCGAGTGAAACGGCACCACCGCCAGGCAGCGGTCGGTCGACAGGATCGCGGTGAGCTCGACCCGGTTGCGGGCCGACTCGGCCATCCGCCAATGCTCGAACGGCATCACCTTGGGCAGGCCGGTGGTGCCGGAGGTGTGCGTGAGCAACGCGATGTCGTCCAGTCCGGGCGGCTCGGCGGCGACCGCGGCCGCTCGTTCCCGGGCAACCAGTTCGAAGGCGCCGGCCGGAGCGCCCGCCGCAACGAGCAAGTCGATCCGCGGAATCGACAGCCGATGCGCCGCCTGCGTCGCGTTCGTCTCGACGCCCGCCATCGCGATCAGAGCGTCGATGCGCATCGCGACAAGCAGCCTGGCGAGCGCCTCCTCCGTCAGCTGTTCGTTCAGCGGCGCGCAAGTCACCGCGCAGCAGGCCGCCAGCACCGCGACCGCGAACTCCGGGCCGTGCGGCAGCGCCACGGCGACGCGATGCCGACCGCGCCCAAGACCGGCGGCGGCCAGCGCCTGCGCAACCGCACCGATCTGCTCACCGAGACCCTTGTAGGTCAGCGCCCGGCGGTCCGGCGACAGGATCGCCTCGCGCCCAGCATGCCGGTCGATCGACTCGAAGAGCAGTTGCCGGACCGTGTGCGGCGGGTGCCGCGGGCGCTGCGGTTCGGCTCGTGTTGCTGGCGGCTGTTGCTCCATGGCAGCATGCGCGGCGTTTGAAACGGGGGTGGCTGCCCCGACTCCGATTCGATTACAGCCCATTTCATTGGGGCGGGCCGCGGATGGCGGAACAACTGTTGATCTACGGCAACGGTCAGATGGCCGAACTCGCTTGGGCGCGCTTCCGGCGCGACCCGCGCCATTCGGTGGTCGGCTTCGCTGTCGACCGGTCGCTGCTGGGCGAGGGCGAGCTGTGCGGGCTGCCGGTGATTCCGTTCGAGGAAGTCGAGCGGCGCTTTCCGCCATCGGCAGTGCGGATGTTCGTCGCCGTCGGTCCGGTGCGGAACAACCACATCCGCGCCGACCGCTACCTGCGCGCCAAGTCGATGGGCTACCGCTTCGCCAGCTACGTCAGCCCACGCGCCGTCATCGACCCCGCGGTGCGGATCGGCGAGAACTGCTCGATCGGCGACAACGTCGTCGTCGACCCTTATGTGCGCTTCGGCGACGACGTGTGGATCGGCACCGGCGCCGTCATCGGCCACCACTCCGAACTAGGCGACCACTGTTTCGTCGGCGTCAACTGCACGGTGCTCGGATCGGTGCGGATCGGCGCCTATTCGCTGGTCGGCGCCGGCGCGGTGATCCGCGACCGGATCAGCCTCGGCGACGGCAGCATCGTCGGGGTCGGCGCGACCATCGTCCGCGACACCGCACCGGAGAGTGTCCACGTGGCGCCCGAGGCGGTTCAACTGCCGATCAGCAGCGGGCGCGTCCGACTTTGACCGGAACGCGGCAGACCACCCGCATCGCGCAGCGACGGGGCCCTTCGCGAGCTTGCGCCGATAATCCGAGGCACGGCCCACCAAACAGCGCCTTCCGCGCGCCTTGATCAAGACGAGCCGCAGTTCCAGCCGCAAGCGCGCGCCGCCTCCGACGATCGCGCCCGCCCGCGTTCCGCAAACCCGCCTCGGCCGCCTGGCCAGCGTGGCGCGGGCGGCGGGCGAGTTTGCGCTCGGCGGCGCCGCGGAGGGTGTTCGCCGGCTGGTGGCCGGCAAGAGCGCCGGCGGCGAGGCCGTCAGCGCCTTTCTGTCGGCCGGCAACGCGCGCCGTCTCGCGGCACGGCTGGCGCGACTGCGCGGCGGAGCGATGAAGCTCGGCCAGATGATGTCGTTGCAGGGCGCCGACCTGCTGCCGCCGGAATTCGCGCAGGCGCTGGCGCTGCTGCGCGCGCAGGCGGCGCCGATGCCGCGGGCGCAACTGCGCCGCGTGCTCGGCCGCGAATACGGCCGGGGCTGGGAGCAACGCTTCGCGCAGTTCGACGACGAGCCGATCGCCGCGGCATCGATCGGCCAGGTGCACCGCGCGCGCGCGGCCGACGGCCGCGACCTGGCGCTGAAGATCCAGTACCCCGGCGTGGCGAAGTCGATCCGCAGCGACGTCGAGAACCTCGCCGCGATGCTGCAACTGCTCAAACTGCTGCCCCACGAGGTCGACATTCCGGCGATCGCGGCGGAGGCCGCGCGCCAGCTCGGCCAGGAGGCCGACTACCTGGCCGAGGCCGAGTTCCTCGAGCGCTTCGCGACTCTGGTGGCCGACGAACCGCAACTCGTCGTGCCGCGCGTGCATCGGGATCTGAGCACCGCGCGCATCCTGGCGATGGACCACATGGAGGGCGAGCCGCTGGAGACCCTGGCCGCCGACGGCGTGCCGCAGGCGACGCGCGATGCGATCGGCACGCTGCTCGAACGGCTGATGTTCCGCGAGCTGTTCGAATTCGGCGTGATGCAGACCGATCCGAACTTCGCCAATTATCTGTGGCAGCCGGCGACCGGCAAGCTGGTGCTGCTCGACTTCGGCGCGACCATGCACCTCGAGCCCGGTTTCGTCGCCAACTATGCGCGCATCACGCGGGCGGTGATCGAGGGCAAACGCGAGGAGGTGGCGCGCCTTGCCGTCGCCATCGGCTACGCGGCCGAGGGCGACTCGGCCGCGCTGATCAAGGCGACCACCGACGTGGTCATGCTGGTGTGCGAACCCCTGCAGCACGTCGGCCGCTACGACTTCGCCTCCTCCGACCTGCCGTCGCGCGCGCGGGCACTTGGCATCGACCTCGGCATCCGCCAGGGGCTGCTGCGCACCCCGCCGCCGGAAACGTTGTTCCTGCACCGCAAGTTGGTCGGCTCGTTCCTGACCTTGGCGCACATCAAGGCGCGCGTCGATGCGCGGACACTAGTGCTGCCGCTGTTGCAAGCCGCGCTGCGAAGCACATGCTGACCTGCTCCCGGCTCGCTCGGCGCGCGCGCACCTTCATGGGGTAGATGCACGTTGAGGCAGGTCAAATTCGACCTGTTGCCATGGGGAATTCCCGCGGCGCAACTCCTGCGCTAACGCAAGGCCTCGCGCCGCCGCGTTCATAGACTCGCGGCGGATCAACAACCGGCAGGGCAATCTTGTATCTCGATACCGCTTTCGGCGCGAGCCGCCCGCGCCTGCTCGTCCCGCTCTGGCTGCTGCTCGCGGCGCTGCTCGGCCTGCTGGCCGTGGGCACGCTGGCTCGCGCTGCCGATCCCAGCCGCATCGAACTGTTCGTCCGCGAAGGCTGCCCGCACTGCGGGCAGGCCGAGGAGTTCATGAAGCAGCTCGGCCGCGACCGCCCGGAACTCACGATCGTCGTGCGCGACGTCACGAAAGAGCCGGCCGCGCTGGCCCGGCTGCAGGAACTGGTGCAGGCGCAGGGGGCCGGCGCAGCGCGGGTGCCGGCGGCGTACGTCAACGGCCAGCTGATCCTCGGCTACTCGACCGAGGCGAGCACCGACAAGCTGATCCGCAGCGCGCTGGCCGGCGGCCGGGTCGCGAGCAGCGCACCCGGCGACTCCACTTCCTGCGAGGCGGAGGACAGCCTGTCGTGCGGTCCAGGGGCGGCCGCCGCCGCGCCGCCGGCGGAGGACTTCTCGGTCACGCTGTTCGGCCGCACGGTGACGCTCGACGACGTCGGCCTGCCCGCCTTCACGCTGGCCATGGGTCTGCTCGACGGCTTCAATCCCTGTTCGATGTGGGTGCTGCTGCTGATGATCTCGCTGCTGGCGCCGCTCGCCGACCGCAAGCGGATGCTGGCCATCGCCGGCACCTTCGTGCTGGTCGAGGGCATCTCGTACTTCGCGATGATGGCGGCGTGGCTGAACCTGTTCCTGCTGATCGGCCTGTCGCGCGCCTCGCAGGTCGCCATCGCGGTCATTGCGATCGTCGCCGGGCTGATCAACGTCAAGGACTTCTTCGCCTTCGGCCGCGGCATCACGCTGTCGATCCCCGAGCCGGCCAAGCCGATGATCTACAACCGCATGCGCGGAATCCTGCACGCGCCGAACTACACGGTGGCGATCATCGGCACCATCGTGCTCGGGCTGCTGGTGCAGGTGGTCGAGTTCATGTGCACGTCGGGCTTCCCGGCGCTGTTCACGCGCATCCTGACGCTCAAGCAGCTCGATACCGCCACCTACTATGGCTACCTGCTGCTGTACAACGCCGCCTACATGGTCGACGACATCATCGTCCTCGGCATCGGCGTGACCCTGCTCAGCCGCCACCGCCTGCAGGAAAAGGAAGGCCGCGTGCTGAAGCTGCTCGCCGGCGTGGTGATGATCGGCCTGGGCATCTACCTGCTCGCCGACGGGTGACTGCGCGGTGTCGTTCCCGCGCCAGCGGGAACCTACCGGCCCCAGGCGAACGACGCTGGATCCCCGCTTTCGCGGGGATGACACCTCGAGCAACGACGCCGAAGCAGCGGTGCTCACCGCGCTGCCGCTACTTCGCCGGCCTGATCATCAGCCCGTTGAAGCGCCGCTGCGGCCGCGGCGTGACGACCAGCGACTTCTTGGCGGCAAAGTCGTGCATCGGGAAGAACAGCGGGATCAGCGCCTGGTCGGCCATGGCGGCGTTGATCGTGCGCGAGGCCTTCTCCGCCCGCGCCTCGTCGTTCATCTCGCGCAGCGTCTCGTCGAGCAGTGCGTCGACCAGCGGGTTCGAGTAGCGGGTGCGGTTGGCCGTGCCGTAGCCCTTGGCCGGCGTGAAGCTGGCCACCAGCGCGCGCGTGCTGTTGATGCCGTCCTCGGCGCCGTACTGCGCGGCGAAGGCGCTGAACTCCTGCTTCGACGCGCGCGAGAAGAACACCGCGCCCGGCAGCGTCTCGACGTCGACCTTCAGCCCCAGCCGGGTCCACATCTGCGCCACGGCCTGCGCCACCGCCGAGTCGTTGGGATAGCGATCGGAGGTGGCGGTCAGCACGATGCGAAAACCCTCCGCCCAGCCGGCCTCCTTCAGCAGCGCCTGCGCGCGCGGCAGGTCGAAAGGGTCGGGCGCCAGCGTCCTGCTGGTGCCGGGGAACTCGGGCGGCAGCAGCTGCCCGGCGGCAATCGCCGAGCCTTCCATCACCTTCTTCACGATCAGCTCGCGGCTGATGGCCAGTGACAGCGCCTTGCGCACCCGCGCATCCTTCAGCGGGTTGCGGCCGAGCGGCTTGCCGTCCTTGGCGGTGACGTTCGGCGACTCGTCGCGCGCCGAATCGAGCGCGATGTAGTGGATCAGCGAGGCCGGTCCGCGGAACAGGGCGAAGCGGTTCTCGCGCTTCAGCCGCTCGATGTCCTGGATCGGCACCGCGTCGATCGCGTCGACCTCACCCGACAGCAGCGCCGCCAGCCGCGGCGCATCCTTGCCGATCACCTTCTCGGTGACCCGCGCCCAGGTCGGCTTGCCGCCCCAGTACTTCTCGAAGCGCTCGACCACCAGCCGGTCGCCGTTGACCCAGCTCGCCAGCTTGTACGGCCCGGTGCCGACCGCCGCCTTGCCGGAGTTGAAGTCGGCGGTGGTCGCGCCGGCGGCGGCCTTCGACGAGATGATGAAAACGTTGGACAGGTCCTGCAGCAGTTGCGGGCTCGGCGCCTTGGTGCGCACGAGGATGGTCTGGTCGTCGACAGCAGTGATCCTGTCGATGCCGCGCGTGAACTGGGCAAACGAGTTCGGCGAGTTCGGCACGTTCGGCACGCGCTCGACGGTGAAGATCACGTCGGCGGCGGTGAACGGCGAGCCGTCGTGGAAGGCGACGCCCTTGCGCAGCTTGAACTCCCACGTCAGGTCGTCGATGCGCCGCCACGATTCGGCGAGCGCCGCCTTGATGACGAGCTTCTCGTCGTAGTCGATCAGCTTCTCGTAAAGGTACTGGTGCGACGAGCCGGTCGGGAAGGCGGCGAAGAAGTGCGGGTCGAGCGTGTTCAGCTCCAGCTTGGTGCCGAGCATCAGGTTCTGCGCCGCGGCGGGCAGCGCGGCGAAGGAGGCGATGGCCGTCAGCAGCAGGGCCGCGAGGAGTCGTCTTGGCATGGCGGTCGATCCAGTGTGAGGCGCGGCGGGGTAGCGCACGGTCCGCCGACGATAATCGAAGCGCGGCCGGAATGGCCCGCCCGCACGAAGAGAAAACGACCATGCCCGGACCCCGCATCGCGCTGGCCGCCTTCATGCTCGAATCCAACGCCCACTCGCCGGTGGCCACGCGCGAGGAGTTCGCCGCCAACTACGCGCTGGAAGGCAGCGCGATGCAGGCCGACTGGGAGAGCGCGCACCCGCTGTGCCCGGCGACGCTGTCCGGCTTCGTCGAGGCGATGTCGGCCGCGGGCGACTGGACGCCGCTGCCGATGCTCGGTGCCGCGGTGGGCGCCAGCGGCCCGGTCGAGCACGGCTATTTCCTCGAGGTGGCCGACGGCATCGAGTCGCGCCTGCGCGCCGCGCTGCCGGTCGACGGCGTCTACCTGTCGCTGCACGGTGCGGCAATCGGCACGCAGGAGGTCGACCCCGACGGCGTGATCCTCGAGCGCGTGCGGCGCGTGGTCGGCCCCGACGTGCCCGTGATTGCCACCCTGGACCTGCACGCCAACGTGTCGGCGCAGATGGTGCGTGAGGCGAGCGTCCTCGTCGCCTACCGCACCAATCCGCACGTCGACATGGCCGAGCGCGGCGCCGAGTGCGCGCGGCTGATGCGCGAGTGCCTGGCCGGCGCGCGGCCCACCGCGGCCTTCGTCAAGCTGCCGCTGATCCCGCCGTCGGTGACGCAGAACACCAAGTCCGGGCCGTATGCCGACCTCCTCGCCTACGGCCAGTCGCGCTGTGATGCGCGGGTGATGAACGTGTCGATCTCCAGCGGCTTTTCTCTCGGCGACACGCCGAAGAACGGCATGAGCGTGGTGGTCACCACCCGCGACGACGCCGCGCTGGCAAAGCGGCTGGCGCGCGAGATCGCGCAGCAGGCTTGGGACGACCGCCATCGCTACGTGCCGAACCTGACTTCGCTCGCCGACGCCACCGCGATGGCGCTCGCCTGCGGGCGCGACCCGGCGCGGCCGGCGCTGCTGTTTGCCGACGTCGCCGACAACCCCGGCGGCGGCGGGCGCGGCAACACGGTGTGGATCCTGAAGTCGTTCGTCGAGGCGGGCGTCCAGGGTGCGGCTCTCGGCATCTTTTACGACCCGCCGCTGGCCGCCGAGGCGCACGCACGCGGCGTCGACAGCACCTTCCATGCCGTCGTCAACCGCGACGAGTCGCACCCGCTGTCCGGCCGCTTCGAGCACGAGGCCACCGTCGAGGCCCTGCACGACGGCACGATCGTCGGCCGCCGCGGCATCTCCGCCGGCCACACGATCGTGCTCGGCAAGACGGCGCTGCTGCGGGTGGGCGGCGTGCGCGTGGTGGTGGTCAGCGTGCGCCAGCAGTGCAAGGACACGGCGATGTTCGAGGAACTCGGGCTGGACATCGCCGCTGCGCGCAGCGTGATCGTCAAGTCGCGCGGCCACTTCCGCGCCGCCTTCGACCTGCATTTTTCCGACGACCGCATCGTCGAGGTCGACGTGCCGGGCTTGACCACGCCGGTGCTGTCGCGCGTGCCCTACCGCGACGTGCCGCGGCCGATCTATCCGCTCGACCCGGACATGCGCTGGTCGCCGCCGGCGTGAGTTGACCGCGGCCGGCGCGGCGCTACGCTGCCGGCCTCGCCACTGCAAAAGCCCACCTTGCCGCCGCCTTTCCTTGGCCGCCGCCTGCGCGAACGCCTGCGGACGCGGCTGAAGCTCGCGCCCGACGACTTGCTGCGTGATGCCGCCTACCGGCGGCTGTTCGGCTCGATCCTGGTCGGCGCGTTCGGCACGCAGATGAGCATGCTGGCGCTGCCGCTCGCCGCGGCGGTGCTGCTGAAGGCAACGCCGACGCAGATGGGCCTGCTCGCCGCGCTGGAGGTGCTGCCCTTTGCGCTGTTCTCGCTGCCGACCGGCGTCTACCTCGACCGGGTGCGCAAGCTTCCCGTCTACGTCGCCGGCGAGAGCACGCTTGCGCTGGCCATGGCCAGCGTCACCTTGGCCTGGTGGATGGGCTGGCTCACCATGGGCTGGCTGTACGTGGTCGGCTTCGTGCTGGGCATGGTCAACACGGTGGCGGGCAGCGCGGCGCAGATCGTGCTGACGCAGATCGTGCCGCGCGAGCGGTTGGTCGAGGCACACGCGCGCAATGGCCTGGCCAACTCTGCCGCCGACGTGGCCGGGCCCGGCGCCGCCGGCGTGCTGATCAAGCTGCTCGGCGCGCCGCTGACGCTGTTGGTGAACGCCATCCTGCTGGCGGGCTCGGCGCTGATTCTCGCCGGCATCCGCG
>Ga0209253_10004319_pt1 | contig 12408 bp, 9 predicted proteins | sample FrelakmetBRP12BR_FD_187145 | JGI IMG/M metagenome (GOLD analysis project Ga0209253, IMG submission 187145) | Freshwater lake sediment microbial communities from the University of Notre Dame, USA, for methane emissions studies - BRP12 BR (SPAdes)... | ecosystem: Environmental > Aquatic >...
CCGCCGACTACGAGAACTTCAGTGCTCATGGGTAACCTCTACAAGTGCCTAAAGTGCCTCGATTCAACCAACATGCCTGACACTGGGGTGGCTAACGCCAGCATCTTGCTCAAAAGGCCTTCAAATCCAAATGTCAAATGCCAAATGTCAAATGAAATCCAAACGCCAAATGAGCAAAAACAGGCCTCTTGACATTAGTCATTGGACATTGATTTGATATTTGAACTTTGTCATTTGACATTTATCTCCCATTCATCCAACCATTGCTTCCGCCAGGACCACGGTCAGATCCTTGATCTTGAGATCCATCTCCAGATTGTTCAGGGCACAGTTCAGGTGGATCTGGCACTTGGGACAGGCGGTGACCAGCGTTTCCGCTCCCGTGGCCTTCGCCTCCAGGAGTCGTTCCACCTGAATCTGCTTGGAACCGGTGGAGCAGTTGGCCCAGCCGCTCGTACCGCAGCAGACGGCGTTCTCGCGGTTACGCTCCATCTCCACGAATCGCTCCCCCGCGATCTGCGTGAGAATCTTCCGAGGGCCGTCGTAGATCTTGGCCATCCGGCCGAGACGGCAAGGATCGTGGAAGGTGAAGGCCCCGGCACCGTTCTGGAGCTTGAGGGACCCATCGGCCAGCATCTTCGCCACGAGATCGTAGAAATGGACGACCTCGAAGCCGAGATCGCCGAAGTATTCCGGGTACTGGTACTTGAAGGTGTGATAACCCTCCGGGCACTGGAAAACGACCTGTTTGGCACCGGAGTTTCGAATGACTTCGAGGTTGTGTTGGGCGAGCTTCCGAAAGGTCTCCATCTGACCGTTCCAGAGCATGTCATGGCCGCAGCAGTGCTCGGCGTCGCTCACCACGGGTTCGAGCCCAGCGGCATTGAGCACCTTGATGACGTTTCGGCTCACCGACAGACTATCCACTCCGATGTCCCGGAAGATCACCTCGAAATACGGCATGCAGCCGACGAAGAAGAACGTCTCCCCCCGCTCGGCCACTCGGCCCGCCTGCCTCGCCCACTCCGTCTTCTTCTGCCGGATCCCCTCGGTCTGGAGCTCCATGATGGTCTGGAGCATGCCGTGGTGGGAGTAGACCGGTTTCGTCCCCGCCTGCATCGCCTCCACTCGAAGGAGACGCATGAACTCCGGGAAATTGATGCTCGTAGGACAGCGCTGGAAACATCGGCTACAGGTGAGACACGACCAGAGCTCGCGATCCTTGAGGAGTTCGTCGCCGAGGCCAAGGAGGGCCTTCTCCACGATGAGGCGCGGCGAGAATGTGGGCTGGTACCGGGAAACCGGGCAACTGCCGGTACAGACACCGCAGTCCAGGCAGTAGTACGTCTGGGTCAGTTCCGCTGCTTCTTCTACCTTCATGCCGCCGCTCCCAGGGAAGACTTCCCCAGCTCTTTAATCGTGCCGGTGAATGAGGTGACGATCTGGGCAAAGCGCGCGCCCTCCGCCGAGGATACCCACTCCACGGCAAGGCGCCGGCTGTCGATCCCCATGAGCTCCAGGAGCTCCCGGGTCATCTCCACGATCCGCTTGGCTTTCTCATTACCATCCTGGTAATGGCAGTCGCCGATGTGTCAGCCGCTCACCAGGACACCGTCGGCACCAAGCTGGAAGGCCTTCAGGATGAAATCGGGCGAGACCCGCCCGGAGCACATGACCCGAATCACCCGGATGTTGGGGGGGTACTGGATGCGACTCACTCCGGCGAGATCCGCGCCGGCATAGGCGCACCAGTTGCAGCAAAAGGCGATGATTTTGGGCTCGAACTTTCCGGTCATAAAGGCTTTTCCCTCAGGCTCGTCGTTTCACTTACAAAGCGCTGCTTCCAGCATGCTGAGCACGGCGGCGTCGGTGAAGTGGCGAATCGCCGCCGCTCCCGTGGGGCAAGCCACGGCGCAGGCGCCGCACCCTTTGCAGAGGGCCTCCTGAATGTGCGATGTCTTCGCGTCACCACTCACGGCCACCAGCTCCGGAGCGCCGTACGGGCATACCTCCACGCACTTGCCACAGCCCCGACACAGGCTCTGATCCACCTCCGAGACCACCCCTTCCACCTCGATCGCCTTCTGAGCCAGGATGGTAGCCGCCCGAGCTGCCGCCGCCTGGGCCTGGGCGATGCTCTCTTCCAGCGGCTTGGGGAAGTGGGCCAGGCCGCAGACGAAGACGCCGTCGCTGGCAAAGTCCACGGGCCGGAGCTTCATGTGGACTTCCTGGAAGAAGCCGTCTTGGCTCACGGGCACCTTGAAGAGCTGAGCCAGGGTGTCGATCTCCCGGGTTTGGATAGCGGTCGCCAGGGTGACGAAGTCAGACCTCAGCGTAATCGGCCGCCGGAGGACCTGATCCATGACGGTCACCTCCAGTGGGCCGTCACCGTTTTTCTTCACCACCGGCTTGTTCCCCAGGTCGTAGCGGATGAAGACGACCCCCTGGGCGCGGGCCTCCTGGTAGAGTTCCTCCCGGAAGCCATAGGTCCGTATGTCCCGGTAGAGGATGAAGACATCCATCGCCGGGTTTCGCTTCTTGAGCTCCACCGCCCTCTGGACCGAGAAGGTGCAGCACATTCGGCTGCAATGAGGCCGCTCCGGCTCCCGCGAGCCGACGCACTGGATGAACACCGCGGCAGCGGCTTTCTTGACGAGGTCGCTCTCCCAGGCCTGATCAAGCTCGTGCCACCGGAAGACCCGGTTGCTCTTGCCGTAGAGATACTCCTCGGGCTTCAGGGAGTGGGCCCCCACTGCGAGGATGGCAACGCCGTGGTCAACCTGCCGGGTCTCCCCGGAGCCATCGAGAGCGATAGTGGTCTTGAAGTTGCCCACGAATCCGGCGACCTCTTTGACCTGCGCGCTCAGGTGAACCGTGATGCCGGGATGCTCGGAAACCTCCCGGATGAGGGAACTCAGGTACTCGGAGATGTCCTCGCCCCGCCAGGTTTTCTTCACCTTGAGGGCGTGGCCGCCGAGGCGCTCCTTCTGTTCCACAATGTGGGCCTGGAACCCCTGGCGGGCCAGGGTGAGGGCGGCGACCATGCCGGCCACCCCGCCTCCGACCACGAGAGCCACCGGCACGACCGGCACCGACGGCAGCGGGAGAGGCTCGATGAGGGCGGCGCGGGCCACGGCCATGCGCACGAGGTCCTTGGCCTTTTCCGTGGCCGCCTCGGGTTCCTCGGCATGGACCCAGGAGCACTGGTCCCGGATGTTAGCCTGCTCGTACAGGTACTTGTTCAGGCCGCTGTTCCTGAGGGTCTCCTGGAAGAGGGGTTCATGGGTCCGGGGCGAGCAGGCGGCCACCACAACCCGGTTCAGGTTTTGGTCTTTGATCACCTGGACGAGCTGGGCCTGGGCGTCCTGGGAGCAGGAGAAGAGGTTCTCCTGGACGTAGACCACACGGGGAAGCGTCTTGGCGTACTCGGCCACCTGGGGGACGCGGACCACGCCGCCGATGTTCACCCCACAGTTACAGACAAAGACCCCGATTCGCGGCTCCTGGCCGCTCACATCCAGCTCCTGGGGGAAGGTTTTCTCCCGCACCAGGCTGTGTCTCGCCGGCGCGAGGTTGCTGGCCGCGGCTCCCGCCGCAGCCGAGGCCTCCATCACCGACTGCGGGATGTCCTTGGGGCCCTGGAAGGCGCCGCAAGCATAGATCCCAGGCCTCGACGTGGCCACAGGGGCGAAGCTGCTGCTCGCCGCAAAATGGTGGCGGTTGAGCTCGATCCCGAGCCGCACTGCGAGCTCCCGGGTCTCGGCTCGGGTCTCGAGGCCCACGGAGAGCACCAGCATATCGAACTCTTCCTTCACCATCTCGCCCGCCTCGCTCACGTACGTAAGGCGGACGTTACCCGTCTCCGGCGCCGGCTCCACCCTGTGGACTCGGGAGCGGATAAAGCGTACCCCGCTCTCTTGGGCGCGGGTCGCATACTGCTCGAACTCCTTGCCGTGGGTACGCATGTCCATGAAAAAAATGGCCGCATCGAGGCCGTCCTTGGCGTGCTCTTTGGCGATGACCGCCTCCTTGATGGCATACATGCAACAGACGGCCGAGCAATAGGCGTTGTCGCAGTGGTGTATGTCCCGAGACCCCACACACTGGAGCCAGGCGATGCGCTTGGGCTCCCGGTGATCAGAGGGTCGGACCAGGTGGCCCTGAAAGGGACCGGAGGCGGAGAGGATTCGCTCGAACTCGGTGCTGGTCACCACGTTCGGGATCTTGGCATAGGGGTAGGTGTCGTGGCGGGCTGGATCGAACTCCGTGAAGCCCGGGGCAGCGATGATCGAACCTACCGTGACCACCAGCTCTTCCGGCTTCTGGTCGTGGCGCAGGGCGTTCGCCTTGCAGGCGGCGACGCACTGGAAGCACTCACAGCAAATCCCGCAATCCAGGCACCGACTGGCCTCCTCTTCCGCCGATTCCTCGCCGGCAAGGAGATTGACCTCTTTGAAGTCGGAGAGCCGTTGCTCAACTGGGAGAGTAGGAGCCTTGAGACGCGGCCGCACCGGCTCCCCCGGAGGAATCGGCTTCCAGTCGGTCCCGGCAGGCGGCTCCTCTTTCCACTCCGTGGGCAGTTCCTCGCCACGGAGGTACTTAGCCAGGTAGAAGGCGGCTCGCTTGCCCGCTTCGACGGCCTCGATCACCGTTGCCGGTCCGGTAATAACGTCACCGCCAGCGAAGATCCCCGGCTGGTTGGTTTGGAGCGTTTCCGGGTTAACCACCAGGAGGTTCCACTTGGAGACGTTCAGGGGGGTGTCGACTCCGAGGAAGCTCAGATCGGGCTCCTGGCCGATGGCGGGAATAATATGCTGGCACTCTATGATGAATTCAGAACCCTCGATGGGAATTGGTTTCCGGCGTCCCGAGGTGTCCGGTTCCGTGAGACGGGTGCGAATGCATTCGATGCCGCTCACCCGGTCGTCCTTGCCGGTTACCCGCAAGGGGGCCACCAGGAAGAGAATCTTGACGCCTTCTCGTTCCGCCTCTTCTACCTCTTCCTGCTCGGCGAGCATTTCCAGGCGAGAGCGGCGGTAGATGATATACACCTCTTCCGCTCCCAAGCGGAGTGACACCCGGGCGGCATCAATTGCCGAGTGACCGCCGCCGATGACCACCACCTTGCCTGTGACCGCGGTCAGCTTTCCGAGGTGGACGTTCTGAAGGACGGAGATGACGTCGCTAACCCCTCTGTACTCGTCTTCGCCGGGCACCATGAGCTTGAAGGGCCTCCAGGCACCGGTGGCGAGGAAGATCGCCTTGGCGCCGTGAGCCTGGAGTTCCTCGAGGGTTACAGTCTGACCGACCTTCGCCTTGCACTGAATGTTCACTCCCAGCCGTTTTATGAAGTTGATTTCGGCGTCCAGCACGGACCGTGGCAACCGGTGTTTGGGAATGCCATAGCGGAGCATGCCTCCCGGTTCGGGCATGGCCTCATAGACCGTCACCTGGTAGCCGTCCAGGGCGAGAAAGTAAGCGGCGGTGAGGCCTGCGGGCCCGGAGCCGATGATGGCGACCTTCTCCTCACGAGGGATGATCTCAGGCAGGGGCAGGTCCTGGAGGTTCACGTGGTCGGCGGCAACTCGCTTGAGTTCCCTGATCGAGATGGCGCTATCCACCTCCAGGCGACGGCAGCTCTTCTCGCACTTGTGCGGGCAAATCCGGCCGAGCACTCCGGGGAAGGGAGCATCCTTGAGAACAAGCTCCACGGCCTCGCGGTACTTCCCCACTTTCACCATGGCGACGTAGCCCTGCACGTTGAGCTGGGCTGGACATGCAACTCGGCATGGAGCCGTATCCAGTTTCTCAATGGCATAGGCCCCGGGGATCGCCTGGGGATAGAGCTTGTAGGTGGCCCTGCGGCTGCTCAGCTCCTTGTCGAATTGACTGGGACGAGCCACGGGACAGACCTTGACGCAGTCGCCGCAGGCGGTGCAGACTTTGGCGTCGATATAGCGGGGCTTCTTGTGAAGAGTGACGGTGAACTTCCCTTCCCGTCCATCCACAGCAGTGATGGTAGTGTTCGTGTGGAGCTCGATATTGACGTGCCGGCCGACCTCGACCAGTTTGGGCGAGATGATTCACATGGCACACTCATTGGTCGGGAAGGTCTTGTCCAACTGGGCCATCACGCCGCCGATGGCGGGGGAAGCCTCAACCAGGTGGACATAGAAACCGGAGCTGGCCAGATCCAGCGCCGCCTGCATGCCAGCGATGCCAGCGCCGACGATCAGGACCGAGCCCTGCAGTGAGATGCCGGGAGTAGGTGGCATAGAATGCTCCTTGTTCTTTTGTGGGATTCGTGCAGAATAGTGGGCACGGCGACGTTACAGGCAATACCCTGACGAGTATCCCTAGTATACCCTCTCCCGGTGAGCTCGCCAAGGTGAAGTTCCTATTCGGGGAGAGACAGACGCAGGGAATGTCAGCCTACCTCCGGGCAGTGGACCTACAGGTAAACCACCCTGGAGAGCAGGCAACAGCATAAACAATGACAGGAAAAACGCTTAACTTACCTTGATAGATAAGGGCCGGTTGCCCTCTGCCCGCAGATTTATATAGGAATTGCTTCAGGCTGTCAAGCTGCTTGTCTGACCGGTCTCAGCCCCGGCGCGGGTGACGGGCTTGTTTACCTCATGGTTTTGTGCTAGAGTAAAAAAGCTATAATTGCTGCAAATCCTTCGCCTTTCTCTGCTTCGAGAATATGTCATCCGATGGCGACTGCCACTTGGACCCTTCTCGAGAAGCGTGAACGTTAACGTCATCCTAGCCGTAGGTTCGAGGACGATCTGGGCCAGCTCGCCGCCGTGTCAGCGAGTTGAGCCTTAACCTCAAGAGACAATGTAGAGAAGTCATGAAAGAGCGGAAAGACTACCAGGCCCTGGTGAGCAGCGTGAGTAACTACGTGGTGGCGGTGAACCGCAACTTTCAGATCATCATGACCAACGAGCGCTTCCAATCCGAGTTCGGCGTGCATCCCGACGGTATATGCTACCAGGTGTGGAGACGGCGCGCGAGCAAGTGTGAGAACTGCGTCGTGGAGAAGAGCTTCCAGGACGGCGAGGTCCACACCAGCGAGGAGACGTTTGTCTTCAGAGACGGCCGGAAGGGGGAGACGGAAGTTCGCGCCACGCCCGTAAAGAACGATTTTGGCGAGATCATCTACGTGCTGGAGACGGTAACCGATATCTCAGAAGAGAGACGGCTCAAGGCGGAAGTCCGCCGGACGGGAGGCGCTCTGGAGGAGCGGTTGGCTGATCGGTTGCGGCGGCTCCAAGACTCCGAGGAAAAATTCCGCACCATATTCGAACGTTGTCAGGACATGATTCTGCTTTTCGATTCTGAGGGGCGGATCGAGGACGTGAACCCGAGCGCCGTGCGAATACTCGGGTACGGGGACAAAGAGGAGTTGCTCGCCGTGGGTTCGGTGGCCGAGCTCTTCGATGATCCGAAAGCTTTTCTCCGAATTCGCCAGCGACTCTGGGAGCGTGGTGTGGTGCAGAACCTGGAGATTTCTCTCAGGACCAAACAGGGTCAGGCTCTTGATGCACTGCTCTCGGGGAACCTGATTACTGATGCTCAGGGAAAGGTGATCGTTGAAGCCTTAGTCCGTGACGTCACCTTGCGCAAGCGGCTACCTTCACTTGGCAGGCGGATGGTCGATCAGATGCGCCAGAGCAGTGAACAGCTCGCCGCGCTCAACAGGATCTCTCTCACCGTAAGCAGCTCCATACATCTGAACGAAGTGCTATCCAATACCATCGATGCCATCCTTACCGTGTTCCAGGCTGACAGCGTTCGCATTTACCTCGTGGATGAAGCCAGCGGCGATCTTCACCTGGCGACGAGCCGCGGCCTGTCGCAGCGATTCCTGGAGAAACCGTACGTGAAACGAAGAGCCCTCGGGGCAGGTCTACTTGGGGCAGCGGCGCAGCACGGCAGGGCGGTGATTCTTGAAGATTGGACCGAGTCATCCAAGCCCTTTGTCGATGCTGTTCTCGAGGAGGGTCTGAAATCCGTAGCGTACATACCGTTGCTGTGCAAGGGACGCAGCCTGGGCGTGCTCGGGGTGTCCAGTCGTTTTACTCAGAAGTTTTCCGGTCAGGAAGTGGAGTTCCTCGCCTCGGTCGGCAGCCAGATCGGCATGGCCGTCGAGCATGCCAACCTGTATGAAAGGACATGCAAGGCCTTGGAGGAGGTGAAGGCGGCGCAGGAACACTTGCTGCGAACGGAGAAGCTCGCCTCACTGGGGAAGCTTGCCGCCACCATCGCTCACGAGATCAACAACCCTCTCGCTTCCGTGCTGACGTATGTCAAGCTCATGCTCAAACTCATTACCCGCGAGCGTTTCAGCCCCGAAAGACTCGGTGAGATTACTCGTTACCTGACTACCATGGAGTCTGAGACCAGCCGCTGCGGCGACATCGTGAAGAATCTGCTGGCATTCGCTCGCCAGTCCGAGACTGACATGAAGCCCAACTCTGTTCGGGAAATTTTGGAGCGGACCCTGGCGATCATCTCCCATGATCTGGGACTTCGCGGCGTTCAGGTGACGAAGAAGCTGGACGAGGACCTTCCCACCATTCAATGCGATTTCAAACAGATTCAGCAAGCTTTTCTCAATGTGATCGTAAATGCTGCCGAGGCGATGCCGCAAGGGGGTCCCCTGGTCCTCGAGGTCCGCCGTGCCTCCGAGGACGGTTTCGTGGAGGTGTCGATCACTGATGCCGGCTGCGGTATCCCCCCTGAAGACGTGAAGCTTATCTTCGAACCTTTCTTCACGACCAAAGAGGAAGGGAAAGGGGTGGGTCTGGGCTTGCCTGTGGTCTACGGTATCATAACCCGGCACGCTGGGACCATCGAGGTGGAGAGTCCACCTGCAGGCGAGAAGCAGGGCACGCGATTTCGCATGCGTTTGCCCGTCGCCACAGAGACAACTGAAGCCCGCGCTGAGGGACTGGAGGTCAGCGGATGACCAGAAAAGCTCGCATTCTCGTGGTGGATGACGAGGCTCCCATGCGAGAGAGCCTTCGGGACTGGCTTCTGGAGGAGGACTACGAAGTGGGCCTGGCAGCCAGCGGTGGAGAGGCCATCGCCGTGGCTAAGGACGGCACGTGGAGCGTAGTCCTCCTCGATCTCAAGATGCCCGGCATGGACGGGCTCGAGACCCTTGCCGAGCTCCGACGTCTAGCGCCGAACACCGAGGTGGTGATGATGACCGCCTACGCTACAGTGGATACCGCGGTCAAGGCGATGAAGTGCGGCGCCTATGACTACCTGGTGAAGCCCTTCGATCCTGATGAAATGGAGCTGCAAATAAAAAAGATTCTCGCCCACCAGGAACTCGTGCTGGAGAACATCATGCTTCGGCGCCGACTGGAGGAGCGGACGGAGTTCGATCAGATCGTTGGGAGTAGCCGACCCATGCAGGCGATCTTTGACCTAATTTCGCGGGTGGCGCCCAGAGATTCCACCGTACTCATTACCGGAGAGAGCGGTACAGGCAAGGAGCTCGTGGCCCGCGCAATTCACGGACACAGCTCCCGATGTTACCGTCCCTTTATAGCGGTCAGCTGTGGGGCGCTCCCCGAATCCCTCCTGGAGAGTGAGCTATTCGGCTACGAGAAGGGAGCCTTTACCGGCGCAGAGCAGAGCCGCAAGGGCCGCATCGAAATGGCTCATGGGGGTACGCTCTTCCTGGACGAGATCGGCGAGATCAGCCCAAAGACTCAGGTGGACCTCTTGCGTGTGCTTCAGGAAAAGAGAATTCAGCGCTTGGGCGACGACAAGGAGATCTCCGTGGATGTCCGCTTCATCTCCGCCACCAATCGGGACCTTCCTCGGGCGATCAGGGAGCAGGGTTTCCGGGAGGATCTTTACTACCGACTCAACGTCATCACCATTCACTTGCCCCCCCTGCGTGAGCGCAAAGAGGATATCCCTCTCCTGGTTGACCATCTCATTCGCAAGCTCAGCATGGAGATGAACCGGGAACCGGCCCAGGTCACACCTCAGGCGATGAGAATGTTCATGGACTACCATTGGCCAGGAAACGTCCGCGAGCTGGAGAACGTCATCGAGCGAGCCTTGGTCATCGGCTCGGGCAAGGTGATTGCGCCTGCGGATCTTCCTCTGGGTGCGGTCCGAGCCCAGGAACAAGAAGTCCCCGAATCCCTGCGCGAAATGGAGCGGTTGCACATTCAGCGGATCCTGGAGAAGACGGGATGGAAGATCAGCGAGACCGCGCGCCGTCTCGAAGTCGACCGCCAGACCCTGTACAACAAGATTGAGAAGTACGGCCTCAGGTCCGCTGAGTAACGGGCCGTGGCCTGAGTTGCTCCGCGATGGAACCCTTCACCTCTTCCCCGGCCGAGCGCCGGTTGATCGGTCCCCACAGAATACCACCCGCCTCGCTTTTCAGCCCCGGCAGTGTTAAGGTTGGCGACGCGTATGGAGCAGGAACCCCAACCACACGTAGTCATTCACCCGTTAGGCCCGGTGGACGAGCGCATCCTTAGTCATCTGGCCGCGACCGTCCGGCACGCGTGCCAACTGCCGTGCTTCATGGACCGGAAGCTCCAGAATCCGAGCTATGCCTATGATCCCGTGCGAGGTCAGTACTGCTGTCAGCGGATTCTCCAATGGCTCGAGGGGTGCTGCTCACCTCATCCCTGGCAAATTCTCGCCGTCACTGAGGTCGACCTCTTCATCCTCGTTTTCAAGTATGTGTTTGGTGCCGCTCGGATAAAGGGCAGATGTGCGGTGATATCTCTCAACCGGCTTCGTCCCCAGTACTATGGCGAGGAGGAGAACACGGCTCTCCTCCTGGAGCGGGTTGCGAAAACCGCCCTCCATGAGCTGGGGCATTCCGCAGGACTCACCCACTGCCGAAGGCGCACCTGTGTTATGTACTCATCCACAAGGATTCAGGACACTGACGCCAAGACCGCCGAATTCTGTGCCACTTGCCGCGAGCTCTTTCGCAGTTCCTCCGAGACAGCGACTAGGAGTCCAGCGGACCTGAAATCCCCCTGATCGAAACGAAAAGACTCGCCATGGACCTCAACCCGTGGAGGCTGCCACGGGGCGGAGGCTTGGACATGCTTCGCATGTGGTAGATCGACTGCAGAAGATTTCGACAGATTGCCGAGTTCCTCGACGAATCAAAAAGATTTTATATTTTCGAGGTGTTGTCTGGTAATCCTCCTCGTGCTTCCTAGTTGTCTGCCGAATTTTTCATCAGGTAGATGGGGCGCTCAGGCCAGGACCAAACAGGCGGTTGAGGAAAAATATGAGTAAAATTAATATCTTAATTACTAGTGAACCGGAATGGCGGGGTGTGGCATGCCGCTTGCTCTAAAGAGAGGGCGAAAACGAGAGACGATGTTGGAGCTAGGAGGATGCCATGGCCGAGAACAAGAAGACAGCCCTCAAGGTCGTACCCCCGGACAAGAAGAAGTGCATTTGGATGGAAGCCGGGGTCGTCTCCTATAAACTTTGCGACAACAACTTTGACTGCCAAACCTGCACCTACGATCAGGGCATGCAGCTCAAGGTGGCCCGGGAGCGGGCCGACCTATTCACCCCTGCCCCTGTGGCCGAGCCGCTACCCCAGGAGTTCACCCCCACCTGGGTTGAGCAGATGATGAGGCTGCCGGCCCACAGGCGCAAGTGTCGGTACATGCTCACAGGAGAGGTGGAACGGAAGATCTGCGCCAACGCATATGAGTGCGGCAACTGCGCCTTCGATCAGATGATGCAGGAACGTCTGCAACCTGCAGAGCTTCCCGCCCAGGCCCGCAAGGTCGTCGGTGGTTTCGAGCTGCCGGAGGGGCTCTACTACCACGAGGGTCATACCTGGGCTCGACCGGAATACGGTGGCCGCGTTCGCATCGGCGTCGATGATCTGGCTCGGAAACTGCTGGGGCGCCTGTCAGGCGTCACCGTTCCCGGGGTGGGCCACGCGGTGAAACAGGGCGAGATTGCTTGCGAGCTCCGACGCAACGGATGGCGGGCCGGCGCTCTCAGCCCTGTCGATGGCATCGTAACCCACGTCAACTATGATCTTCTCGAGGATCCAAGCTTGCTGCAGGAATCTCCCTACGAGAAGGGATGGCTCATGATTGTGGAACCGACGAGCCTGCGCAAGAATCTGAAGAGTCTCCACTTTGGCAAGGAAGCGGAAAACTACATGGAGGAGGAACGAGAACGGCTCTTCGTGAGAATCCATGAGGAAACTCGCTTAGCTGCCGACGGCGGGGTCTCGGTGGATGACCTGACGGGCGACCTCAAGGAAGAGGAGTGGTCGAAACTGGTGAAGGAGTTCCTCCGGTGCTGAGTGCACTGTTCGGGTAACGATCACTAACCTTGTTGAGCTCCCGGCGGACTCGCCGGGAGTTTTTTTTC
>Ga0209253_10004321_pt1 | contig 12406 bp, 10 predicted proteins | sample FrelakmetBRP12BR_FD_187145 | JGI IMG/M metagenome (GOLD analysis project Ga0209253, IMG submission 187145) | Freshwater lake sediment microbial communities from the University of Notre Dame, USA, for methane emissions studies - BRP12 BR (SPAdes)... | ecosystem: Environmental > Aquatic >...
CCGGCCTGAGCTCATCCAGGACCTCTCCGCGCCAGGCTCCTGCCCTCGGGCAGAGCCGGGCCAATGAGTCGAGGTCCAGATCATACACCTCTCCTTCGACGCCACGAAGGGACGCCTACTCAGGAAGGTCTTCCTTTTCTGCGCCGTCAAGGTCCATATTCTCGCCCCCACGGGTGTCTTCCGCTCCTTCGAGAAGCTCCGGGTTTTCTGCACCTTCCTTTTCTCGCTCTGCGCCCAGCCGTTCCTCCTCACCCGGCCGCTCCTCCTCACCCAGCCGCTCCTCTGCTCCCAGGTCTGTTTCATCTCCGAAGTCTTCATCATCGTCGCATGGTTCTTCTGGAGGGGCTGTAAAAAAGCACAATTGACCCGTCGCGCTATGTCCGCTTTAAACTCTTCTGCCTGAGCGAAAATTATTCCATTTTCTCTTTACTTTTGTTTTTTTCGGTGTTATAAAATATTCTCAATCTGACTCGTTGCCGGCTCTGTTGTCTGATTAAAGTTTGGAGGTATGAACGATGATTTTTCAAAAAGAACTCAGGCTTATTGTTCTCAGCCTGTTTGTCCTCACTGTGGCCGTCGCAGGGATGGCCGTGGCGCAAGAAACCGCAGCATCCCCTGCCCAGAGACAGGAAGTGATTCCGCCCGGAACGCCCAATGCATACGAAGGAATCGTGAAGGCCGGTCTGGGCCAATACTTTTATTTGCCCTCAGCCAAGGGTTTTGATGTCCTCGTTCAAGGTAAGATCGAAGGTAAGGATGCCAGCGCCCTCGTCGGGAAAGAAGTCAAAGTCAAAGGCGCGCTCTTCAAGGATGACCCCTCGGTCTTTGTCGCCGACACCATCGAGATCAAAGAAGCAGGGCAGTATCGGAACGTTTTTACACGAACGGGAGAAGTGACGGCAGGGGATCATCTCTCGCCGAAAGACCGGCAGGGCTTCCAGACGCTGACAATCACGGCGGCCGATAAAAACCAGGATTGGGAGGGCAAGGGAAAAGTCAAGATCTACGGCGCCTTGGTCAAGGTCAAGACCGCCGACGGCAAAGAAGGTGAGGCCATTTCTGTCAGTGATGAAAAGGGCAAAGAAATCGGCAAAATCCTTATTGATACGGAGACCGATTTTGCCCGTTACTACATCGGAAAGTTGAGATTATTCGATCAATTCTGGTTCTATATCAACGTCAAAGATACGGTCGATGCCAAGGTCCGCAAAAAGACCCGCGAGCTCTTTCACGTGGATGTTCTTTTCGCCGGGCTTTTTTAAAGACTTCTGAATTCATTCCATCCTGACGGCCGTCTGGCTTAAAGCAGGCGCGGTCGCCGGAAAATAGATCTCTTCGTTGCTCACCCGGACTTTGATATAGTACTCCAGGTCTTTCCCATTCGCCGGACAGGAGACCCTGTAAACTCCCCGCGCTAACTTCTGAAGCGGGGCCGCCACGTATTCTCCCTTCCCCATTTCCCGCCAATATAGGGCTGCCTCTGTCGGCGGCTCCCGGCTGAGAATGAGCACCTTGAGGTTGAGCGCCTCGCCCGGCGAGAGCAATGTCCGCGCTGCGGGGACGATGACGCGCGCCGGGGCGTCATATGTCTTGGGAAGCTGGGCTTCGGCGGGGAGCTCCTTTTGAAGGATCTTCTCGAGTTCCTCGCCCGGTCTCTGCATGAGTCCCGGCAAAAGGTGCTGCTCCCAGTTGGCTAGAGTGCCCATTTCTCCGGTGTTGCTGACCGTGGCCAGCAGAAAACCGTAGATGTCTTTCAGGACCTTTACCAGGCGTTTTCGGAGAGGAAGCAGGATTTCTGTGGCCACGGCCGCTCTGGCCGCCCCGTCGGTCTGCCTTTTGATATTCTCCAAGGCGGAATTGTACTCGGCCCAGAGACATTCGAGCCGCCCGATCTCGCGCATGTAGGAAAAGTTGCCCAGCCAATAAGAAAACCTCTCCTCGTTTCCTTTGCCCTTGACAAGGGGACGGAGCGCGGCCAAATCGTCCACGAATTGATATTCTTTGGCGACGGCTTCCCAGGGCCGTTTATCCGGCACGATCCCTCCCGGCCCTCCGATCCAGGTTGAGGGCTGGGGATGTTTGCCGTCGATGCGGGCGAAGATAGGGGCGATCGCCTCACCCGCCTCGGGTCCAAACTGAGCTTCGGCCCAGTCTTGATAAAAATCGAGCGTGGCGAGAAACCGGGGAGTCTCCGGCCAGTCTGCTTCATAATCCTTGTAGGCGGGACCGCCGCAGTTAATCTTCCTGGTATAGTTTTTTCCGCGTACCACGATCCCGGCCAGGCAGGGGTAATGGATGCGGTCGGCAAAATCGATCTTCAGCCGGCCGTTTTCGACCTGAATATTCTTGAACCCGATGTCCAAGGCCTTAAAAGCGCCGGCCCGGGCAAAAATATCCAGGGCTTCGAGGACTTTCTTATCCTGGATGGACACATCGAACACCCGGCGTCCCTTTTCTTTGATCTCGCCCTCGCAGAACTTCAGCGTCACATCGTAGGTGCCATCGGGAACGGCGAGATGATAACCGAAGACTCTGTCCCTGATGTCGCGATAGACCGGCTCTTCAGCCGTGCCGGCAATGGGGGTTTCGGCATAAGATATGTAAAGGCCGTTGACCGGGCCCTCTGCTTCTCCGGAGGCAATTGACGGCTTCGCCAACCCTGCTTGATCCCACGCTGCCCAGGCTAAGGCCAGGATATTGGGCGACAGGATGCGGGTCCGCCAGTGGATGCCGAGAAGCCCGTCGCAGCCATACCGGAGCGCGTCCGCGGCGTCCTGGCGCATGCGGCCTGCCCAGAGCTGGGGGGACGTCAGCGCTGGATCATCCTCAAGCCAGGGAATGGCCCACTTGGACCTGCCGCTGATCCGGCTGAACGCCGGGTCGACAGGAGCCTTCCCGACCTCGCGATTGATGCAGCTTACGGCCACACTCCTCGGCAGCACCCGGTCGAAGAGGTTGCGGTCACTTGGGGGCCCGAGCACCCAGCCGCAGGTCGCCATGGAGAAGGGTGCCTCGGCCTCCGTGGCCGCCTCCAGGGCCGTGCTCAGATCATCGGCCACGGCCTTGATTTGCTCCGGCCGGGCGTCGCTCCAGGTCCAGGATTCGTCCGTCCACAGCCAGTAATAGTCCAGCGGGTAAGCCAGTTTGATTCTGGCAAAGAGCCCCTTATATAGCTCTTTGACGGTGGCCGCGTCCCGAGGATTTTTTCCCTGCGCTTCGAGATTCTTCTTGACCCACTCGGGGATCGTCAGGGGCATCTCAGTACCGACGCAGGTCTTAATACCGAGGCTGCGTCCGAATTCAAAGGCCTCCCGCAAAAGGGCCCCGGCTCTGTTGAAGAGTTCGATCGTATCTGCTGGAGTTTTGGGCTCGGGGATCATTCCCTTCATGGCCTCGGCGCCATAATCGTCGCTCTCAAAAAGTCCGGCAGCGCCGAAATGATAGTCACTTGTCTTGGTCGGCTCGTAGCCCCAGTTCCCACGCAGCGTATTCTGGTAGCTCGAGGGGTAGCCCGAGCGCACGGCGCCGTCTTTTTCGATGTCCCCGGGAAGCCCGATCCAAACTGTCGGCTCGGCATTAGGATGGCCCTCCGGATAAGTATGGAGGCCGAAGAAATTCATCCTCAGCTTGGGGAGCTGGGCCAGGACCGCTTTGTATTCATCGGCATTCCACCAGTCCGGACCCTCCGGGAAATCGTGGAATGGATGGATTCCCCGCAGCCGGAAAAGCGGCCTTCCCGATTCTTCAAGAATGGGGAGATCCATCGCGACCTGGAGGTCGGGAATGACATCCCCGTCGAGGAAAAAGCGGACGCCGATTTTTTCAGCGAAGCGGTAGGCCCCGTACAGCGTCCCGGGTCCGTCTCCCCCGGCGACGACGAGAACCTGCTTGCCGCGATGAGTGAACGTCTTGAGAAAATATTCTTGATCACCCAGGGCCTCGACCTTCTGTTTGATCTCCTCAGACTCGAAGCCCGCCTTGAGAAAGCGCTCTTTTTGACAAACGAGGATGGCCTGCCTGCCCAGTTCGGCCGGGTTCGCCATGGGTTCGATAGAGACAAGCCTGCCCGTGCGCAGATAAAGATAGCGGCGGACCTCTCTGGCCGCCAATTTCTCCAACGGCGAAGCCTGTTCAGGCTGGACGATGATGAACCCTTTTCTCGAATCCCGGCAGGAAACTGAGAGGGCCGCAGAGAATAGAATGAGAAGGAACCAAGTTTTGTTTCTATGCATGAGCGCCTCCTTTCCGCGACGACGTCCTTCTCCAATTATAGACGGGTGGCATGGTGCCAGTCCCGGACTGTCCGGAGCTCACGGTGGCGCGTGCGCGGTCTGGGGCGAGGACGGATGCGGACGCACCTTGATGGGACCCGGCTATATTTTTCCGTTGAATTCTTTGATGGCATGGATCATGGCCGCGATATTTTCGACGGGCGTGTTGGCCTGGATATTGTGCACGGCGTTAAAGATAAATCCGCCGCCGGGCGAGAATATCTCGCACCTCTGGAGTACCTGTTCGCGCACCTGGCCGGGAGTCCCAAACGCGAACGTGGACTGGGTATCCACGCCTCCGCCCCAGAAAACGATCCGGCTCCCATACGTTTTTTTCAGGCTTCGGGGGTCCATCCCTGCCGCCGAACACTGGACCGGGTTGAGGATGTCGAACCCGCATTCGATCATCGACTCGATGAGAGGCTCGACCGCGCCGCAGGAATGCTTGAATGTCTTCCAGCGGGTGTGGCCGTGGATCCAGTCGTTGACAATTTTATAGTAGGGGAAATAAAGGCTGCGGAATGTCTCCACCGAACAGAACTGGGACTGCTGGGTGCCCAGGTCTGTCCCACAGATGAAAACGGCGTCCACGCGCTCGCCGACCGCGCCGCTGATCTTTCCCAGGTTGCCCAGGGCGATTTCCGTCTGTTTCTCAAAAATGCGATGGATATAATCCTGGCGGGTCACCGTGGACACATACCATTCTTCGATGTCCCGGATCCCCCTGGGCTGTTTGAGGAACGGCGCCGGAACGAGGGCGATGTCGCCGAAGGCGGTTCCGCCGAACGTGGCCATGACGGCCCGTCCGGTCGCCGAGGCGCGGCCGGCCTCGGCGGCAAAATAATCAAGGTCCGCTTTCGAGATGGGGCCGAACTCCTCCAGGTTGTCCTCGGGGTTCAGGCGGGCCTCATCGATGGGGTCCTGCCGCACGATCGTGTCAAAAAAATAGCCGTTCCTGGGCATCCGTCCGCTGGGCGGTGCGGACGAATCTCCTTTAGGATAAATGAGAGTGTCGCCGTTTTTATCCTTGCTGGTCTGGAAATGCCCGGAGACCAGGACCTCCAGCCCGCCGTCCAGGCGCCACGGCTTCCAGTTCTCGTTGCGGAACCCGAAAAGGGTTTCCGGGGCGGGGATCCCCTCGACGTCGATACCCACGATTTTTTTGAGGTCTTCCTCGATGATCCCGAGCATCTGGTAGGGCTCGTAAACCCTGACCGGCCGTCGCTCCAGGCCGTAGTAATCGCGCAGGTTGGCTATCGCCAAGACGTGGATTCCTGTGACCGCCGTCGACCCGAAATCCACGGGGACAGCATCGGGCTCGCGGTGGTTGAGGCTCGTGAGGACCCTTTCCTTCGAGGTCATCGTCCTTCCTTTGGGCCGATTCGAGTTAACGTCATCGTCTTTGAGCCGTTTTTCAGATATTCCTAAATATCCCTATTGTTTGTCAAGCCGCCCTGGATTTGAGTATGATATTAGGCCTATGAAAAACAGGAGGTTTGCATTGAGGAAAACGATCCATTGCGGGATTTTTGCGGTTGGCCTTTTCCTTGTCCTGGCTCTATTCTCTTATCCCCATCAGGCTCAGGCCAAAGCGGACTACGGACAGATCCTCGGCACCTGGAAGGTCGAGATCGATGCCGGCGAACAGTTTTATTACCTCAGTCTTGTCCTGACGGTCAGCGAAGGCAAATTAGAAGGCACGGTCAGCGAGTCACAAGGCAGTTTTACCGATGTCCCTCTCGCGAATATTCTTCTTGATGGCGACAAATTGAACTTTGAGTTCACCTGTCCGACTCCGCCCGACGGGATCGAGCGTCTCGTCATGGCCGAATTCAAGGTTGGCGTGGACAAGCTCGAGGGCACAGTGAGCGTTCCCGATATCCAGGCGGTAGTTCCGGCCACGGCCGCCCGGGAGAAAAAATAGGCCGTCCCCGGCTTATTCCTTGAGCGCCGGATGTTTCCGGTGAAATGAGGTGGCCTCCTGGAAGGCCTGGGCCACGCGGAGAGTCTTCGCCTCGCCGAAAAGATTCCCGATGAAAGATATGCTCGTGGGCATTCCTTTCTCATCGAACCCGTTGGGGACGACCACAGCCGGATGGCCGGTGAGGTTGGTGAGGAGCTGGTTATTGTCGTCGGATGACGGGGCGACATAGACATCAATGACTTTCATCTTCGCGGCCATCTCCTCCATCAGCAGAGTCCGGGCCCGGTTGGCTTGAATGTATGCTACAGCCGGGATGAAGTTGGCCTGACGAAAGACATTCGGCCAGGCGTTCTTTCCCTGCCGGACCAAGAGGTCGTCCCGATTGGATAGGGTCAGCTCAGCAAAGGCGGCCGCCGCCTCGGCGTCCAGGATGAAAGAAATGGCCTCGACCGGAAGATCCTCCGGGGGGTCAAAAGGAATGAGTTCGATGCCCAGAGATCGCAGAACACCGAGCGAAGCCTCGTCGGTCTTTTTGGTCGGGTCATCTTTCTCGAAGGACTTTTTAAGGTAGCCGATGCGCAGGCTCTTCAGGTCGAGGCCCGGGTCCCAGTTGAAAGGAAGATCCACGACGGTCAGATCCTTGCCGTCCGGGCCGTAGATTGCCTCAAAAACAAGGGCGCAATCTTCCACGGATCGGCAGATCGCACCGATCTTGTCCATGCTCCAGCTCAAAGCCATGGCGCCGGCCCGGCTGACCCGGCCATACGTCGGCCGCAGGCCGGTTACACCGCACTCTGTGGCAGGCGAGACGATGGACCCCCAGGTTTCCGTGCCTATGGCAAAACCTACGAGTCCCGCGGCCGTCGCCGCTGCGGAGCCTGCCGATGAGCCGCTCGACCCTTCGTTATAGTTCCAGGGATTTCTTGTCTTTCCCCCGTACCAGACATCTCCCCAGGCCAGAGCGCCCATGGTCAGTTTGGCCACGAGCACGGCTCCCGCCTCTTCGAGTCGCTCGACGACTGTGGCGTTGGCGTCGATCATTTGATCCTTATAGGGCATCGCACCCCAGGTCGTTTTGATCCCTTTGGTCGCCAGAAGGTCTTTGGCTCCCCAGGGAATGCCGTGCAGGGGGCCCCGGTAGCGGCCGGAGGCGATTTCTTCGTCTGCCCTTTTGGCTTGGCCGAGGGCCAGATCTTCGGTCAGGGTGATGACGCATTCGAGGCGGGGCCCGTATTTCTTGAGCCGGTTAAGGTACATCCGGGTCAATTCCGCGGAGGTCACCTTCTGCGTGCGAACAAGCTCGGATAGGGCCGTCACCGGATAGAAGGCCAGCTCATCGAGGCTGGCGGGCCGTTCGACGGCTGTGGTCTGCAAAGGCACGGAGGGCTTCTTTTCTTTTTCGAAGCTCATACCGGGAAGGATGGGGCTGAATTGGATGGCCGGCAGAACGCTGTTGGCCAGGGTGACTTTATGGAGCATGGCAAAATTAGCCGCGTTCTCCTTGAGGTTGTCCTGCATGAGCTTCCTTTCCTTCCGGGTGAAATGAAGGCTGGCTATTTTTTCGGCCGAGGCAATATCCTGGGCTGTGATCTTTTTTCCCTTAAAAAAATAAAGGGCCAGTGCCCCGCCGACAATGAACGCGGCCACCGCGGCAAAAAAAAGAATGAACGCGAATCGAGAAGAGCCGTTTGGTTTTTTGCGATCTATCACGATGTTCTCCCTACAAGGACATCTATTAGAGCAAAATCCCTCGCCGCAGGCAACCAGAAATACCTTGACACTTTCTGGGCGAGTGTTATATTTTGCCCTCGAAGCGAGGCCCGGACAAAGAGGAATATTATGACAGCGATCGAGCGAACGGCAGGTTTTTTCCATCCTTCCAGAGCTTTCTATCGTTTCACCAACCTGTTCTGGATTGCCTCTCTCTCCTTTGGGAGCTATTTTGCCTACGATATTGTCAGCGCCATCGCACCGACGCTCGTGGAAGAGCTCCATGCGGCCCGGGGCACGGTCGGCACGTTCTTCACGATGTACAGCATCGCCGCTGTGCTGGCCGTTTTCGTCGGCGGTGTGCTTGTGGATAAGCTGGGAACGCGAAAAGCCAGCCTTTTGTTTTCCGTGCTTGTGTTTCTGGGAGCGGCGCTGGTCTGGCGGGCTAAAACAATCCCCATGTTTTTTGTCGGCCGGTTCATCTTCGGCGCGGGCTCCGAGCCTCTGATCGTGGCCCAGAGCGCCATGCTGGCCCGCTGGTTCAAGAACAAGGAGTTGGCGCTGTCCTTCGGCCTGACCTTGACCGTGAGCCGGCTCGGGTCCCTCTTCGCTTTTAACACGGGCGAGCTCATCACCAGCTACTTCGGCAGTTTCCGATACGCGCTGCTGGCCGCTGTCGGCGCCTGCGCCATCTCCTTGATCGGGAATTTTTTCTACATCCTCATGGACCGCCGGGCAGAACGGGTTCTTCAGCTCAAAGATGAAAGCGCCGGCGACAAGATCTATTTCAAAGACATTAAAGAGTTCAAGCCGACATTCTGGTACGTGACTTTTTTGTGTTTGACCTTCTATTCCGCGGTCTTCCCGTTCACGGCCCTTTCTACGGACTTTTTTGTGGATAAGTGGGGAATCGCCAGAACGGCCGAAGCGGGCGGCAGTTTCCTTCATCAGGTCTTCAATAACTTTTTCCACATGTTCAGCACGGCCGGCGGGATCAGCAGCATCATTGTCTTCGCCTCGATGATCTTTGCTCCGTTCGCCGGCAGCCTGGTGGATAAGGTCGGGAAACGGGCGACCCTCATGATCCTCGGCTCCTTGATCATGATTCCCAGTCACCTGCTGATGGGCGTGACCAGAATTTATCCGGCCATTCCAATGGTGGCCCTTGGGGCGGCCTTTGTGCTCGTGCCTGCGGCGATGTGGCCCTCGGTTCCCCTAATCGTGCGGAAAGAAAGGGTGGGCACGGCCTTCGGGCTGATGACGGCCATTCAAAACATCGGCCTTGGCCTCTTCCCGCTCCTCAACGGCCTTCTCCGCGACCTGACCCACACCTATACGGCCAGCTCGATCATGTTTTCGAGCCTCGGCATTTTCGGGTTGATTTTCGCCTTTCTATTGAAAAGGGCGGACGCCCGCGAAGGCGGCGGCTTAGAAGTTTTGAAGCAAAAGGCCGAGACCACGCCTTCATGATTCGTGCCGTCATTTCCGATCTGGGCCAGGTCATCCTCTGGTTCGACAATACGATTTTCTATCGCCGGATGACGGCCTACTGCCCCCATTCCGAGGGGGAAATTCGGGAGATCGTCCATAGGAGCATGGAGTTCATCGAATTGTTTGATTCAGGAAAAATCACGCCCCAGGAATTTTACGCGCGGGCTATCAAGAAACTTGACGCCCGCGTCAGCTATGAAGATTTTTTCGCGGCCTACAGGGACGTTTTTTCTCTTAACCGGCCTGCCCTGGACGTTTTGAGAAAATTGGGGGGAAAATACCGGCTCATTCTTCTCTCCAACACCGATGTCGTGCGTTTCGCCTACATCAAGAGCAAATTCCCTGAAATCTTCATCTTTGATGAATACGTGCTTTCCTTCGAAGTCGGTTCGATGAAGCCTCATCCTGAGATTTATGGCGAGGCTTTGAAAAGGGGAGGGGTGGCCGCGGCGGAGGCTGTTTTTATCGACGACCTGGAGGAAAATATCAGGGCCGCTCGAGCGCTGGGGCTCAAGGGTCTTCTTTATAAACCGGACACCGACCTCGAAAAGGAGCTTCGCGCCTTCGGCCTTTAAATCGGGGACACAATATCAATTTCCGAATTTAGGTTGAACAAATAGCTCTGGTGCTTCCCAATTTTAAGGGGATTTTTGGTGGACTCGCCCAATAGACGGCGTCAATTTAGGGAGGTTTGTATTAAATGCGGCATATTGTATGTTATTAAGACAAACGCAATAATTCGTGTGTCATTGCGAGGAGTTTGGTTCTTGCGAGACGACGAAGCAATCTCAAGAGAAGACGAGATCGCCACGCTGCGCTCGCGATGACACCATAAACATATTTAGTGCGTTTGTATTAGTTAGGCTATAGGGGACTCTATCACGATCGAAAACCCTCATCCCGGAGGCATCAGGCAGGCCCACCTAAGGCTCGTCAAGAAGGATTAGCGGCGGGGCTCCGGCGACAACTCATCGCAACGCCCCAACGACTGCCTCCAGAGTCAATTAAAAAATGTCCTTCTTTGTGAAGATAAAGGGATACAACCAAGAAAGGGCGCGTAAAAAAGTGGTTGACATCAAGTAACCTATGGGGTTACGATTGTAACCAATATGATTACAAGGGAAAGGATCGACATGAAGCCCACGATCTTATTCAGTAAGGTGCGCCGAGCGATTCTCTCTGTGCTTTTTGGCCACACTGACGAGGCATTTTATCTACGCCAAATTGTCAGGATGACGGGTTTTGGCCTTGGCCCTGTCCAAAGAGAGCTGAAACAGTTGACCGAGTCCGGGATTATCCGCCGCACTGTGCGCGGCCGGCATGTTTATTTTCAGGCAAATCTGGATTCGCCCATTTTCCCCGAGCTTAAGAGCTTGATTGTTAAAACCGCGGGAGTCGGTGATACTTTGCGCGCCGCCCTGGCGCCCATTGCTGGCCAATTAAAGGTCGCCTTTATTTATGGCTCTACTGCCGGGGGGAAGGAAGGCCCTAGAAGCGACATCGATCTACTTGTCGTCGGAGACATCGCCTTTGCGGATGTCGTCGTGAACCTCCAGGCGGCACAGAAATTGCTTGGCCGTGAGATCAATCCAACGGTCTATCCGCCGGACGAATTCAAGACGAAAATGAGAGCAAAGCACCATTTCCTGACGTCTGTTCTTAAAGGGCCCAAAATCTATCTAATCGGGGACGAGAATGAGCTTACGAGATTGGCTACGAAACGGCTGGCTCATCGAACATGAGACCAGCCGCCAGGAGATCATCGAGCTCCTGCGCATAGCCGACCGGGACCTGCGAGAATGCCAAGCCGCTGGCCTGAGCCCGGACTGGCGCTTGGCTATCGCCCATAATTCTGCCCTGGGAAGCGCCACGGCGGCCTTGAGCGCCGCGGGTTATCGTGCTACGAGAGAAGGCCATCATTACCGAATTGTACAATCTCTCGCCTATACGATTGGCGCGGATGCAGACCTGATTGCCAGGCTCGACGGCTTCCGCAAGAAACGTAACATTAGCGATTATGAACAATCCGGCGCTGTTTCGGCTCAAGAGGCGAATGAAATGTTTCTCCTTGCCAGAATGCTTCGTAAAAGCGTGGGCGACTGGTTGAAGAAGAACTACCCCAAGCTTCTCCATGAGTGAATATACCAATCCACGACACCATCGGTGATAGAAGAAGCTCTCGCGTCCGCCCATCCATGACGGCGTTTATATCGCTCCCGAATCCCATTTGGCGCTCAAGGGAGGCCTCCGGCCGGCGCGCTGAGCCCGTCTTGTAAGGGCGGGACGTCATCTTCAAATTCCGCAAGGTTTTTCGATGGCTATCCAGTCGATGCTTCCAGGATGGATATTACGGCCGTCGAATACACGGCTTGCACTTTAATATGAATAAATTTAAGATAATTTTGCACTTTAATGGGGATATTCGATGGAATTACATTATACATGACGTGAATGAAGGGGTATTTGTATCAACTAAAATATGCTGTATATTAATAGTTGGGCATTGAACAACAATGGTAAGCAGAGAACACATCCTTGACGAAATCCGGCGCACCGCCAATGATGGGCGGCCCTTGGGGTGCGCTCGGTTTGAGGCTGAAACAGGAATAAAGCAAGGGGACTGGCTCGGCAGATACTGGACGAAGTGGAGCGACGCCGTAAGAGAAGCCGGATATAAACCGAACACGATGCAGTCGCGCTTTGATCCAGAATTCCTACTTGCAAAGCTGGTCTCCCTCACCAGCGAGCTGGGTCGGTTTCCTACTTCCGCCGATCTGAAGATGAAAGCACGAAATGATCCCACCTTTCCTAGCCACAACACCTTCGCGAAACTCGGCTCGAAATCAGAACGCGCCCGAAGGGTCGTTGAATACTGTGACCTCGCAGGCAATCTAACTCACGTTGCAGAGATCGTGCGACCTCACGTCACCATAGCACAAACTGAGGCGGGTGAAACCCCCCAAGGAGGAGAGGAATCATTCGGCTTCGTCTATCTTATGAAATCCGGGCG
>Ga0209253_10004323_pt1 | contig 12403 bp, 15 predicted proteins | sample FrelakmetBRP12BR_FD_187145 | JGI IMG/M metagenome (GOLD analysis project Ga0209253, IMG submission 187145) | Freshwater lake sediment microbial communities from the University of Notre Dame, USA, for methane emissions studies - BRP12 BR (SPAdes)... | ecosystem: Environmental > Aquatic >...
GCCAGTAGCCGTAGACGCCCGCGAGCGGCGAGCCACCGCCACAGTAGCCGTGCAGCGGCCCGGCGTTCGCCTGATCGTCCGAGCCGTTCACGGCGTCGGCCAGCGCCCGCACGCCGTCCACGTCGTTCGCCCAGCAGTCCGCCTGCAGCCGCAGCGTATTCGGCCCCACGGCATCGCTGAGCGTGAGCCCGCTCAGCTTGTCGACCTTCTTCAGCGTGATCGCCGGGAACGTCGGACGCTGAGGCAGGATCCCGGTATAGATCCGCGTCCCCACGAGGGAGGCGACCGTGGGGTCGGCCAGCAGGATCGCGCGCACCGCGGTCTCGATCACTTGGCCCTCGTGTACTTGCGGACCACGCGCGCGTACTGCTTCTGCAGCTCGTCCGTCAGGGCCCCCGCGAAGCCGCCGCGGAAGGCGTCGAACGCCGGGCGAATCCAGGGCCGGGCCGCCATCTTCGACGTCCCGAACTCGAGGAAGGGCGCGATGAAGCCGACGGAGCCCTTCGCCGTCGAGGGCCCGACGAGCACGGTCACCCGCCCGAACTCGGCCTCGTGCTTCGACGCCTTGACCACGAACGAGTCGGCGACGTGCGGCGCCACGTTGCTCCGCGGGGACGTCCGCTCGAACTCGTCGCGCAGCGGGGCCCCCGTCTTCAGCAGGGCGGGCCGCAGCACCTCATCCGAGGCGAGGTCATGGCCGAGGGCCTCGACGTTCCGGAGGGCCTCCTCGAGCCCCGTCCACTTCGCGGTGATCATGCCGCCTGATCCTCCGCGCGGGCTCGCGCCACGAACTCCCAGCCCTCGCGCCGGTTGATCTCGCGGACCTCCAGGATGTCGTAGAGCACGCCGTCATGGCTGGCCCGGTACTTCACGGTCGGCACCCCCGCCACGTCCAGCCAGTAGCGCGTCCGGAAGCGGACGACGCTCCAGGCCTGCTCCTGGCCCTCCCGGAAGGCCTCCGTCCCGCTCTCCGGGAGCACGGAGGCCCAGACGGTGGCGATGTCGGCCCAGGCCTCCAGGACGGCCCCGGAGGCGGACTGCGTCTCCGTGACCCGCTGGAAGGTGACGCGGCGGTCGAGCTTCCCCGACATCATCAGAAGACCCTCAGCGGCCAGAGCAATCGCTCGACCGTGATGGCGGCCGGCGTGCTGATCGTCCCGACGATGACCTGCTCGCGCCGCTCGTAGAACTCGCCCGCGTGGATCTGGATGGCCTGTTTGATCTGGACCGGGACAGCCGTCGCGGCGCCGTAGCCGGCGCTGAACACGATCTCGACCACGCCCTCGCCATCGTACGTCGTCGGCCAGGCGTAACCCGAGGCCAGCTCGATCCGGCCCATCGGAGCTTCGGGCCCGACGTACTTGTGCTCGTGGTAGCCGGCGGCCGCGAAGGTCTGCTGGGTGCGGGTGACGTCGAGGTACTTCACAGACGTCACGGACAGAAGGGGCGGGCGGGGGATCTCGATCACCCCATCCTCCGGCCACTCGTCGAGCGTCATCGTCCACGTTGCCGTGATGAGCTGCCGGCCGAGGTACTGCTCGATCCACTGCCGCGAGGCGGTGATCGCCGCGGCGAGGTACGGGTTGTCTTCCGGTGCGTCCACCCTCGAATGGAGACGCTGCTCGTCGAGGCTCACGGGCTCCGCGGCCGGCGCCGTCGTCAGCGCCAGTCGGGCGTTCCATGGACAATCGACGAGCCTCGCGTACCTCATGGTCCCTTCTCGCGTCAGGTGCGGGGCGAGGCCCGGAGGCCCCGCCCCGTCACGGAAACTAGGCGGCGACGACCTTGGCGCCCGCATCGAGGGGCTTGTACCAGCAGACCCACTTCGTCGTGCCGGGGTTGTTGCCCGACGTCTTGGCGCCGACGGCGCCCGGCTTCAGGACCACGGGGTTCTGGAACCGAACGCCGGCCGTCGTGAGCAGCGTGGCATCCCCGGGCAGCCCGGTGATACCGATCATGCAGCCGGCTTCCTTGCTGGCGATCGACGCTGCGGCCGACAGATCGCCAACCGTCCCACCCGTCGGGGTGTGGACGAGGTTGAAGTTGCACGCGGTGGCGTCGCTCGCGCCGACCACTTCGCCGAGGAAGAACGCCTCGACGCGACCGCCGCTGACGGTGAAGTAGGTGGTCGTGCTGGTCTGCGGCAGCGTCGCCACGGCCCGCTCGACCGGCAGCCCACGGGTGAGACTCGTGAGCGTGAGGGGATCGATCTCCGACGCGCTGAGGTAGGGCATGATCAGCTCCCTCAGTCCACGATCATCGACGGCGGGGTCGCCTGCGAGTAGCCCATCTCGAGCCGGTACATCACCGACGCGAAGTTGGTCGCCTGGCTGGAGTCCGAGATCGTGCAGCCGAGCACGTCGTACGCTCCGGTGAACTCGGCCGGGTCGATCTCGATGACGATGTGCTTCGACTTCACGTCGGCCGCGACCGTGTAGGCGGTGGCGGACGTCTTGCGGACGAGCGTGTCGTCGGCCGCGACGTCCTCGTTCGCCCAGATGCGCGCTGCGGCCGCGATCGAGACCGCGCCGGTCGGCGCGACCGCGGTGGCCCTCTGCGGCTGGATGACGGTCGCGTGCCCGACGGCCTGCTTGAGGACGACCTCGATCCAGGCGCGCTTCACGCCCTTGAGCGACACGTAGTCGCAGGTCACGCCACCGTTCGTGGTGACGCAGCCGAGCGTCGCGACGACCGGCTTGAACTGCTCGACGAGATTGACGTTCATGGTTCTCCTCCCTTACGCCCGGACGGCCAGGACGACGAAGGGGCTGACCGTGGCCGTGCCCTTGTACGGGGTGAGCGGGCTGTTCGGGATCGGCGCCCCGTTGAAGCGGAGCACGAACCGGAACACCGACTCGTCGTACAGGAACCGGACGTGGATGGACGACGCGGTCTGCGTGCCGCCCTTGCGGATCGCGAGGTACTGCGAGAAGTCGCAGAACGCGATGTCGCCGACGGTGCCGAGCGCCGCAGCCTGCTCGATGGGGACGATGGGACGGCCGAGCAGCGTGCCGGCCGGGGTCGCGGACATCCCGCCCGCCGGGATGAACATCGGCACGCCGCCGACGCCCACGGCCTGCGAGAGCTGGAAGAGCTGCGGCCAGGTCTCCTGGTTGATGAACCACGCGGCGTTGCCGAGCGAACCGGCGGGCATCCGCGAGTACATCTTCTGGAGGTTCGCGGCCACGATCGTCGCGGCGGTCTGGGCCGCCTCCTTCGCGACGGTCACGAGCGCGGGGGCGGCGAGGATGCCGAGCGGCTTGCCGGCCCCGTTCCCGTTGTAGATCGCGTCGTCGAGCTGGAAGCCGAACTCGTCGGCGAACCACTCGTTGACCACCGAGGTGATCGCGGTGGCGTCCTGCAGAAGCTCGTCGGTCGCGTAGAAGAGGCCGATGAGCTTCTGGAGGTTGTAGTCCCACTGGCGGAACTTCGGCATGGAGTCCGTCTTGACCGCGGCTTCCGCCGCCCAGTAGGCGATGATCCCGCCGTACCGGCTGGAGACGCGCGAGGTCTCGTTGGCGAGGTTGAGCTTCAGGCCGTTCGACATCGGCCCGATCTCCTGGACGCGGACCCGGCTGGCGAGCTGGCCCGTGGTGAACGCCTTGTTGGTCAGCTCGGTCGCGAAGTCCGACTGCACGAGGAAGCCGCCCTCGGAGGGGACGGATTCGTTCAGCCCGCTGGCCGCGGCCACGAGGCGAGGGTCGCTGCCCCGCTGGACGGCCTGGAGCAGCTCGCCCACGGTCCCGAACTTCTCGGGCTTGGGGTCGGCCGCGGAGGCCGACGCCGCGGTGGCGATCGGCCGGGCCTCGGTGCGGTCGTACTCGAGCTGGCGCCGCTCGAGCTTGAGGGTGGCCTCGATGCCGTCGATGTCCGCTGTGATCTTGTCGGCCGACTCCCGCTCCTCGGGACTCAGCGCCCGGTCCTGCTTCTTGGCTTCGCCGAGGAGCGCGCTCAGGTTTCGCTTGCGCTCGCTGGCCTCGGCTTCCAGCCTCTGGATTCGGTCCATCTCGTGCTCCTCGTGCCGGGGAAGCGAAAAGCCCGCCGCCGGCACCGTGAATCGTTGGTGCCAGACAGCGGGCCTGCACGAGGCGCTCTGTCGCTACCGCCAGCCGGGCCCCGAGGGGCGCTACTGGAGGCCGTCCGATCTACGCGGTTATCGTATCACGACCTGTCAAGCCCCCTGCGCTTCAAGGCCCTGCGAGGGTCTTCCTCGTCGGCCACGGCCGCCGGAACCTCCACCGCGCGGGACGGGCGGGCGACGGCTGCGACTGCGACCGGCATCTCCGGCACCAGCTCCGCGAACCCGGAGGCCACGTTGACCTCCACCTCGATCTGCGTCATCTCGACGATCGCGCCCTTCTGGGCTCCGCTCAGGATTCGGACCTTCATGCTTTCACCTCGATTCCAGCGAGCACAGCCCTGGCCCGCAGTTCCGTCTCGTCATGGGCGCGGGTCGCCGTCTTCGGCCTGTACCCGTTCGCCGCCTTCGCCACGACCTCGTCGAGCGTCCCAATCCGGTCCACGACTCCGGCCGCAAGCGCCTGGGAAGCCGTCAGGATGCCGCCCCGCCCGTAGTCGGCGTGGACCTTGGCGGCTGAGATCTTCCGACCCTTCGCCACGTCGGCCTCGAACTGCTGACCCGCCTCGTCCACCCGGGCCTGCACCGCGGAGAGGGCGGCCTCGGACAGCGGCTCGGCCGGATTACCCTCCGTCTTGCGCTCGCCATACGAGATGAACGTCACGGCGAGGCCCTCCCGCTCCAGCGCCTTCGATTGGTCGACGTGGACCGTGAACACGCCCACCGAGCCCACGATCCCGGAGGGGGTCACCACGACCTCGTCGGCCTGGGCGGCCAGCCAGTACGCCGCGCTCGCCGCGATCGGATCGGCCACAGCCACGAGAGGCTTCGAGCCCCGCGCATTGCGGATGGCGGTCGCCGCTTCCGTCACCCCGAACACCTCGCCGCCGGGGCTGTCGATCACCATGATCACGGCCCCCACCGAGGGATCACCGAGGGCCGCCACGACCTCCTGGGCGAACGCCTGGACGCTGGTCCCTCCGAACAACATGGAGAAGAGCGAGGGCTTCTGCGTCAGGAAGCCAGAGAGTGGGATGACGGCCACGGCGCCCACCGACTTCCGGGCCGGGATGAGCCGCACCGCGGCCTCTACCGTCCGGGTGAAGACGGCACCCTTCGCCTGCTCGGCCCACTGCCGATAGGTTCGCTCGTCCATCGCCAGCACGTCAGCCCACGGGTTCATAGTCCCTCCTGCAAAGACGTTTCATGCTACTGCGAGCAGCTCGAGAACCTCGTCGTCGTCGTTTCGCTCGAATGCTGGCCAGCCCCATCCGCCGAGGCGCCCGATTGTCCCGCTCCCGACGTACCTGAATGTGCGTGGCAGCGGACGGTCGAAGCCGACGAATGGGCCGGGCGACACGTAGATCACGGGCGGGGAACTCGTGAGGAATGTGGACGCCGCGCCGGAAGCGGCAGCCGCACCAGACCCGAGGTACTCCCACGTCGTGCTTCCGCCAGACTGGTACTGGGTCGGAGCGTTCCCGCTCGCCGTCGCTGTGCCAGTCGATGCGAAGACCTTGAGCTTTTGAAGTGAGGCGGAGCCCCCCAGGACCGCGCCGCCGACCCCGACGTACTCGAATCTGTCGGTCTGGCTGGTGGTGGCTGCTCCATCCGCAACAGCCCCGCCGGATGGGACGAACGCCTTCACCTTGAGCGGTGTCGCAGCGCCGCCCGAGACGATCCCGCCGGATGCTGATGCGGTGCGAACGACCAGCCGCGTCGTTGTCGCTGCCCCGCCCGTGACCGCACCCCCGGTAACCGTGGCCGTGCGGACGACAAGGCGTAGGGTGGTCGCCGCCCCGCCCGTCGTCGCGGTTCCGCTCGGGGTGTAGGACCAGATGGTCCCTCCGATGAGGTAGGAGGTGGTCGCTGCCCCGCCCGTGACCGCACCGCCCGCCGGAACGTAGGCTCGGATGTCCAGTTGTCCCGTGGCCGCCGCGCCAGAGGCTACAGCCCCACCTGACGGAGTGAAGACCTTGAGCTTCTCACTGAGGACGGTTCCCGAAGCGACGATTCCGCCCACGGCAATCGCGCGCTGGCCATCCAAGACAAGGGGCGGGCGCTCATGCCCGCGGATTGTCGGCTGCCACTGCCATCGCTCGGGGTAGGCGTTGAGTCCCGCCCCACCCGTACCGGCAAGGCCGGTACGGGTCGCAGTCCAGGCAGAGGAGACCTTCACGCCGGTCGCCTCATCATCTTGCCCACGGCATCGACCAGCTTGTAGTGGTGCGCGAGCAGGCCCACCGTCGCCATGTGCTCACACGGCACGTCGAAGTCAGCGTGGATCTCGAAGCCTGCCCGTACCGCCTTCTCGCAAAAGGACAGGTCTTCGGAGCGAGTCATCACGCCCCACTCGTCCGACACGAAGTCGAAGACGGGCTTCAGCGCATGAAGGACGCGGCGCGTGATGAAGATGGCTCCAGTCCCTACCGCATCCGCACGGTGCAGTCCCTTGAGGGCGTACTGCATGTCGAGCGGCATGTAGCCGTCGCCCTCGGTTCGGTAGATGTTGAAGAACGGCAGGTTCACCTGGGGCTGCATGATCATCACGGGCGCCGCGACGATGTCCTTCCCGTGAGACGCGAGCCGGAGAATGTCGTCGGGGGGCACCACGTCGTCGTCGCACATGAGCACGTCGTCGGTCGTCTGCTCCATGACCCACCGAACGATCTGGTTCCGCGCGTCGGCGCTCGACAGGTGCGACGGGAAGAACTTCGCGGGCGGGAGCCCGGCCGCCCGGGTGATGCGCTCGAGCTGCTCGACGGTGCCGAAGTGCGGCCGGCCCCTCGTCGGGACGGCGATGCGGACGCTCAACCGCTCACCATGACGATGCTGCCGATGGCTGTCGAGGCTGTCGTTGCGGTCTGGAGCGCAAGGAACGCAAGGCACGCCCCATCGACGACTTGCACGAGGTTGAACGCGGAGTTGATCCCGTCCATGACGACCATCGCATTCGCCACCGGCTGCGGGATGAACATGAGCGGGTGGCCCATCATCAGTTGGGAGTTGTTCGAGTTCACCGCGCTCATGGCGATGTTCGTGACTGTACGGACCCCGTAGTCGCCCGCGTTCAGCAGGTAGAAGAAGTTGGCGAGCGGGATGCGGTTGGCGACCGACGAGACGGTGACAGCCTGCGCCGATCCCGCCTCTGCGATGTTGCCCGCTTGGTCGGTGTAGGTGATCGTCACGTTGTGAGCCGTCGATCCAAGCGTCGATGTCGCTTCAAGCGTCAGGAAGTTTCCACCCGAGGTCGTGGTCGCGTAACGGGTGGGGACGCCGCTGACCGCCTGGTTGCCGGTCGTCGAGTGGAGGACGGTAGCCGCGTGGAAGATCCGGTCGTAGAGGAGCAGCGTCGCCACCGACGTGAACTGGCTCTGCACGGTCGTGATGTGCAGGGTGTCGCCACCAGTCGCATTGGCGAACGGGAGGGAACCCGCCGTCGCATTTGTTGGGACTGAGCCGCCTGGGATGGCGGAACCCGCTGCCCCGGCCGACGGAAAGACGCCGAGCCCCCACATGGTCTGGTTGGTCGCGGCGTTGGTCGTCGCGCCCTTGATGAAGACCATATCCTGCCGCTTGCCGCCCGCCGTCGCCTCGGAGATCAGGTCCGACAGGCTGGCGAAGCCGGCATTGGCGGTCGCCCGCTGGCGGCGGGCGTACTGGCGCCCGATGCGCCGGATGCGCTGGGCGTAGAACTCGGCCGCGTTGCCGAACCCGCCGCCGCGCAACGGCCCAACGAAGTCGCCGCCCTTCCCGGCCCAGACGGCGCTACCGGAGGGAGTGTTGCCGACGAGGATCGGAGGGCCGTACCACGACTCCATCTCGCGGGAGATCCGCTCCACCGTTTCGGAGCCGAACCAGCGTTCCAGCTTCTGCGAATGCGTAGAGAGACGCATCGACCTAGGCCAGCTCGATGTAGGGCGTCACCTTGATCGCATCGCCGTTGTTCACGATGGTGTAGGGCCCATCGGTGAACAACTCCGCCCAGAGGATCGTCCCCGAGGACGTGCCGACGACGAAGTATCCGTAGATCGTCTGGCTCTGGGAGCCGGCCGTGGACGTGAAGGTCTGCTGAGCATAGGAAGCGTAGCTGGGCGCCCCCGTCGTGATGCTCCAGCTCGCTCCCGTCAACGGCAGTGCGGCGTAGCCGGTGAACGTGGCCTCGGTGAAGTTTCCGGCGGCGCTGGTCTCGATCGGGGTGTAGTTGTTCTGGAACAGCTTCAGGGTCACGGCCTCGATCACCGTCTTCCCGACGATGTGCTCCAGCATGAGCCCTTCTCCGGCATTGGGAACAAGCAGCGCCATTTCAGTTCTCCTCTTCTTTCTGGACGATCATGCTCGTGATCAGCCGCGTCTTGGGATCGCGGACGACCGTGTGCTTCGTGACGGTCGTCTCACGCCTCGGCTGCGGCGGTACCGCGACGTTGACCACGGGAGCCGGCACGTTGACGGTGACCACCGGGGCCGGCGGGGCGGGAATGTTCACGATCAGTTGACGGCCTTCTGCGGCTGGCGGCGCCGAATGAGGTGTGGCAACCGTGGTGCCGCCAGCTTCCTTCGGCTTGGCGCTTGCCATGAGTTTCCGCACCTGCTCGGGCGACACGCCAAGCGCGGAGGCGCTCGCCCGCAGCATCTCCAGCGACTTCCTCCGGGCGCTCTGCTCGTCCAGCATCGCCGTCATCGCCACGGCCGTCGCGTCCTCGGCGTCGTCCTCGTCGGGCTCGGGCTCGGGCTCGGGTTCGGGCGGCGCGGAACCGGCCCCGCGGGACTGCTGCGGCGCCGTCGGAGTCACGTAGACGTCGCCGCCCTCGCGCGGGTTCCGGTCCTCGAACTCGCGGCATTCGTTCGGCGAGTAGATCCCGGCCTGAATCGCCTGCGTGTAGACCGTGAAGCGTGTCGCCATGTCGGCCTGCATGAGCTTCCCGACGTTGAACCGGATGTGGACGTCCGGCTCCGTCACCAGCACGGCCTCGAAGCACTCCTGCCAGATCGTGAGCCAAGGGATCAAGGCGTATGTGACGAATTGGAAGGTCTGCGCTTCGATACCGGATCCCCACGAGGTCGAGCGTTCGACGTCCCCAATCATGTGCGGCGGCACCCCGAACAGCCGCGCCATCTCGGCAACCGAGAACTTCCGGGTCTCGAGGAACTGCGCGTCGTCGGCGTTCATGCCCATCGACTGAAACGCCATCCCCTGCTCGAGCAGGGGATACCCGCGCTCGCTCTGCCGCTTGAACGAGTCGGAGATGTCGTTTCGGATCTTCGGATCGGCGAGCGGGCCCGGCATTGTGAGCACGCCGGGATACTTCACGCCTGACGCGAAGAGCTTGGCCCCATAGCTGTCGGCCGCGAGGGCCAGGCCGAGGGCCTCGCGCGCCCGTTGGATGATCGACTGCCCGCGAAGCCCGTCGGTCCACAACCCCGTGACGTGCAGAATCTCGAGGTCGCCCATGAGAACGTCGGTCTGCCCGCCGACGCGCTTCACCTTGTACCGCCGCCGACCGTCCGGGAGCAGCTCGGGCCCTTCCACAGAGGCCGGCGCCAACGGCCAGAGCTCGGGGCCCTCGGGGCCCTGCTTCCGCTCCGCGAAGGCGTTCCCTGCGAGGAGCGCGTGGTGCATCATCAGCGCCTTGAACTGGTAGGGCTTCTGGTACGGGTTCGGCCGCTTCCGGAGAAGCACGCCGGCGGGATGGCCCGGCATCTCAACCTTCCCGGTCGCCGTGTACTGGAGCACCTGCGGCGGCAGCATCAGGAACGCTTTCTTGAAGAGATCGACGCAGGCCTGGAGCGTGATGTACTGCTCGGCGGTGGCCGCGCTCACCATCTCGCCGGCCTTAGACGGGAGGATCTCCTGGGGCCAGTACCGCTCGTCGAGCGCCGGGTCCGACGCGCGGGGCGGCCGGAACAGGTTGCGAAGGGCATCCGTCAGACGCACGGGATGGGCTCCTCTCCTCGCGCGATCCGCGCGGCGTACTGATCCTCGTGCGGCTCCGGAAGCGCCATCAGCCGACTCAGCGCCATGATCGTCGCCACGACTCCGTCAATCCGCTTCGCCTGCTTCCGCGGCTTTACCGGCCGGATGCGCCCGGCGTCGTCCTGCTTGATCGCCACGTTCTCGACGTTCCACCGCAGCAGCCGGTGTCCCCCGTGGATTACGCGGCGGGCCTTCACGAGCGCCTCGAAGACCTGGCAGGCCTCGCTCAGGTGCTTGTAGTTCTGAAGCACCTCAACCGTCTTGTAGCCGGCCGCCTGGAGGCGCACCGCGATCTCCGTGGCGAAGGCGGGGTCGTAGGCCACGTCACCCTGTTTCACGAGCGGGAACCGCTTCGCCAGCCCGAGGACGTGCGACACGATGGCGTCGGAGTCGAGGACGGCGCCGCTCGTGGCCCTCAGAAGCCCCTCGTCCCGCCAGATGTCGTAGGGCACCCGATCAACCGCTGCCCGTTCCCGCAGGGTATCCTCCGGAAGCCAGAACGCCGGGAGGATCGCGATTCGGTAGTTCAGGGAGAGAGTCCGCTTCACCGGCTCCCCCGCCTCGTCCTCAGTGACGACCTCGACCGTCTCGGCCGGCGCATCCTCGAGGGGAAGGCGGAAGACGATGGGGGCCGCGGCCAGGTCGATCTTCTGCGCCATGTCGATTCCGACCGCGCATGGGAGAGCCGCGAGCTCGGCCTCGGACGGCAGCGGGGCCTTGCAGGCGTCCCACCACTCAACCGGAATCCAGGCCGTGGCCTGATTGACCCAGCGGTTGAGGTGGAGCTGTAGAAAGCTGTTCCGCTTCCGGGGCTCGTTCTGCGCGGCGAGCAGCGATGTCTCGATCGCGTCGGCCTTCAGGGTGACGCCCCACCCGGGGTTGACCCGCTTCACGACCTCGATGTCGGTCCAATCCTCCTCGGACCCGGCCTCGAAGATCATGGCGAGATATGTCTCGTCCTCGATCGAGCCAGACATGACTCGGCGCGCGTAGTCCCACTCCTCGAAGCAGATCGACTCGTCGTCGTCCCCGGCCGTCGTCACCAGCCACGTCATCGGCTGGCGGCGTTTCACGGTGCCTCGGTCCAGCGTGTCGTAGAGCTCGCGTGTCGGCTGCGCGTGGAACTCGTCGAACACGATCCCGTGGGGCCGGAACCCGTGCTTGGTCGGGGCGTCTGCGGAGACCACCTGAAAATACTCGGTGCCGCCTCGCACCTTCAGCGAATCCCGGAACGGCTCGAAGGCCTGCCCGAGCTTCTCCGACTTCTCGACCATGATCCGCGCGGTGTCGAAGACGATTCGCGCCTGCTGCTTGTCGGCCGCCGCCGCGTAGACCTCGGCGCCGGCCTCGTTGTCGAACGCCGCCAGCAGCAGGCCGACCCCCGAGCACAGCGGCGACTTCCCGTTCCCCTTGGGAATCGCGAGGAACACCTTGCGGAACCGGCGCAGGCCGTCCCGCCGTTGCCACCCGAAGGCCGCGCGGATCAGGATGCGCTGGTAGTCGAGGAGCTCGAAGGGCTGCCCGTTGAACTCGCCGATGTGGTGGACGAGCATCGCCGGGAAGAAGCCCTCGGCCCAGTCCGCGGCATCGGCGTCGAAGGCATAGCGTCCGTCGGGCGACTCCCAGCGCGCGACCTGGCGCGACCACACGGCGGGGATCTCAAGCATCACGCCCGGCCAGCGACGCTCAGGCGACGGGCCGGTTCCCCACCACGAGGTGGGCTTCCGCTGCCTCGTCGACGCCTTCTTCGGCCTGGCGCTGGCCCGTCGCCTACGCGCGACCGCCACGGATGGCACTCATGTACCTCGCTGTCTTGTCCTTCGGGCTCTCGTTCTGCTTCCGAGGCGGCACCTTCACCGCTGACCGGCTCGAGGGCGTCGCGCCGATCTCGCGCCGAAGCACGTTGACCTGGGACTGGAGGGCGATCAGCCGCTTCTCTGCGGAGTCGATCGCCTTCCATCCGCTCACCAGCAAGGCGAAATCGATGTCCTTCGCCTTCTCCTGGAACCTCACCGCGGCCCGCTGGGCGGCCAGCTCCAGCTCGAGGGCCCTGAGATCGGTCAGCCGCCGGCAGTAGTCCTCCATCGCCGGGAGATCCGGATCCTTCAGGACCCCCGCCTCGACCAGCATGGACGCGATCCGCAACCACTCCCGCAGCCCCGCCCCAGTCAGGCCCGCAGGCGGGTCGGTGCCACGCGCGACAGGCAGCACGGGCTCGTCGTAGTTCACCCGCGACGGCCGACGCTCGCCTTTCGCCAGCTTCAGAGCGAGCGGCTGCGCCGGCCTACCCGTGCGCGGCACTTCTGTCCTCCAAAGTGGTCAGCGACTTCTGTCCGTGCGCGTGCGAGGGA
>Ga0209253_10004324_pt1 | contig 12402 bp, 10 predicted proteins | sample FrelakmetBRP12BR_FD_187145 | JGI IMG/M metagenome (GOLD analysis project Ga0209253, IMG submission 187145) | Freshwater lake sediment microbial communities from the University of Notre Dame, USA, for methane emissions studies - BRP12 BR (SPAdes)... | ecosystem: Environmental > Aquatic >...
CTGCCGCCCGGGGCAGCGGGCGCGCCACCCAGCGAGTCGAGCTTCACCTGCACGTAGGTGCGGTACTGCGACTTGGCGTCGAGCTTGGCGAGCGCGAGCGCATAGGCGGCGCGCGCGTCGGCCGGGCGTCCCGCCGCGGCGAGCGCGTCGCCGCGCAGGTCGGCATACAGGCCCGCGAACGGATCGCCGTGCTTCGCGTCGAGGATCCTGAGCGCCTCGTCGTACTGCTTGTCGTTGAGCAGGATCTCGGCGAGACGGTAGCGCGCGACTTCCTTCAGCTCGGTTTCGTCCGCGCGGTCGACCACCCATTGCAGCTGCGCGCGCGCGCCCGCCGTGTCGCCTCCGTCGTACAGGAGTTTCGCGAGCACGAGCGCCGCGCGCGACGCATAGCCGCTCCGCGCGAAGCGGTCCTCGAGCTGCGTGGTCGCGTCCTTGGCCTTCGGGAGGTCGTTGGCGCGCGCGGCCTGCGACAGCCCGGCGAAGAGCGCCGCCGCCTCTTCCGCCTGGCGGGCGGTCCACCAGCGCCAGCCCTGCACGGCGGCGAGTGCCAAGCACGCGGCGACGGCGATCGCCGTGACCGCGTTGCCCCAGCGGTTCCACCATGCCTTGAGGTCGTCCAGCTGGTCCTGTTCTTCGAGATCGTATACGGCCATCGTCAGTCCTTGATGTGCACTGCATTCATTGCGCGAGCGCCGCGAGCCGTGCCGGCACGTCCGCGGCCGCCACGGCAACCTGGTCGCCGCCTGCGCGCAGGGGTTTCACGGCGACGGTGCCCGTCGCCGCCTCTTCGTCGCCGATGATGAGCGCGAAGCGCGCGCCGCTCGCATCGGCCTTCTTCATCTGCGACTTGAAGCTGCCGCCTCCCGCGTTCACCACCACCGCGTGTCCGTGGTCGCGCAGCGTCTCGCCGACGCGGCGGGCGAGCGGCGCCGCGTCGGCGCCGGAGTGCACGACGTACGCGAGCGGCGCGGCCCGCGCGGTCGCACCGGCCTCCTGCAGCAGCAGGATCATCCGCTCGATGCCGATCGCGAAGCCGCACGCGAAGCTGGGCTTGCCGCCGAGCAGCTCGAACAGGTTGTCGTAGCGGCCGCCGCCCGCTACCGTGCCCTGGGCGCCGAGACCGCCGCTGGTCGCCACCCATTCGAAGACCGTGCGATTGTAGTAGTCGAGGCCGCGCACCAGCCGCGGGTTGATCTCGAACGCCAGTCCGGCGTCGGCCAACTGCGCCTGCAGCGCCTCGAAATGCACGCGGGAAGCGTCGGCGATGAAGTCGATGAGCTTCGGCGCGTCCTCGATCATCGCCTGCATGCCCGGATTCTTGCTGTCGAGGATGCGCAGCGGATTCGCGTGCAGCCGGCGGCGTGCGTCCTCGTCGAGGAGTTCGGCGTGCCGTTCGAAATGCGCGATCAGCTCCTTCCGGTGCGCGAGCCGCTCGTGCGCGTCGCCGATCGAGTTGATCTGCAGCGTGATACCGGAAAGTCCCAGCGTCTTCCACAGCCGCGCGAGCATCACGATCTGCTCGGCGTCGACGTCGGGCCCCTCGAAGCCCAACGCTTCCACGTCCAGCTGGTAGAACTGCCGGTAGCGGCCTTTCTGCGGACGCTCGTGGCGGAACATCGGCCCGCTCGTCCACACGCGCTGCGGGCGGTCGTACGTGAGGTTGTGCTGGATCGTCGCACGGACGATGCCGGCGGTGGCTTCCGGCCGCAGCGCGAGCGCCTCGCCGTTGAGCTTGTCCTCGAACGTGTACATCTCCTTCTCGACGACGTCCGTGAACTCGCCGATGCCGCGCACGAACAGCGCGGTCGCCTCGACGATCGGCACGCGGATGTTCCGGTAGCCGTACTGCGCGAACACCGTGCGTGCGGTGTCCTCGAAGCGCTCCCACAGGGGCGTTTCGTCGGGCAACACGTCGTTCATGCCGCGGACGGCCTGCAATGCGGATGCCATGTGGACTGCCTTACACGACGGCCTTGACGGCGATCGTCTTCTTGTCGGGTTTCAGGTGCGCCGCGGCGGGCTCGCCGCCGTACGTCGCGCGCACGTAGTCGTCCACGAGCGTCTGGAATTCCTCGGCGATCCGCCCGCCTCTCAACGTCACCGACTTCCGACCGTCCACGTAGACGGGCGCGACCGGCGTCTCGCCGGTGCCCGGCAGCGAAATGCCGATGTTCGCGAGCTTCGACTCGCCGGGGCCGTTGACGACGCAGCCCATCACGGCGACGTGCATGTTCTCGACGCCTGGGTACCGCTCACGCCACGCCGGCATCGCAGTACGCAGGTACGCCTGGATGCGCTCGGCGAGCTCCTGGAAATACGTGCTCGTCGTGCGGCCGCAGCCCGGGCACGCGGTGACCTGCGGCGTGAACGAGCGCAGCCCCATCGTCTGCAGGATTTCCTGCGCCACGACGACCTCGCGCGTGCGGTCGCCGTTGGGTTCCGGCGTCAGCGACACGCGGATCGTGTCGCCGATGCCCTGCTGCAGCAGCACCGCCATCGCCGCCGTCGACGCGACGATGCCCTTGCTGCCCATGCCGGCTTCGGTGAGGCCGAGGTGCAGCGGGTAATCGCAGCGCCGCGCGAGCTCGCCGTACACGGCGATCAGGTCCTGCACGGCGGAGACCTTGCACGACAGCACGATGCGGTCGCCGGGCAGGCCCAGGCTTTCCGCGCGCTGCGCACTGTCAACGGCCGACACGATGAGCGCCTCGCGCATCACTGCTTCCGCGGTGCGCGGTTCGCGCGCCTGCGCGTTCTCGTCCATCATCCGCGCGAGGAGGTCGGCGTCGAGGCTGCCCCAGTTCACGCCGATGCGCACCGGCTTGCCGAACTCGATGGCCTTCTCGATCATCACGACGAACTGCGGGTCCCGCTTGCTGCCACGGCCGACGTTGCCCGGATTGATCCGGTACTTCGCGAGCGCCTGCGCGCACTCGCGGTACTCGGTCAGCAGCTTGTGGCCGTTGAAGTGGAAGTCGCCGATCAGCGGCACGGTCACGCCCTGCACGTCGAGCCGTTCGCGGATCGCGGGCACGGCGGCGGCGGCTTCCGCGGTGTTGACCGTCACACGCACGAGCTCCGACCCGGCTTCCGCGAGCGCGCGGACCTGCGCCACCGTCGCAGCGACGTCGGCGGTGTCGGTGTTGGTCATCGACTGCACGACGATCGGCGCGCCGCCGCCGACGAGGATGCCGCCGACGACGGCCTGGCGCGTCATGCGGCGCGCGGGGATCCCGGACTCCATCGGCATCACTTGATCGAGAACTTCGCGACGTTCTGCTTGATGTGCGGCGTGACGTCGAAGGGCGCGCCGCGCCAGCTGACCGCCACCGCTTCCGCGTTGCCGAGCACGACCTCGAACGGCGCAGCGCCGCCGACGGCGTGCGTCGCGCCCGGGTACCCGATCGTCGAGAGCACGATCGTTCCCTTGGTGTCCTTCACCTCGACCCACGACGTGCCGCGGAACACGAACACGAGCGGCGTGTCGCCGGACACCGGCGTCGCCGCACCGATGTCGGCCTGCGGCGCGGGCGCGGCGTCCGCGCGTGGCGTGCTGCCGGCGGCCGGTGCTTCCGCGGGGGCGGACGGCGCGGTGCCGGCGCCGCCCGCGTCGGGCGGGAGGGCGGGTCGCGGGGTCGCGGGCGCGGCGGGCGTGGCCGCCGCCTTGTCGGCCGTCGGCGCCTTCGCGCGGTCGGCCAGCGGCCGCGCGAATTCGTAGACGATGGCGATCGCGACGATCGCGACGAGCGCCAACGGGATCGCCCAGCGCGCGGAACTGGGCTTGCCGTGCGAGTCGGCGGGCAGTTCGCCCATCACGCGCGTGGTCGGCGACAGCGACGGGTGGTCGAGCGAAGGCGTGCTGCTCGCCTCGGGGAGCGATGCCAGCAGCGCGTCCGGATCGAGGCGCACGAGCCGCGCGTAGTTGCGCAGGAAGCCGCGAACGAACGTCCGGCCGGGCAGCTGCGCGAAGTCGTCGTCCTCGAGCGCCTTGACCTGGCGTGGCGCGAGCTTCAGCTGCTGCGCGACCGCGTCCAGCGACAGGCCCGCTGCGGCGCGCGCCTCGCGCAACCGCGCGCCCGTCGACAGCACGGGCTCGGGGGCCGCTTCGCTGATCGGCGTGTCGGTGTCGCCGGTCATTCGCAGGTCCCCGGCGGAATCGCCTTCGCCTCGGCGGACTCCGGATAGCGATTGCGCAGCTGCGACACGTACGACGCCTCCGAAGGACGGTCGCCCAGCTTGCGCTCGATGCACATGCCGAGATAGAGCGCATCGGGGGGCGGAGCGTTCTGCGCCATCACGCGCTTCATCAGCACGCGCGCCTCGTCGAATCGCCCTTCCCGGTACATGAGCAGCGACAGGTTGTAGGCGGCGACGCTGCTGCCCGGATTGATCTGGAGGGCGCGCTTGTAGTATTCTTCGGCGCGCCGGCGTTCTCCGATCACCTCCGAGCATTTGCCCGCGTTGACGAGCGACACGTCGGGCGTCTTGTAGAGCGGATTGCGCACCGCCAGATCGAACTCCGCGATCGATTCCCTGGCGCGGCCGTGCGTGCACAGGAACCAGCCCCAGTTCTGCCGGATCTCGGAGTCGTTCGGCGCGAGCTCGATGGCCTTCAGGAAATTCTGCTGCGCTTTCGTTTCCTCGCCGAGCGTCGCGTACACGAGACCGTAGACATTGTAGATCCGGGCGTTCTTCGGGTCGAGCTTCACCGCCTCCGCGAGCTCCTGCAGCGCGACCTCCATCTGCCCGCGCTCGTAGAAGCCGGCGGCGATCTCGGTGTGGAGCTGCGCGCGGTAGGGGGCGGGCGCCTCCTGGACGGGAGGGGGCGGCGGCGGCATCGTCGGCGTCGGCGGCGACGCCTGCTTGGACGACGTCGATTCGCATCCCGCGAGGAGTGCGAGGGCGGCGAAGAGCGGAACGGCGAGCAGTTGCGTGCGGCGCATGGGCGTAGGCGTTCAGTGTGCGGTGCGCGTCGCGTGCGTGGCGACGGGCACGATTCGGGTGGCGAGGCGGCGCTTCGTGCGGTCCTGGACCTGTCCGGCCAGCTGTCCGCACGCGGCGTCGATGTCGTCGCCACGCGTCTTGCGGATCGTGGCGACGCGGCCCGCGTCCTGCAGCGCCTTCTGGAACTGCACGATGCGCGCGCGCGGCGTCACGGCGAACTCGGCGCCCGGGAACGGGTTGAACGGGATCAGGTTGAACTTGCACGGGACGTCGCGCGTCAGCGCGACCAGCTCGGCCGCGTGCTGCGGCTGGTCGTTCACGCCGTCGAGCATCACGTACTCGAACGTCACGAAGTCGCGCGGCGCGCGCTCGAGGTAGCGCAGGCACGCGGCCATCAGGTCGGCGAGCGGATGCTTGCGGTTGATCGGCACGAGCCGGTCGCGCAGCGCGTCGTTGCCCGCGTGCAGCGAAACGGCGAGCGCGACGGGACACGCGTCGCGCAGGCGGTCGATCAGCGGCACGAGACCGGACGTCGACAGCGTGACGCGCCGGCGGGACAGGCCGTACGCGTTGTCGTCGAGCATGAGCTCCAGTGCCGGCACGACGTTGTCGAAATTGGCGAGCGGTTCACCCATGCCCATCATCACGACGTTCGTGATCGGCGGGCGGCCATGCTCCATCCATGGACCCGTGGCACCGTCGGCGATAAGCATGCGGTTGGCGTGCCAGAGCTGGCCGATGATCTCCGCCGTCGTCAGGTTGCGGTTGAAGCCCTGCTTGCCGGTCGAGCAGAACGCGCAGTCGAGCGCGCAGCCCGCCTGCGAGGAGATGCACAACGTGCCGCGGTCGTCCTCGGGAATGTAGACGGATTCGACGGCGTTGCCGTTGCCGGCGTCGAGCAGCCACTTGCGGGTGCCGTCCGCCGCCGTCGTGTCGCGAACGACCGACGGTCCGCAAACTCCTGCGTCCGCGGCGAGTCGCTCGCGCAGCGCGCGCGGGAGGTCGCTCATCGCTGCGAAGTCGGCAACGAACCGCTGGTGGATCCAGCGCGAGACCTGCCGGGCGTGAAAGGGCTTCTCGCCGCGGTCGGCGAAATATCCCGTCAGCGCGTCGGGCGCGAGGTCGAGCAGGTTGGTCATTGGGGCGTTATGTGGGCGATCGAAATCGGCAGCGTTGGCGCGGGCGGCGCGGCGTGCGCCGAAGGCGAAAGGGAGGGGCACCGCACGTGGCGCTCATCGCGATGGTCCAGAGGCCCTCCCGTGTCCTTCGTGGTGCGCGCCGCTTTGGCGCCTGCCCGCAATTTTCGGCCTAGTTCTACCGGCTGTATACGGCAAGCGCCGGAAAGAAATAGGCGATCTCGACGCGCGCCGTGTCCGGGCCGTCCGACCCGTGCACCGCGTTGGCGTCGATCGACTGCGCGAAATCGGCGCGGATGGTTCCCGCCGCCGCCTTCTTGGGATCGGTGGCGCCCATGAGCTCGCGGTTCTTCGCGATCGCGTTGTCGCCCTCGAGCACCTGGATCATCACCGGGCCCGAGATCATGAAATCGACGAGATCCTTGAAAAACGGGCGTTCGCGGTGAACCGCGTAAAAGCCCTCGGCTTCGGACCGGGATAGCCACACCATCCGCGCTGCGGCGATCCTGAGGCCGGCCTTTTCGAACCGTGCGTAGATCTCCCCGATGACGTTCTTGGCGACGGCGTCCGGCTTGATGATGGAAAGCGTGCGTTCTACAGCCATTGCGTTGCTCCGACAGGATAAAAGCGAGTAAATTCAAAATTATAACATGACGGAGCGCCCGCGGCGGCCGGTCGCCGGCGCCGGCCGCGAGGTGCCGCTGGGTCGCGCCCGGCGGTCACGCTGCGCCTGTCCGGTTACCGCCGCGTGACACACATCCGCTACCATGGATGCCGGTTCGAACCGCGGGCGCCCCTTGACGTCCACGGATGACGGCGCGGCGCACGTTCGCCCGCCCCCTGCAGGGGTTCCCGTCCTGCCGGGTAGGACGCCTTGCCAATCCGTTCCGCATCGCTTGGAGGAAGCTTTCCCATGACTGCATCGATCTCGAAACGCGGCGCCGCGCTCGCTCTGGTCGTCCTGTCCGGCCTTGCGGCGGCGCAGGACTACCCGACCAAGCCCGTTTCGCTCATGGTCCCCTTCGCCGCCGGCGGACCGACCGACACGGTCGCCCGCACGCTCGCGCAGGGCATGGGAAAGGCGTTGAAACAGTCCGTGATCGTCGAGAACGTCGTCGGCGCCGGCGGCACGATCGCGCCGACGAAGCTCAAGAACGCCGCCCCGGACGGCTACTCGCTGATGCTCGCGCACATCGGAATGTCGACGGCGCCCGCGCTGTACCGCACGCTCCCGTTCAAGCCGCTCGAGGATTTCGAGTTCATCGGGCAGGTCGTCGACGTGCCGATGACGCTGATCGCGCGCAAGGACATGCCGGCCAAGGACTTCAAGGAACTGCTGGCGTACATCAAGACCAACAAGGACAAGGTGACGTTCGCCAACGCCGGAATTGGCTCGGCGTCGCACCTGTGCGGCCTGCTGTTCATGAGCACGATCCAGCAGGACATGACGACGGTCCCGTACAAAGGGACGGCCCCGGCGATCAACGACCTGCTGGGCGGGCAGGTCGACCTGCTGTGCGACCAGACGACCAACACGACGCAGTACATCGCGTCGGGCCGCGTGAAGGCCTACGGCACGACGTCGAAGACGCGCCTCGACACGATGAAGGACCTGCCGACGCTCGCCGAGAGCGGGCTGCCCGGCTTCGAGGTCGTCGTCTGGCACGGCGTGTACGCGCCGAAGGGCACGCCGAAGCCCGTGGTCGACAAGCTGACCGCCGCCCTGCAGACGGCGATCGCCGAGGCGGCGTTCGCGCAGAAGATGTCCGAGCTGGGTTCGCAGGTCGTCGCTAAGGACAAGGCAACGCCGAACGGACTGCGCACGCAGCTGTCGTCCGAAATCGACCGGTGGACGCCGATCATCAAGAAGGCGGGTGTCTACGCGGACTGATTCTCGCGCAGTTGCCGACCAACGTACGTGCCACGGGCCGCGCAAGCGGCCCGTGGCGCATCCGTCCGCCGTCCGGTGCGAACCGAGGGCGCGACGCGCGGCCGCAGCATGCCGGATGCTTTCCGCGCCCGGACGAACAGGGCCGGCCGGGCCGCGCGCCCGGATCATTGGATAATCGAGTTCGGCCCCGCATCCCGGAAGGAGCAGCGATGAACCTGCAGCAATGGATCGGCAGATCGGAAACGGTGACGGACGTCGTCACGGCGACGCCGTATGCGGCGCTTTCCGCGACGCTCGACCGCCCCGCCGATCGTCCTTCCGCGGGTACGGTGCTGCCCCCGTTGTGGCACTGGCTCTATTTCCTTCCGCTGCACCGGCAATCGGAGATTGGCCCCGACGGCCATGCGAAGCGCGGCGGCTTCCTACCGCCCGTGCCGCTGCCGAGGCGGATGTGGGCGGGCAGCCAGTTCGAGTTCCACGCGCCGCTGCGCATCGGCGACGCCATCGCGCGCACGTCGACGATCGCGGACGTGACGGAAAAGAGCGGGCGGACGGGGCCGCTCGTCTTCGTCAAGGTCCGGCACGAAATCCGCCGGCGCGACGAGCAGGCGATCGCCATCACCGAGTTCCACGACATCGTGTATCGCGAGGCGCCGAAGCCTTCCGATGGGGCGCCACCGCCGAAGCCCGCGCCCTCCGGCAGCCGGTGGGCGCGGTCGTGGGTGCCCGACGACGTCCTGCTGTTCCGGTATTCCGCGCTGACGTTCAACGGACACAGGATCCACTACGACCGCCGCTACGTGACGGAGGTCGAAGGCTATCCCGGGCTCATCGTGCACGGTCCGCTGATCGCCACACTTCTGCTCGACCTCCTGCGGCACGCGATGCCGGACGCGAACGTGGCGCGTTACGAGTTCCGCGCGATCCGGCCGGTATTCGACCTCCATCCGTTCGCCGTCTGCGGCGAGCCGCAGCCGGACGGTTCGACGGTGCGCCTGTGGGCGCGCGATCACGAGGGTTTCCTCGCGATGGACGCGACCGCGACGATCGAATGACGACGCACGCATGAGGCCGCTCGCCGGCATCACCGTCGTCACGCTCGAGCACGCGATCGCGGCGCCGTTCGCGACGCGGCAGCTCGCCGACCTGGGCGCGCGCGTCATCAAGGTCGAGCGGCCTGGCGTGGGCGACTTCGCGCGCGGCTACGACGAGCGCGTCCGCGGCCTCGCGTCGCACTTCGTCTGGACCAACCGGTCGAAGGAAAGCCTGACGCTCGACGTCAAACACCCCGAGGCGCAGGCGATCCTCAAGCGGCTGATCCATGAACAGGCCGACATCGTCGTGCAGAACCTGGCGCCGGGCGCGGCCGCGCGCCTCGGTCTCTCGCATGCGGCACTCGCTGCGGAGAAACCTGGCATCATCGTCTGCGACATCTCGGGCTACGGCGGCGACGGCCCCTATCGCGACAAGAAGGCGTACGACCTGCTGATCCAGAGCGAGTCCGGATTCCTGTCCGTTACCGGCACCGAGCAGGAGCCATCGAAGGCGGGTCTGTCGATCGCCGACATCGCCGCCGGCATGTACGCGTACTCCAGCATCCTCGCCGCGCTCCTGCAGCGCCGCGAGACCGGGCACGGGCAGCACATCGACATCTCGATGCTCGAGTCGCTCGTCGAGTGGGTGGGCTTCCCGCTCTACTATGCGTTCGAAGGCGCGCCGCCGCCTCCGCGCACCGGGGCGAGCCACGCGACGATCTACCCGTACGGTCCGTTTCCGGCGGGCGACGGCAAGACCGTGATGCTCGGGCTGCAGAACGAGCGCGAATGGGTCGCGTTCTGCGAGAAGGTGCTGCTGCAGCCGGCGCTCGCGCGGCAGGAGCGATTCGCCACCAATTCGCGGCGCAGCGCGACGCGCGAGGAGTTGCGCGCGCTGATCGTCGCCGCGTTCGCGCCGCTGACGGCCGAGCAGGTCGTCGCGCGGCTGGAAGACGCGCAGATCGCGAACGCGCGCGTCAACACGATGCACGACGTCTGGGCCCACCCGCAGCTGAAGGCGCGCGGCCGCTGGCGCGATGTCGACACGCCGGCGGGCATGATCCCGGCGCTGCTGCCCCCAGGGTCGTGGGAGGAGGGCGACCCGCGCATGGACCCGGTCCCAGCGCTCGGAGCGCATACCGACGCGATCCTGGCCGAATTGGGCTACACGGTCGACCAGCGCGCCGCGCTGCGCGCCGAGAAGGCGATCTAGGCCCCGACGATGCGTGCGCCGCTGACCCGCCTGCTCGTGCCGGGCAACAGGCTCGCGCGTCTCTTGATCGCGTCACCGGCGCCGTGACGTCCGGCTGACCGCACCCGCCACTCGAAATTTCATCCACCAAGGACCTCCGCTCATGGGCGCGACGATCATCGACTCCCGCATCTTCGGCAACATCTTCAGCACCGACGCGATGCGGCACGTGTGGTCCGACGAACACCGCACGGCGAAGTACATCGAGATCGAGCGCGCGCTCGCTCTCGTGCAGGGGCGCCTGCGCATCATTCCGCAGGAGGCGGCCGACGAGATCGTGCGCAACTGCGACCCCGCGAAATTCGACCTCGACCGGCTGCGCCGGGACACCGAACGGATCGGCTACCCGATCCTCGGCGTCGTGTCGCAGCTCAATGCGCTGTGCCGCGACAAGCTGGGCGAGTACTGCCACTGGGGCGCGACCACGCAGGACGTCACGGACACCGCGACCGTGCTGCAGGTCCGCGACGCGCTGGCGCTCGTCGAGGCTGACCTTGCCGCGATCGCGGACGCCCTCGCGGCGCTCGCGCGCAAGTACCGCGACACGCCGGTCGCCGGCCGCAGCAACCTGCAGCAGGCGATTCCGGTGACGTTCGGCTACAAGGTGGCGACGATCCTCGCGGCGGTCGAGCGGCACCGCGAGCGGCTCGCCCAGTTGAAGCCCCGCGTGCTGGTCGGCGAGTTCGGCGGCGCGTGCGGCACGCTCGCCTCGATCGAGCGCGGCGCGATGGAGACGCAGGCGGGCCTGATGACCGAACTCGGGCTCGGGCAGCCGGTGATCGCCTGGCACACCGTGCGCGACAACATCGCCGAGGTTGGCGCGTTCCTCGGCCTCGTCGGCGGCACGCTCGGCAAGATCGCGATGGACGTGAAGCTCATGATGCAGACCGAAGTCGGCGAGGTCTACGAGCCGTTCGCGCACGGCCGCGGCTCCTCGTCGACGATGCCGCAGAAGCGCAACCCGATCTCGTCGTGCTACATCCACGCCGCCGTCTCGGTCGTGCGCCAGCACGCGGCGGCGCTGATGGACGCGATGATCGCCGACCACGAGCGGTCGACCGGCCCGTGGGAGATCGAGTGGATCGTGCTGCCCGAGGCGTTCTGCCTGACCGCCGGCGCGCTCAAGCAGACGCGCTTCGTGCTGGAAGGCCTCGAGGTCGACGAGGCGCGCATGCGCGCGAACATCGACCTCACCAACGGGCTCCTGATGTCGGAGGCCGTGATGATGGGCCTCGGCCCGTACATCGGCCGAGAATACGCGCACGATCTGGTCTACGACCTCTGCCGCGAGGCGATCGCCACCCGGCGTCCGCTGCTCGACATCCTCGCGGAGCATCCGGAGATCAGCCGCCACCTCGACCGCGCGGTGCTCGCGCTTCTCACCGATCCGGCGAACTACCTCGGGCAGGCCGGGGTGATGGTCGACCGCGTGCTGGCGGCGCGCCGCGTGAATGCGGTTACCGGCTGACCGCTCCGCCGCGCTCGCCGGGCGCGGCGAGCGCCGGTCACGACTCTCCCTGCAGCGCCTCGTCGCGCTTGTTGCGGATCGCGGGCATCAGCACGAACCCCATCGTGACGACCGCGAGGACCAGCATCGTGCAGCTGATCGGGTTGGTGACGAAGACGAACCAGTCGCCGCGCCCGATGATGAGCGCCCGCCGCAGGTACTCCTCCATCAGCGGGCCCAGGATGAAGCCGAGCAGCATCGGCGCCGGCTCGCAGTCGATCTTGGCGAACACATAGCCCAGGAAGCCGAACAGCGCCATCAGGAAGATGTCGAAGTCGCTGTTGTTGAGGCTGAACACGCCGATGCCGCAGAACACCAGGATCACCGGGAAGAGGTAGTGGTACGGCACCATGATCATGCGCACCCACAGCCCGATCAGCGGCAGGTTGAGCACGATCAGGAAGAAGTTGCCGATCCACATCGAGACGATGATCCCCCAGAACATCGCGGGCTGTTCCGTGATCACCGACGGGCCGGGCTGGATGCCCTGGATGATCATCGCGCCGATCATCAGCGCCATCACCGGATTGGACGGGATGCCGAGCGTGAGCATCGGGATGAACGACGTCTGCGCGCCAGCGTTGTTCGCCGACTCCGGTCCGGCGACGCCTTCGATCGCGCCGTGCCCGAAGCGGCTC
>Ga0209253_10004325_pt1 | contig 12399 bp, 14 predicted proteins | sample FrelakmetBRP12BR_FD_187145 | JGI IMG/M metagenome (GOLD analysis project Ga0209253, IMG submission 187145) | Freshwater lake sediment microbial communities from the University of Notre Dame, USA, for methane emissions studies - BRP12 BR (SPAdes)... | ecosystem: Environmental > Aquatic >...
GGCGCAATCTGATGCGCTGAGTTTAGTGGCACTGATTTGTCATTTTGTTTTTCCTAGGACGAGTGCGAGGAGCGCCATCCTTATTGGGACACCGTTTTCAGCTTGCTCAAAGTACCGTGCATGAGGGGTAGAGTCTATTTCGGTAGCCAGTTCATCGACTCTTGGCAATGGGTGAAGAACTATCATCTTATCTTTTGTTCCAGAAATCGCAGCCAAATTCAAAACATAAGTTCCCTTCACTCGTTCGTATTCAGTCGGATCAGAGAATCGTTCTCTCTGTACGCGTGTCACATAGAGAACATCCGCATCCTTGATAACATCGGAAAGGTTCTCGGTTTCAGTCATCGGTATACCTTTCGAGGAAACGTGATCTGCCACTTCTTTTCTCACTCTCAATGAGGTCGGGGATACGAGAGAAAGTGCCACATTATCGAACCTCGATATCCCGTAGACAAATGAAGCGGCGGCTCTTCCATGTTTAAGGTCGCCAATCACGGCAGCGTGTATTCCGTCTACTTTGCCGAATTCTCTCCAGATTGTGTACAGGTCTATCATTGCCTGAGTTGGATGGTGTTGACTTCCATCCCCACCGTTTATCACTGGAACATTGGCAACCTCAGCTGCCTTTGACGCCGACCCCTCCTTTGGGTGTCTCATCACAATGACATTTGCATAAGCATCAACCATTCTTATCGTGTCTTCAAGAGTTTCCCCCTTGGCGAGTGATGTGGCGCTTGATTCGGCAAAACCGATCACCCCTCCACCTAGTCGAGTCATCGCGGTCTCAAAGCTGAGTCGCGTTCTTGTGCTGGGTTCAAAGAATAGCGACCCCATCACATCATTCTTCAATAGTGTCGTCCTACGCTTCATGAACCTCCTCATTCTGTCAGCTACTCGAAAAATGTGCTCTAGTTCGCCTTCGGAGAAGTCCAGAACAGAGATTACGTCACGTCCCTTGAACAATGAGATCGCTCCTCGAAAACAAAAGTTGCACATGCATTATTAATTCTTACTTGAACATTCTTTAACAGCAATAGATCGAGAAACCACCCAAGGGTTAACACGCTTAGAAGCTCTGCCATGCCACCTGCTGGAGTCAACAGAACGTAACAAGCACAAAACACTAAGAATTATTCTTATATAATATCCCCAGTTTACTTATGCGAGGGTTCTCGTCATAGAGCCCAATGAAATCATCTGGAAAGAAAAGAAACCAATTCTTGGCAAAGAAGCCTCAATGCTTCTTCTCCGAATCGGAGCAATAAGATTCGGAGAATTCACACTAAGTTCTCGTCGCAAAAGTCCCTACTACATAGATCTTCGTTTGGCACCGTCCTATCCAGATGTGCTCGATCGGATTGGCGACTTGTACGTGGGCGTAGTCAAGAATGAAATCCAGCCCAAATGGAAGATTGATAGAATAGCAGGCGTTCCCACCGCAGGGCTACCAGTTGCAACAGTTGTCAGCCAGAAACTGCGTATTCCACTGATCTACGTGAGAAAAGAGAAGAAAGACTACGGATTAAGCAAGACCGTTGAAGGAGTCGTCGAGTCAAATGACAATATTCTCTTGGTCGACGACCTCATCACGACTGGTCACAGTACAATTCAAGAGGCTGAGATACTGCGTGAGACTGGGAATGTCAAGCACGTTGTGGTTCTTGTTGATAGAGAGCAAGGTGGTCCAGAAAATCTGAGGCATGAAGAGTTGGAGCTTCACAGCCTCATCAAGATAACTGATGTTTTCGCCTACTTGAAGGATCTCGACGCAATTCCGCCAAAAACTTATGAGACTGTTATGAACTATGTGAAAGCTTCCACACAAGCTTCTGCGCAACAGGTAGTTGTCACCAGTGGTTCAAGTCAAATCGCCAACCCAGAACCTTCGTAGCACTCTTGCGAGGCTCATAGAGGAAAGAGCGCTTTTCCTCGGAGAATTCAAGAGCCCTTCAGGAGGCCGAAGCAGCTACTACATCGATATGGCAATGATATTCACAGAGCCTACGAGCCTTGAAATCGCAGTCAGCCTTACATTGGGCGAACTTAAGAAACTGAATGTTGACAAAATAGCAAGTCCATCCGTTGAAGCTGACCCCATAGTAGCCGTGGTTGGCATGCACGCAAAACTGGGCTCACTTTTTATTCATCAAGGCCAGCCAATCTACGCCTATGAGACGCTGGAGCACCTCTTAGGTAGAGGAAAAAAGGTTGCCATCATCGCTGATGTAACTCTTAGCGGAAACACGGTCCTGCTGGCAGCAAAGACACTACGATCTGCAGGCGCTGAAGTCTGGACAGTAATCTCCATCATTGACCGCGAGAAAGGTGCACGTGAGCTTCTCGAAAGCAACGGTATCCAGTTCATTCCCCTTGTCGAAGCTAAGGACATAAGAGTCCCCGGAAAACGTGAAATGGCATCCAACACCGAATAGCCTCGGTTCAGCCCACCTAGACCGCGCCAAAATCCGACGATCCAGTTTCGCATTTCGAAACAAGGATCAAAACAAAAGAACCTGTATTACGATGTCATTGTCAGAGAGTCACTTCATCTATTAAGTCACACCATCTGGAAACAAAAGTCTGTGTTGAAAACAGTTTTGCTCTCTCCGCGGCTTTGTCGCTCATGCGCTTGAACGTCAAATCATCTGCGAGAAGGAGATCCATCTTGTCTGCCATCTCTTCAGAGTTGTTCACTAAGAAACCGGACTCTCCATCGGCGACTGTCTCAATCTGCCCTCCTCCTCTTGCAACAATTGGAATGGTTCCTGCTGCCTGAGATTCAACAACGCAAATCCCGTAGTGCTCGCCGGGATTGTAGTTTGCAAAAATCCTAGATGATTTGTATACGTTTACTATTTCGTCATCACTGGGATTCAGTCTTAGAGTTATTTCTCTTTTCGCCAGTTTGAACAGTCTGTCTCTGAGTTTGGGGTAGTATGCCGTTGTATATACGTCGCCAGGGTTCACAGCTCCTGCAATTTCCAGTTCAATGTCAGGGTGATTCTCTTGAACCTTCAGAAAGGCATCCAGGACTACGTCTATTCCTTTGTTTCCATCCAGTCTTCCTACGTAGCATACCTTTCTCTTACGATCGACGTAGGTGCTCTGAAACTTATCGACGTCAGCCGGAGGATAGATTACGTGGAATCTGTCAGGAGGCAATTCAGACCGCCACATGATTCTTGCCATTCCGTTAGTGAAGTTGCTGTTGCACACGGCTGCGTCCAGTCTTTTCAAGGCTCGATAGTGTAGTCCCCAATAGAATGCTCGATAGAGCTCTAGAAACATGCTGTGGCGGTAAGCCTGAAGTTCCGTAGGCCAATGAACGTATTGAATGAATTTTGTTCTCTTTTTTGCTACTAGAGAAAACACGGCGGGTGGCGAATCGGCATTGATCACGACGTCTGGGCTAAAATCGTGAATGCATCGTTTGAGCGCCAGCGTCACAAGAAGCGTGGACGAGTAGAGTTTTGCACGTCTCGTCGGTCTCAATGGGCTTGCAGTGTAGAAGCGTTTTGCTTCCAGGAACTCTCTGTGACATCGCCCGGGTAAGGGTCTGTTTCCTGCGCACAATGCCACGTCGAATCCTGCCCCAGAAAGCGATGTGGCAAGAGCCGCGGTAAACTTGTTTCCTCCTCCAAGAAAGTTAGCATTATATACGGTCAGTGCGACTCTCAACTTCACAACCCCAGAGTGATGGCGGTGACTATTCTCCGGAACAAGGTAAAAAAAGTATGTTACATCGTAGGAGCAAGCAAGGAGAAGACTCCGCGTGCAACAAAGATTGCACAAGCTCTTGACGCCGAGATCATTGACTGCCCTTCGAAAGTGAAAAGATATACAACATTCCCAGTGCTACTGCCAATCACTCTCGCGTTTTCAAGGCATGATATCGTAATCGTGAACAATATCCCAACTCATGTGGTTTTTTCGGTTTGGTTTGCTTCAAGATTCCGAAAATTCGTTCTGGTAGTAGATTTTGTGAATTTCTGGAGATTTGCAGTAAGCAAGAAGTACAAGGCACTCTCAGGCATGGCTTCTTACTTCGAGAATTGGATCTACAGAAGAATAAGGTATGGACTGGCCATAAATGACGTGATCGCCAAATCTGCAGAAGAAGCTGGCGTGGAAATTGTGAAAGTCGTTCATGACGCAGCGGATCACGAACTTTTCAGACCATCTTTCAATCTGGCTCCGGTGGTTGCCATCGCGGCAAATCTACGGAGAGATGAAGGCGTTGATGTACTTCTAAATGCAATGAAGACTGTGAAAGATGAGTTTCCAAACATCAAATGTCTAGTAGCAGGAAGCGGGGAGGAAGAAAATTATCTCAAAGAATTGGCGAAGAAACTTGAACTCGACTCTCACGTTGAATTCCTTGGATGGATACCATACTCGAATTTGCCTCAGATCTACGAACATGCTTCAGTCGGTGTGGTGTCGATGCGTACCCTTTCACCATTCGCACTACCAATAAAACTGTTTGAATACATGAGTTCGGGACTGGCCGTCATCTCAACCGACACGGCTACTATTCGAACAATCATACGAGACGGAGAGAACGGTCTTCTATTTCCGACAGAGGACTTCAATACGTTGGCTTCGCTCATTATAGGCGTATTATCTGACAGCAGTCTGATGAGAAAATTGCAGAACGGTGCTAGACATACGGTTGAGGTTGGGCTGAACTGGAGATCGGAGTCCGAAAAGCTCATGAAGTTTGTCAATGACGTTTGTTCGGAAGAGAATAATGCGCAAATGATGGGATAGTCTGTTGAGCATTGAAGGTTCGAAAGTGGTAGTGACAGGTGGCGCCGGATTCATCGGTAGCAACTTGGTTGAGAATCTGACACAGTTAGGATGTTCCGTTATCGTCATCGACGACATGTCGAAGGGACAACTGGGGAACATTAGATCATCTCTAGATCAAGGACGTGTCAAGGTCTTTCGAGAAGATATTAGAGAATACCGAATGATTCGACGGGTGACTAGAGATGCTGATTATGTTTTTCACGCTGCAGCAATCATCGAGGGTAGAAATCCAAGCATTGATGAATCAGCTTTCCATGATGTCAATGTAACGGGGACTCTCAATCTTCTGAGGGCTTCATGCGGATCAGGCGTGAGACGGTTCATCAATATCTCATCCGCTGCCGTATATGGCAAGTCACTTTCTACCCCAATTCGTGAAGACTCTTTGACAAATCCCATCAGTTTCTACGGAGCGTCCAAACTTTCTGGCGAACACTACTGTAGAGTCTTCACAGCCGTCCACGACGTGGAGACAGTCAGTCTGAGGTTGTTCAACGTTTACGGACCGCTGCAAGGTTACGGTCCATACGCGGGAGTCATTACAGGTTTTGTAAACAGACTACTAAGGAATAAACGACCGATAATTCTAGGAGACGGTATGCAGACAAGAGACTTCGTTCATGTTTCGGATGTAGTTAAGGCAATGATCAAAGCTGCCACTTCGAAACAAAACGTGAAAGGCAAAGCATTCAATGTTGGTTCTGGGAAATCCATCACGATCAAATCCCTCGCCAGACGACTCGCAGAGATATGCGGAAAAGATGACCTTGTTCCTCAATACAAACCGCCGAGGCCTGGCGATATCAGGCATAGCTGTGCAGACGTGAAACTTGCCTCGAGTTATCTGGGTTTTCGTTCTGCTGTGCCGTTGGACAAAGGTTTGGAGGACTATGTCTCTTTCGTGGAGGGGAAAGACTAAGCGTCAGTCTGATACATTGTTATTTCTCTTTTTCGAGTTCCAGAAAAAGAAAGCCCAGATATCCACAATTGTCACAGATGTATCTATCCGGAAGGATCCATCCGGAGAACATGCCGACGCTGTGGATTCTTGTGCTTCCGCATCTCGGACAGACTCTGAGGTCATGTCTGCCTCGCTTAAGGCTTCTTATGGTTTCAAATAGCCCATTCATTAGTCTCGCCCCAGATGCTGGGAATCTGTGTGTCTAGTGAAGCTCTATACTGGACTCTGAGAATCCTTGTTCGACCAGCAGCTTCCTTACCTTGTCTCTGTGGTCTCCTTGGAGGATTATCTGCAAGTTCTTTGCTCCTCCACCGCATGCGCAGAGCGTCTTCAATTTGGACGCCAACTGGTTAAGGTTGACGCTGTGGGAATCAATCCCTTCTATTACTGTTGTGTGCTTGCCCCATTTTCTGGTTTCGAGTTTAACCTTGATCAGTTGCTGCTCCATGCTTATGGTGCCACAGACACAGAGATCCTTGGGGAGACCGCAGACGGCGCATATGGCAGCCATGGAACTAGTTTCGGACCTCCTCATGAGAAAAGATTCTCTCTAATGTCGATATCGACGACGTATCCGCGGACGATTTGATGGTAGAACCGATAAGGATATCATTCGAGATTGGGTCGATGACTCTTTTCATTGACAGCTCTATCAACTTGCCAACATAATAGTGGGTGAATATATTTAAGCAGTTCCCACTCTTGTGCGTCTTTTCACTCATGATGGTCGCGGAACTTTACTGTTCCATGAGTGGAACGTTAATATTCCACTCAAAAGAACAATCTTATCATGAAAGGATCATGCGCGGTCTCCTGGATTACCACACAATCCAGAAAGACTGTGAAATGTCGAAATGGATTCCTCAGGACTCACCATAGAGTCATGTTAGTTGCCGCCATTATGCTGTTAACCTTCTTGGGAATCTCGCCCGCTTTTGCTGATTCAATCGAGACCACACACATAGCAATGCGAAAGGGTGAGACGCTTACAGTCTCCTGCGCTAGCCTCGCGATAGAAAGCGTGTATGTGCACGGGAATCTATCGCAGATTGAACTTGATTTTCCAAAGACGTATCCAACCTCCGAGATTTCGTTCAAAGCTATGAACCTTGGCAACCTCGATCTGACAATCACGTTCCAACATTCAGGAGACTACAGAATATCCGTTAGCATTCTTGACACTCTAGGGGGTCTTCGAGATGTGGACAATTACTACCTGTCAAATGGATCTTTCACGGTCAAAATCATGGTGTCCATAGCAGCATCGCCAGCAAAAGTCGCACAACTTCAGCGTTTCTCTCATCAAGATTTTTCGAATTGGATGGCACGGTTTGGAGAAGCTTTTCCACTTTGGACAAAACTCCTTTACATGTTCCTAGGTTTTCAGTTTCTCTTCGTAGGTTATGAGAGAATCACATTCGATGACAAAATCAGACAAGAAAGAAGACTTAGGCCACTGGACCGCGGAAACAAAATCTACATTTCTGTCGATGTACTTTGCAGATTCCTTCTTACATGCCTAGCTATCACTGCGGCTCTGATGGTTGGCCAAGTCATCCTTCTGATGATACTGAGTTACTTCCTACTTGTGACGATAGAACTACCGTCAATCTGGAATCTTTTCGTTTTGGCCTTTGGAGCGGCAGTCACGATCTTGGTCTACTTGCTCAGGACAGTCCTAAGGCACAAATTTGAGTTCGCGCCAGCGGGGTTTGAGTAGATTGTCCGAAGATCATTCTGTAGTTTCTGAGAATGAAGACCTGATGTTCGGGTCCTCAAGACCGTGGTGGCTCAGGCACCGTTGGTTAAGATGTCTGAACTACTTGGCACTTGCAACGGCTGATGAGGGATACTCAAAATGGAGGAAATCGAGAGTCTCGAGAAGAAAGTATCTGAAGATGCTGGACAAACTGAACAAGGACTACTCCCCTGAGAATTTTTCGATCAAGAAACTAATAGGTAGAGAGAAGGAGCTGGACCTCCTTCTAGATGCATTCAGACTTCACGTTCTGCGGCATCCAAAAGTTCTGAAATGGTTCGGGAGAGAAGACCTTCCGAAAGCTATCTGCATCACGGGCGAAAGCGGTGCCGGAAAGACATTCATTGCAATGGTCAGTATGAGGCAGATGATCATGGAAGCCAACCGCAGTGGTGTGCAAGTTTCTCCGATCGTGATCCGAGGATCAGACGTTTACTCGGAATTCTATGGAAAAAGCACGAAGCTCTTGGCAGGTATACTCAAGCAAGCCGGTTCGACACCTTCAGTGGTATACATCGACGAGTTCCAAAGCTTCGGAAGAAAAGTGCGAGGCGAAACGTCCGCTGAGATGGAAGACACGCGAGTTCAAGATGAGCTGAACAGGTGGCTTGACACAATACTTGGCAACGACTCACGAACACTAGTAATACTCGCCACGAACGCGTATGAAACGATTCGAGAGGACATTCGCCGAAGACTCGTACGCGTGAATCTCGATGCGGGCATGACCCGTGAGATGCTGCTCGCTATCGTCGAGGCAAATTTGGATCGACATGGTTGGACATGCGTGTCTTCCGAACAAGTCTTGAAAACATTGGAGAGACATGCGGCGATTAGAAGGAAAGGAAGCGTTACGCCAAATGACGTGAGCACGGTATTCAAGGAAGTCAAGAGAAGAAAAGAAGCTCCTCTCAGAGACCGAGTACGAGATGGACGGCCATTTGAGACTTCGATTGAGCCAAAATACATAGTGTCTCTGGATGATTTTGAGGCCGCAGCTGGCGCAATGAAGTTCTACACGGACCAACAGAAATCACAGCAAGTCACCGATGCAGTATGCGTCGAAAAACCAGATCGTAAGCGCAATGACATAGGAGGCCTACATGACATCAAGAACAGGCTCTTGAATCAAGTTGCTTTGGCCCTGAATCCAAACATGGAGAAACTTGGGCAAAGAGCCAACAACCGCTTCATGCTTCTAGGTCCCCCAGGCACTGGCAAGACTCTGCTGGCTTTGGTCGCGGCGGCAGAGAATGACGTTTGTTTCATACGGGTCAGAGGAGGTGAATTGATGAGCGGCGCATCCTTCCAGGGAGAACCGGAAAAGAGAATAAACGATCTTTTCGCGTTGGCTCGTCAGAAAGCTCCATGTATCCTTTTCCTGGATGAGTCTGATGCCATTTTCTGGGGTGGAGATCCCACAAGCAACAAGATACTCGCACAGGTAAAGGCTGAACTCAGTGACCTGGAACCTCGAGACAAAGTAGTGATAATGGCAGCTTCAAACAAGGAACAAATGATAGACCAGGCAACCCGTGATAGATTCGAACCAAACGTCTACTATGTTCATCCACCGCTGAATGATTCGGACTGGAACGAGGTCGTAGACATTCATCTTAGAGCCTGCAAACAGCACTTGGAAAGCGAGGTGCAAGGATCAGAAGTCACAAGTCTGTTGAGAAGACAACGTGCAATGAGTCCACGCGGGGTGGGAGAAACGATCTCTGAGGCTCATCGACTGTGGGCGTCCGAGCTAAGCGCCACGTGGGAGCTTCAGAAAAGCTGCAGAACCGGAGATCATTCGAAAATCGAGGAGACAACTGCAAAGTATGGGGAAGACCTGGCGAGGCTCTGCAACAACTTAGGAATCAAGTCTTCAGAATATCTCGATCTAGATGGTCAAACCATTGCACCAGAGACTTACAAGATTCGCCTGTCTCATTTTGTCACGGCAATTGAGAACCTAGAATCCATAGAAGATAGAAACCGCAGAGAGGCAGAAGAGGCTCTAATCTGCAACAATCCACCTTCAGGAGTGTCACATGGTCTGTATGCCACCGACCGTGGTGATGGTGGCATATTGGCGATTCAATGCGTCGTCAGACCGGCAACGCCAGGCGACAACCCCATCTCTGTGACTGGTCAAGCTACTTCAACAGTTCTAGGACAAGCATCCATTCCAGACAGCTCTGTGGTTCAGAGTGCAGAGAATGTTGTCGAGGCTGTTGCATCTTGGCTTTGGGACAAGTGCAGAGTGAATCTAGCCGACTATCATGTGCACTTTCAGATTCGGAGCCTTCTTGAAGGCGCCCCAGGGCAAGGGGTATCAGGTCCGAGCGCCGGATTCGCAATGTTTGCTGCGTTGGTATCGGAGCTCTCTAGGGTGCCTATCAAAGGATCAAAAGTCATGACAGGTACAATAGGAGTGAAGCTCGATGTGGGACCTGTGGGAGGTCTCGGCGGAGCTGGAAGAGATAGTGGAAAGATCGTTGGGATTCTCAAGACACAGAAGATCAGGGTGACAGACCTCTTCCTCCCTGAAATGAACTACAAGAGTGCTTCAGATGAAATGCAGATGCTGAGAGGCGAAGGACTGATGGTTCATCCGATGACCAGAGCAGATCTCACTTCGTGTCAACTTCTAGGCCTGAGTGAAAATTATCTTCTGACTAAGATAAAACAGAGATTTGGAACTGGTCGTTGCGAGGAAGTGGCTTTGACAGCCAAGCTAAACTAGTCTTTTCTTGCGAAGATTCTTATCGTATATAAGTTTGTGCACGCTGCGCGGTCTCTGAACGAAAGTTTGAACGCTCGAACCATGCTCGAAGGGTTACGCATCTTTGAGCAGTTTGAGGTCTGGATGAGGCAGTTGTATACAAGGAAAGGTACAAAACAAGGTAAAGTACGTTCAGGGTTGTAGTTATTCCGTTCACATTTGCACGGATTACGTGATCAGATCGGTGCGCAGATTGGAGTTTACCAAATCACAACGTCTAATGAGAAAGTGTCCTCGCTGTACCAAGGGGCGCCTTCGACTTTCAGTCCTAGAAATATTCGATAGAGGAGCGTACTCGCCTAGGGCTAAGGCGTACAAGAGAGTAACTGCCCAATGTGAGGACTGTGGGCCTGTTTCATTTGAGCAAGAGGTCAAATGCCCCACATGCAATCACGGAAACGTAAGAACATGCTCGGCAGGCTCAATTAGACCGGGAACCCGCGACGGAATAAACTACCTGATGCGCTGTAAGAGCTGCGGATACCTGTGGACTGTTTCCTTCAAGAACTTCGAGATAGGCGCGTCGGAAGAAGCGAAATTATCCAGTCAGCCAACAGTTATGTCTGCAAAAAGATTGGAGAGCGCCTAGACGTTCAGTCCAAGCGATTCCTTCAGATTCTTGTATCTATTCCTGACAGTGACCTCGGTTACATTGGCGACCTCAGCTATCTCCTTCTGAGTCTTCTTCTCTCCTTCAAGAACACAGGCCACATAGAGGGAAGCAGCCGCCAAACCCATCGGGTCCTTGCCAGCAACCATACCTCTCTTTCGCGCTTCTTTCAGGATATCAAATGCTCTCCTCTGTGTCTGCATAGAAATATCCACTTTGGATGCAATCTTCGACACGCATTTCACAGGATCTTCAACAGGCATCTTCATGTCCAATTCTCGCAGCAGTAATCGGTAACATCGTGCCACGTCTTTCTTTCTAATCCTACTAGCAGCTGACACTTCCTTCAATGTCCGGGGTGTCTCTGAGTGCCTGCAGGCAGCGTACAACGAGGCAGCGGCTATTGCGGCTATTGATCGTCCTCTAACGAGTCCACTATCCAACGCTTTTCTATAGATGACTGCAGCTCTTTCTTTTATCGGAGCAGGCACGTGAATTCGATCCGTAAGTCTATCGAGCTCGGCCATCGCTTGCGCTAGATTGCGGTCGACTGAAGAATGGACTCTGGTTCTGATCTGCCATTTTCGAAGCCTCAGCATCTCAAGCCGACGGGCCAAGGGAAGCTGTCGTCCAAAAGCGTCCCGATTAACGTGGTCTATAACCGTTGACAATCCTTTATCATGTATTGAGAATGAGGTGGGGATGCCGACCCTTCCCCTTGACTCCTTCTCCTCTTTTGTGAACGCTCTCCACTCGGGGCCACGGTTGATTGCGTGTTCACTGAGGACGAGGCCACATGCCTGACAGATTACCTCGCCTAGGTCGTAATCTTCAACAAGGTTTGGACTACCACATTCAGGGCAGTTCGTTACTTTCGTCAATCTTCTTTGCGACAATTCTATCAAGTCCAGCTCCACACGTAGGCTGTGCGTTAAGGCCATCAGTTACTCAGAATCTCATGGATCTGGGTTGGAAACAGTCATCTGACCCAAAGCCTTTTATATGTCGTATACGACGCATATAAACCTTACTAGTATTTTCCCCTATATTTTCGCTCGATAGACGATAGAACCCACAAAATAGCGCTCCATATCTGAGGAAATCATAAGTTTTTGTCTCTCAAGTTTGCCTTGTCCAGCGACTTGCATCTCGGTTTTCTCGCCGGGCAGGTTCTCTGCTGGTTTCAAGAAACGCTTGTGTGAAAGACTTAAAGCAAGAATTACTGACTGTATCGTCGGCCCGGTTGCTCGACGCAGCCCGGTGGAGGAGTTAGACTCCGCCGACTGTAGCGGCCAAGCATAGCGTTGGCGTAACGCCACTAGTAGGCTCTGGATCCGCTTGGGAGAAGACACCCGCCGACGGGAGAACGCTTCAAGCTTCCCGAGTTCGAATCTCCCCCGGGCTACCATCCTTCATGATCACTTGTGGCAAGAAATGAGCTTCTTTTGAGCAAAAAGCTTAGAATAATCTTGCTCATATTC
>Ga0209253_10004326_pt1 | contig 12396 bp, 13 predicted proteins | sample FrelakmetBRP12BR_FD_187145 | JGI IMG/M metagenome (GOLD analysis project Ga0209253, IMG submission 187145) | Freshwater lake sediment microbial communities from the University of Notre Dame, USA, for methane emissions studies - BRP12 BR (SPAdes)... | ecosystem: Environmental > Aquatic >...
GCTCTAGCTTGGCCGATTCCAAAAAGAACGATGGGCTCGGCCGGATTCGAACCGGCGATCTCCGCCATGTCAAGGCGACGTCATAACCAGCTAGACCACGAGCCCTGCAGCACGCTATCTTACCTATTTGTAATAAATCTATTGTCAACTGAATTACGTTTATTGTTTCAAGAGAGCTAACAATTTATTAGCACTAGAGGTAGGTGTGTCTAATCTGCTCGATCTTGAAAGCGACTTCCTAAACTGGTCATAGCAACGGTCGCACGCTCCTCAACTACTTTTGCGTCGAACAGCGAAGTGTATACATCTGTTACAGTGCTCAAACCAAAATGTATAAAACGATAAATGTGTTGTATACGCAGCAGCTTGTTAGTTTTTTGCTTCTCGAATGCAAAAGGCAGCACGTAAAGAAGGTTGATCAAAGATGGAGCCGATAGTCATAGAGAATTTGTCGAAAAAGTATGGGAAGCTCCTCGCTTTAGACGATCTCAGTTTAGTCGTTGAACGGGGCGTGTGTGTAGGTTATTTGGGCCCTAACGGAGCTGGCAAAACGACCACTATTAAGGTACTGACAAACCTTCTCAGAGCCACAAGCGGCAAAGCGTATCTTAACGGAGTAGATGTCATCCATCACCCGAAAGCGGCGCTTGACGGAGTTGGTGCAGTCGTTGAGACGCCCGAATTTTACCCGCAACTGACCCCTAACGAATGTTTGTTATACATTGGAACAATACGCGGCATGAGTGCTGACATGATTGCTGAACGCTCGCAAGCCGTCTTGCAGCAGGTTAAGCTCCTTGACGTCGCTGAAAGACGCACAGGCACGTTTTCAAAGGGAATGAAGCAGCGGTTAGCGATTGCCCAGGCGCTTATGCACCAGCCCTCTATACTCATCCTCGACGAACCGACGGCGGGCCTCGACCCACGCGGCATGGTCGAAGTGAGAGAGATTATTAAAGGACTGATTAAGACAGATATCACCATCTTGATGAGTTCACACCTATTGTACGAGGTGCAGGAGGTCTGCGACAAAGTTGCCATTATCGATCGCGGCGTCCTGCTGACCTACGATTCGGTCAAAAACCTTTCAGTGGGGCAAGACGTAACGGTAACGATTAACACGCTCGAACCGATTACACCATCCGAGTTCAAGGCAATTAAAGCGCTCAAAGACGTGAAATCCGTAAAACGCACGCAAACGCTTACACTCAAGGTCAGCTTCGGTAGTGGGCCTCAAACGCAGTTCCGGGTGCTGAGGGGGATCATGAACACAGGCGTCAAGGTCGTTTCGTACATGCCACAACGAGCGGCCATAGAAGACATATACTTACAGCTCGTGCCTGAGGGGGAGGCGTAAACATGGCGCCGAGCAGCATACGACAAATTGCCACTGTAACGAAATATGAGCTCTTAAAATACCTCCGCGGACGTCGGTTGCTCGCCATCGTTGTGCTTACCATAATAATTAGCGCTATTTTTCTCATCGTCCCGCCCGCGATCGGTTCTGCTTACACAAAAGACCCGAGAGAGTTTATCGTCAACATGCTTTCGTTTCTAAGCATCCTGGCAATCCTGAGTGCAACGTTCTTCGGCGCTGACGCGATTGTCTCTGAGTACGAATCGAAAACGGGATACTTTTTATTTCCCAATCCGATCAGAAAAACGGCCATATTTCTCGGCAAGTTTATCGCAAGCGTCCTTGTGTCAGTCGGCGCGATTGGCCTGTACTACGCGATAGCGGTTGTTTCAGTTCTCGTTATTGACGGTAGCATTCCGACTAACACGGGCCTTTCATTCATCTACTCGCTTGTGTACCTTTTCGCCATCCTTGCGATCGCTTACCTGTTCAGCGCGATTATGCGCAGTTCGGTATATTCTCTCGTGCTGACGTTCTTCACCTTCTTTCTCATCTTGCCAATTGTCGATGCCGTTGGCTCGATCGCGAAGTTCAAGCCGTGGTTCTCCGTCACCTTCGCAAGTGGGATCTCGCAGTACATTTTCCAGAGTCCGTACCCAACCGACAAGGTGTTCAATGCTACGGCCTTCGGTGGACCAAACGCCGGTGAGTCGATGTTTTCGCTTGTGCAGTACTATCCTGAGATAAGATTGAGCTTTATAGTGATGGCAGCGTACTTCGTCGTTGCATTCTTGTTGGCCATACTCATAGCCCGACGAAGGGAAATGTAAACAGACTTTCAGGAGGAGAGCGAGTGGCGAAGAAGTTTGTTGTGCAGAAAAAAACAGGTATTGACGTCAAAGAATATCGATGCAAACCGAAAAACGCTATAGCCGCGGTCATAGGAGAAACAGATCTCGCAAATGGCGTGATATTCAGGACTGACGACGGCAAATTCGTGGTCGTTTCGGAAGGGGCAGCCGCAGTATATGACACGTACGGCGAACTGCCTGCTAACGTGAAACAACAAAAAGCTGAATCCGAGCTCTAAACGAGTGAGCCCGTGCGCGGCCATTAGTCAGCGAAACGTCCAATCCTGCAACGTGGTTGGGCTCGAGCTTTTGGCTTTTTCCTCAGCATCACGTTCGGATGCCCGTATGCCGAGGAGTTCCATAAGCGTGAGCGCATTGCGTGGCGCGTTACCGCGGGGATGGTTGTTAAAATAAACCCAGACCGGCTTTGTACCGCCTAAATCGGCTTTCATCTTTGATATCCGTTCTTTCCACGGTTCCAGCTCCTCTTCGGTATACGTATAGTCATACCGTATCGACCGATCAGGGCCCTCCCCTTTGTGTTTTTTAAACCACTCTTCAGTGTTTCTGCCGTGTAACCGTATGTACGCCCCTGTTTTTCCAACGGAATCCGTTATCACCGTGGGAAAGGACGGCCCATCCACAATGCAGAGCCCGACGTTGTTGCGGTCGAGCATCTCCTTCGTTCCTGGCTCCAAATCTTGCTGTGTCGTATCGAGCCACGAGACGTGTCGAAACTCCACGAAATAGGCATATTCGTCTGTGTTAAGCTTGTTGAAGAACGCATCAAGCTTTTCCAAGTTGTCCGTTCGATAACCGTGCTCAATACGTTTTACGTAAGGGGTAAGTTGGACAAGAATGGCGCCAAGCAACTCATTTTGATGAATTGGAGAGACGACGGCGTGCTCAAATTCGGTAGCTAATGCGTCGAGCTCATTAAGTTCGTAAAATCGCGGGAACTTTAGCGAGTACGCGAACCCTTCGTGCTTCTTGCCCTTCTCGATCCAGATATCGGTAAGCCGCTGGTTGGGGATGTTATAATACGTGCTGTTTATCTCGACCGTTTGAAAAAGGCTGGCGTAATAGTCAAGCCATTTTGGTTTTTCGTTGTTTGGATAGAACGGTCCGACCCAGTCGTCGTAGCTCCATCCGCTTGTGCCAACCTTTATCTGGTCGCGCAAGTGGCTTGCCCGAATGAACGCGCGCACGTTTAGCTCCTATGCTGATGCCACGGCACCAACTCACGCAAGGTAATTGGCCCTCAACTTTATGAACCCTGTGACGATCCACCAGTTCGAGCCGACCAAGAAGGTCGCCTGAAGCTATGATATCTTGCATTGCGCCATCCATTTTATTTACTGCACATCTCTTGCATCTCTTTATCAAACAGCATCTAGAGAGCGAGCTAGCGCGTGACAGGCTTCAAAACTCTTAAATAGCAGCCAAATGAAAGGATAGTCTGTGAAGGTAAAAGCTTATACGCTCAGTACATGTCCGCATTGTCGCATGACAAAGGAGTTTCTTAACGAAAACAACGTTGATTTTGAGTACGTTGACGTTGATTTGTTGACTGGTGAAAAACGCACTGAAGTTCTCCGCGAGGTTTATCGACTCACCGGCGCGTATTCATTTCCTGTCGTCGTTGTGGGTGAGACCGTAGTCGTAGGGTTCAACAGAGAGCGGTTGCAAAAAGTGTTGGAGCTCACGTAACCGGGGAGATGCAACTCCAATAAAGAGGAGCTTTGCGAAAGTGCGCCAAGCATCGTTAAATGCATGCTGCGGCACACGATTCTCATTCGATGAGACCTACAGAGTAACACTCTGACTATCTAATCTCTACACGTTTGTTCAAGAGAGTGCGCAAGGAGGAGAAATGGCAGGTTGTATAGAACAAATGGACTATGAAATCTTGCTCAAGAACGCCTCTTTCAAACAGACAACGGATTACATCAGTGAACACGCTAATGAAGTATATCACGTAGGTGCTGCTTTTGCGGTCTTTGGCCGGCGGTTAATTGGAGCTCCGCCGGTGCCTGTTGGAGTCGGTCCCTCCTACATCATGGTCACCTACGTCAAACCGTGCCATGGTTCCTTTGTTCTAAAACTGCCTCGCGATGAAGAAGAAGTAGCTAGAATCGTAGCTGAAGATAAGCATTACAAAGATACTGAGGGTAAGAAGCACAAAGATAAGCGCGCGCGCGTCAGTTAGCGCATATGTTTTTTCAACTTGCCGAGGTGGTCTTCACCTATCATTATAACTTTACCTGTTAGGTCTCTCTAGTCGTAAGCAACCAATCCTTCCGGAGTGTGTCAAGCGCCTTTTAACCTTACGTTCGCCCGACCTAGCAACGTCATTAGCTTCAAAAAGCGGGCACGCTAGATTCGCATCGCTCGGGGTTTATGTCCAATGCCCTCAACATAGTCTTTCAATCCACGTAGCTGCACCCTCAAAAATCGTTCAGTTGAACTGCTAATAACGTAGTCACGATAATCGGAATTGGTCTCTGCAAATACTTCAGTCGCAGATACGATCGTTTTGGGACCGAACGGCCTAAATTCATACGTTATCGTCCCGCTTGAACCTAGAACATCACCACTTAAGACGATCTTGCTTCCCGGTAACACCTGTTGCACAAACGAGGAGTGGTCGCTTGAATTGGGGTGAAGTCAGTTTTATATCGCATCACAAACGGACCCCCGGGCGCCCAAAGATTTCCCCCCGAGATGCTTGTAATTCCAAGAATTAGTGGGTTCCATTCGGTCCAGCGATGGATATCCGTGAATACTTCCCACACAAGCTGTGACGTGGCGCTCACATCGGTCGTAGATGAAATCCGAATGGGCACAACACGTCGTGAGCGGTCAAACAAGATAAGACTTAGGAAACAGCACATGTTAAGATTTCTTACGGAAAAAAACGTTACCGGCGCCTCCGGATCAGAAGGTAAGGCCTATCCTTTCAAGCAACTATGTTAACATTTTCTGGCGCTCATAAGCACGCTAAACTCGCCTGCGCGATCACGCACACCTAGAGAAGTTATTTACGTGCGCAATCACAGAATGCTGTAGCGGTGAGTTAATTGGCAAAATGGATTTGCACCATCTGCGAGTATGTATATGATGAAGAAGAAGAGGGCGTTCCGTTCAGCGAACTCCCTGACGATTGGGTATGTCCCTCGTGCGGCGTTGATAAGTCATTATTTGAACAGGAGAGCGACTGAACAGGTAGACTTGCCATTTTTGACTTTTTTACTTCCACTGATTGATCTGCTGTCCCTTTAAGGATTGCACGGCGTTTTTTTCACGCTTTTTTCTTATAGCTTAACACTACAGCTAAGACGATTAATGTGTTCGCAGTAGTCCTGCTATCAAAGGGTGCCCTGCTACAAGTGTATTTTTTGACGGCAGCAGCTGATATTCTCAGGAAATGCCAGTGAACGCCCGAGCAATATGCTCCTCTTCCGGTTTCTTTGTCATCAAGCTCACGATGATCACTAATACGAAAGACACCGGGATGCCGATAAAGAGAGGGTCGAGCAGGCCAAGCGGCGGGGCTACATTAGTGTGCGTTATTACTGAAGCCGTCTTGGAGTAGACAAAGGTGTACCATAGCAATGTCGCTGCTAGCCCGCCGACCATGCTAGCGATGATTCCTTCGCGCGTTGCCCGCTTCCAGTAGAGGGTAGCGACGAACGGGGCAAGAAACGTCGCAGCGATCGCGCCGTACGCAAAAGTACACAGGTAAGCGACCGCATCAGGAGGATATAGTGACAGCACCAAGGTGGCAGCGATGACGACTACCGTCGCTATTTTCGTAACTGACATCGATTTTTGACCCGCAAGACCTTTCTTCCATGCTTTGTCATAGAGATCTCGACCAACGGCGGAACCGCTCACGTGGAAGAGTGAGCTCGCGGTGGACATGGACGCTGAAAGTATTGCAAATAGGAAAAGGAACACGAACCAGGACGGAAAAAGTGAGTTAATGAGTGTTGGAATGACGAGATCAGCGCTGGTCGGGATTGCTATGCCATTATTTTTAAACATGACGTTAGAAAGCGCGCCAACGGTAAAAGCGACGTAGACGGTCAAAAACATGAATATGGCGCCAATTGGAACACCCTGACGGAGCACTTTAGCGTTCTTTGCAGTCATGAAACGGATCGCCAGCTGCGGCTGCGCCAGTGCACCGATACCAACACCGAAGATAAGTGACGTCACGAGCATGAAAGAAACTGAGCCAAAAGACGAGGCAGAGGTAAGCCCGTTTGGCGCGTATTTTGCGGGACCAAGTGCCGCCAGCGCCTCGTTTGCTGGAATAACGCCACCCAGCGACGCCCACACCATTGCGAGGAGCAGGCCAATCCCGACGACCATAATGAGTCCTTGGACACTGTCGGTCCACATAACAGCAAAAAGGCCACCAAGGAGCAAGTATACGGCCACGATAATAGTGAATACGATTATCGAGGTTTCATACGAAATACCAAAGGTGATTTGCACGAGACTTGCTGTAGCTTTAAAAACGGCCGCAGTGTATGCGATGAGGAAGATTGCGATGACGGCACCGCCGAATCCTTGAATAAAGCGAGAGTTAAATCGCTTGGCGATCAGTTCAGGGAAGGTCAAGGCGCCCAGTGTTTTACTCATAATGCGCGTGCGGTAGCCAAAGACGATGAAAGCAATAATAACGCCGACGATTATTACCAGAGTGGACAACCAGAGAAGCTGAAGGCCGAAGACTTGCGCTTGCCCGCCGAAACCGATGATAGCAACAGCGCTGATGAAGGTCGCGCCGTACGACAACGCGACGACCCACGCGCCGACACGCCGACCGGCGACAAGCCAGTCAGTAGCACCCTTTGTTGCCTTATAGCCGCGATAGCCGATGTATACCATGATCGCTGAGTACGCGATCAGCATGATCACAAAAGTGACTGTGTCGGCCATTTAGCCCTCCTCATTACGTTCTTCTTTATCTTCCTCCTCTTTGCGAGGCCACAAGCCGTAGATTAGGCTAAAGATAATAGCTATATAGGTCAAAATAAATGCCGTGAAAACCCACAAATCCATGCCCCAGATCATCACGTTAAGCCCTCCAATAGCGGAACGCCTGCATTCAGCGTCGTAGCTAATACCATGCTACATAGTAGCAAAGTCGCGCGCATATACGTACGAATACTACTTAAGGTTTTTGAAGCGCGCTGACAGCAGTCTAATGGCGTTTTACTCTCCATACACCACGCATTTAAGTGGGAAAAGTGGAACTCGAGAGACGCGGCTGAGACTTTTTAATTATGCCTGCTTTTTTATAGAAACGCATCACAGATAGACATAAAGAATTGATATGTCCTCACTAGACGCAGTATCCCCAAACGAGATGGAAAACGAGCTCAAAAAGCTTGCGGAGCAGCACCGCGTTGAGCTATCCTTTATTCATCCGAAAGACGTTGAAGTACGTAATTGGGTCAGATGGAAGTGTCAGTTCGGCTGCAAAGGTTACGGAAAGCACTTAAGTTGTCCACCGTATGTACCTGAGCCCTCAGAGACCCAGGCGCTCTTGCAGGAGTACGAGCGGGCATACATCGTCCATTTCAGCGGTATTCCCGGTATGCCAACGATTGACCCGAAAGATATACCTGAAAACTGGCATCCTTTTCTTCGAGAGCTTATTTTGTGGATCGCAGAGACGATGTATACGCTCGAACAACACGCGTTTTACGGTGGCTATTACAAAGCATTAGCGTTCGCGGCGTATCCGTGCGCGTATTGTGAAGATTGTGTCGCAGAGGAGTCCAAGGGTATCGTCGACGTTTCACTTAAGCGCGACTGCCGGCACGCAGAACGAGTGCGAACGTCAATGGAGGCCGTTGGAATTGACGTCTTTGCGACCGTCTCAAAGATGGGCTTTCCTATTGACGTTATTCCGTGCGAGGACAATATATACGGCAAAATTCAGCATGCTAAGATCAATTCATATGGCCTGCTGCTTCTCGACTAACTCACTATAGCCGAGTGTCCAGATATCTTTTAGAAGTACTCGATGTATCCCCCAAAGAACGCTTTTTTATCGAGTAACGCTTGCGAGTGAGTGTAGCTCGGGCGCAACTTTAACCGAACTGCCCCCTATAGGGCATGATTAATAAGATGGCCTGACAACTATCATATCGCGAGATTGAATGACAGTTAAGTACGTTCCAGATACGAGCGTGTTGATCGACGGCAGGATCACAAAGCTCATAGACGAAGGCGAACTGCGTGGAGCGGCAATCATCATCCCCGAAGCCGTTGTCTCAGAGCTTGAAGCTCAGGCAAACCAAGGACGCGAGATCGGCTTTAAAGGGCTTAATGAGCTTAAAGCACTCGCAGAACGAAAACGCTCGGGTGAAGTCGACCTGATCTACGTAGGAAGGCGACCCACAGCGGATGAAATCAAACTTGCCGCAGTTGGGGAAATTGATGCGATGATACGAACCGTGGCGCTCGAGAATGGTGCAACGTTTATCACGAGCGATATCGTCCAAAGTGAAGTCGCCCGCGCCAAAGGATTAGATGTCACGTACCTCAAGCCTGAAAAGGGGGCGGAAAAACCATTGCTGTTACAGAAGTTTTTCACCCGTGACACGATGTCGGTGTTTCTGAAAGAGGGGGTCCCTCCACGAGCTAAGCGTGGCTCGATAGCAGACCTTCGATTGGTCAATATTAGAAAGACTCGCATGAGCGAAAAGGAGATACGGGCCATTGCCTCAGACGTCATTGAACAAGCAAAATCCCGCTCTGACGGTTTTATTGAAATAGAACGCCGAGGCGCTACGATCGTTCAACTTGGCTCGATACGAATAGCCATCGCCCGACCCCCGTTTTCAGATGGCATCGAGATAACCGCAGTACGCCCGATAGCGACGGTTAAGCTCGACGACTACAAATTCTCCGACGAACTGAAAAATCGACTGAGTCAATCGACACGGGGCATCCTGATCGCAGGACCACCTGGATCCGGTAAATCGACGTTGGCTGCAAGCGTCGCTGAGTTTCTTGCAGGACAAGGCTTTATCGTCAAAACCATGGAAAGTCCTCGCGATTTGCAGGTCCCAGACAACATCACGCAGTATTCTGCGCTCGAAGGTGATATGGCAAAGACTGCCGACATCCTTCTGCTTGTGCGGCCAGATTACACGATCTATGACGAGGTGCGCAAGACAAACGACTTCAAGACCTTCGCTGACATGCGACTCGCGGGAGTGGGAATGGTCGGCGTCGTGCATACGACCCGTGGTATCGATGCGTTGCAGCGCTTGATCGGGAGAGTCGAGTTTGGCATCATTCCTCAAGTTGTCGACACCGTCATTTTTCTCAAGAAAGGTGAGATTGAATTAGTCTATGATGTCCATTTTGCCGTCAAAGTGCCGTCAGGGATGATGGAAGCAGATCTTGCGCGGCCGGTCATAGAGGTGCGGAACTTTGAAACGAACAAAGTTGAGTATGAGATTTACCTTTTTAGCAGGCAAATCGTCGTTATGGCAGTGGGGCCTAAAGAGCGGGGAACAGCAAAACCAACGTGGAAGTTCGCTGCTCGGGAGATTGAGAAGGAGGTCGATAAATATGCTAAAGAGCCCGTCACTGTTGAGATCCTTTCTGACACGCGCGCCAACGTTTATGTAAGCGATAAAGATATATCGCACGTTATAGGCAAGGGCGGCAAAAACATCGAAAAAGTTGAAGATGTCCTTGGCTTCGACATAGACGTTCTCCAAACGACGGAAGACTCGCGACGATCGAAAGATCGTCAAAAAGATACGCCGCAAAAAGCTCCTTCAAATGCCGAAATTGATCTCGCCGACAGACATGTTATTGTAACGTCAAACGCCCGTCCTGGTGAAATTGTTGACGTTTTAATCGATGACGATTACCTCTTCACGGCTACCATCGGACGAGGTGGCGAGATAAAGGTGACGAAAGGCACCAACATCGCTAATCGTATCTTAGACGCGCTTGACCGCGGAGCACGCATCATGATGCGGAGCGCGTGACGGTCTATTTCATTAGAACGCGGCGCGTTAAGCTGGACTGATTATCGCGCAATTACTGAACTCGCTAGTCCACCCGCTGAGATCAAAAGAGATTAGTAGAACGACAGGCACAGCTAGTAGGCGTGCGCGTTCGAGAGCACGGCAAATGGAGCTTATAGCCAACATGAAAAGAAACAAGTTAACAGCGGCTCTGTTGTACGTCGGAATTTTCGCCGGAATCCCTCTAGCAATCATCGTCGCCCTATCTTTTCTCCCAGTTTTGAATAGCGTCGACCCAACCGCTATCATCATTCTCATTATTTTCACTGTCGTGCTTGTTGCCCTATGGATTTTTGTGCCTTACGAAAAGCCAGTTGTGCGACAGCGAAGAAGCGCCAAAGAAAAAAAAGCAGCAGCACGCCGCGCGGTTCCTGCTCTAAGCGAAGCTTCTGAGATTCCGACCGACGAGGAAAACAAAACAACAAAGAGCTCAGAAGAGAGACACGAGCCATTCGTCGATGCAGTAGAGAAATCGACTCACCGTCCAGCAGCGCAACCTGAAATACGGCGAAAGGCCCAAAGCAAAGCCCGGAAAAAGAGCTCGAAGAAGAAGCGTTAAACTGCGAGGAACAGGCCAGCTGCAGTGACTACAACATGATAAATGTGGATCACATCAGTGTCAAAGCACGACGGCTTTGGCGACGGAAATCCCATCGATCTCCCTAATCTGTGCCAAAACCTGATCTGAAATCGGATCGTCAAGCGCAAGCACCATCACCGCGCCCCCTCTGACTTTGTCTCGGCCAACATTCATTCCAGCGATATTGATGTTGTTGTTTCCGAGTAACGTACCGACCTTACCTATGACGCCGGGCTTGTCAATGTGGGACGTTATTAGCATGCAGCCCTTGGTTTCCGCGTCTACGTGGTAATTGCCGATCTTGACGATACGCGGTTGATCCCCCAGAAAAAGGGTTCCCGACACCGACCAGTCGTCGCCCTTGTCGCTGTCAATTCTGACCGTTATTAGACTCTGAAAATCTTCGAGCCGTTCAGTCTTCGTCTCCGTGATCCTGATGCCCCGCTTCTTGGCAAATATCTGTGCGTTGACAAAATTGACTGGTGATTCTAACACGTGATCGAGCACGCCTTTCAGGACTGCTATGGTCAACGGGTGGACATCGCATTGGCCCACCTCACCGACGTACGTAACTTCGATGCCCTTAATCTGCCCCTCCACCAGCTGTATACAGAACTTCCCAAGTTGCTCTGAAAGCGGCATGTAACTCTTAACCGCGCCAAACGTCTCAGGGCGTATTGGAACGTTTACCGCGTTTCGAACCGGTTCACCTTTAAGCGCGCTCAGCGTCTGTTCCGCGATTGCTACCGATACGTTGATCTGCGCCTCAACGGTCGAAGCGCCGAGGTGCGGCGTCACTATGCATGTGTCAAGCGTGAGAAGTGGACTTCCTGTTGGGGGCTCTCGTTCGAAGACATCTAACGCTGCTCCGGCTATCTTGCCGCTTTTAAGACCCTCGAAGAGCGCGTCTTCATCAATGATGCCACCGCGCGCAACGTTTAAAATGCGGACACCGTCACGCATCTTCGCGATCTCCGGTGCCGCGATCAAGTGGTACGTTTCCTTCGTCAAGGGGGTATGAATGGAAATAAAGTCTGAGTTCGCGAGAACCTCATCAAGCGATGCGATGTCGACTCGAAGCTCCTTTGCACGCTCAACGGTAATGAAAGGATCGTAAGCAATAACGTTCATGCCGAAAGCGCGCATTCGTTTCGCGACTTCAGCTCCGATGCGCCCGAGCCCGATGACGCCGAGCGTCTTGCCAAAGACCTCGACTCCGAGAAAACGCGAGCGTTGCCACTCACCTTTTCTCACTGAAGAACTTGCCTGCGGGATGCTCCGCGAAAGGGCCATCATCAGGCTTATAGTATGCTCGGCCGCTGAGATCATATTACCCTCAGGCGCATTAATGACGATGATGCCTTTCGCCGTCGCAGCATCAACATCTATGTTGTCGACGCCAACGCCAGCCCGCCCTATGACTTTAAGATTTGACGCTTCAATTGCGTCTTTCGTGATTTTTGTGGCACTCCTTACGATGAGAGCGTCGTAATCACCAATGATGCGGATAAACTCTTCCGGCAGAAGATCGGTCTTTAC
>Ga0209253_10004327_pt1 | contig 12396 bp, 8 predicted proteins | sample FrelakmetBRP12BR_FD_187145 | JGI IMG/M metagenome (GOLD analysis project Ga0209253, IMG submission 187145) | Freshwater lake sediment microbial communities from the University of Notre Dame, USA, for methane emissions studies - BRP12 BR (SPAdes)... | ecosystem: Environmental > Aquatic >...
CGCTCGCAAGAATGAGCAGCAGGTCTTGGATGTTTTGCGGTTGGCCATCGCAGGAACCCCTTATTTACCTTCTTTCGTTTCACATGGCTGAGTAGTTACGAAAAATAATAGAATTCCAATCACCGAAGCACAACCATTATCACCCTTTTCTGAAGCATACCGCACCCTACGAACGAATATTAAATATGCGAGAGAGGATTTGGAAATGCCTTTACGCTCAATCATTATTACCAGTGCTATGCAGAGTGAAGGGAAAACGGAAGTTCTGGTAAACCTTGGAATAGTATTAGCTCAAAACAAATTACGCGTATTACTCTTGGATGCAGATTTACGTCGGCCTACGCTTCACCGCCGGCTCAGGTTGGATAATATGGTGGGTTTAAACCAGATCTTTGTTCATCCAGAGCTAGGGGTTGGTTATTCATTACAACCCACTCGTATCAACGGCTTAACTGTTCTTACCTCTGGAGATTCCCCACCCAATCCATCTGAGCTTCTTGGTTTGCAATTAATGGGTTTAATACTGGAAGAGTTAAAAAACAAGTACGATATTATACTTATCGACACACCTCCAGCCCTGGCAGTTACTGATGCTGCTGTGATGTTGCCGTACGTGGAGGGCATTTTATTTATGATCAAGCCTGGTTCTACGGGAATGGCTCCTCTGCTCCAGATGGTAATCCTTTTCATGTCATTTAGTTTAGAACCATGGATGGAAGCCCGTATACAAGCTGTAGGTACGTAAACATTGGATACTAATACTAAAAGAGCATAGTTTCTCGAGCAAGTTAGTACACCAGATTAATAACGCGGATGGGTTGGATAATTTAAAAATTAAACCATGAAATGGGCATTACAATTGTGATCAGATCAAGTGCCAGCTTGTAGATAGTGAAAAACGGTCATGGTGATGGTTCTATCACTCTGTCATCGGAGAGATTAATCTGAACCCATTCATCTATTACAAACCAAACGTTTCCTGAACTGTTCTGTGCAAAAGCCTTTGTGTGAATCCAATACACTTCACCCGTTGATGGGCTGATGCACCATAGTGGGGTTTCCACATGCATGATCTCGTTTGCTGGCTGGGTATCGATCATACTTATGGTATTACCAACAACCTCCCCTTTATATCCATTATATAAAGTGATGGACACTTTGAAAGTCGAGCTAATATCTTCTGTGTTAAGCAGGTCGGCGGTATACAACCCACTTATGATCAATTCCCTAAAATCCTTGACAATAGAACAAGCTGGGCAAGTGAAAACTTCAGGTGTTGAAGTTGCTTTCTGTGTCGGGGCGTACAGTTTGTACGTTGGGCTTGGCTCAGGTGTGTCCTTGTCAGGTGGTGGTGTGTTTGTTGGGGATGGTGTCAGGCTTGGCTCGATTGTGTTAGTCTGAGTGTTGGTTGGCTCCAGAGTTGGGGTTGCGCTCGGCTCGGGCGTACTCGTAGCACTCGGCTCAAACGTATTTGTTGGACTTGGTTCGGAGGTGCTGGTAGCACTCGGCTCAAGCGTATTTGTGGGACTTGGTTCGGAGGTGATGGTAGCACTCGGCTCAAGCGTGTATGTTTGACTCGGTTCTAGGGTGAATGTCTCGCTTGGCACAGGCGTTTCCGTTTGGTCACCCATAATTTCTGCTCTGGCTGGGATGAAGAATAATGCATACCCTACTATCAACAGGGTAAAAAATAAAAAGACATCGATGAAAATTGCAATAATAAGTTTAAGTTTAATCGGTTTAATTCTTGGGATCATAACATTCTCCTTTTATCGGTCACAACATTCACCAGAGTCTTATAAATATTCCTCTGAACAATTGTTATAAATATAGAAACATACTTAGTAAAAAATAAATTATTGGTAAATTGACTTAGCTTGTTACTATGAACGATAAGAGGAAAATAGAACAATAGCTAAAGGTGGAAAATTAAATAATCTCCTGAATTTCCACCGGTATAATTATAATAGTACATCGCTAATATAGCATCGTACTAACATCCCTATTAACAAGGGGGCTACAGACCATTTATAAACTTTTGATATGGCACAAATGTGCCATATGTTATTACTTATTTGAACAAATTCCCATATAAGTGAGGTATACACATACCTAAATTTCTTTATAGCAATGTTAGAACATGGTTACCATTGAAATATATTTTATCTGTTGCTTTATTAAACCAAATAAAGTCCAACAAAGGATAAATTCTCTCTGTACTTGCCCATGTTTGTTATGAATGTTTGTCTGTGTACAATGCTGATGCCTATAAATATCCATTGTATGGAATTATCAGGAAACACATTTTATGGGTTTTGCTAATTGTGAAACCTTCTGGATATGTCCAAATACTATGGAGTGTAAATCTTAAAATACTTACAAACTTGTGATTAATACAATCACAAGCCTCATTGTATAATGTCTGGTGATGAATAAAAATATGTACATTGGAGTCAATCATGGCAGACAACAAGTTACTAGATGAAGTTTTAGCTCAACCAAAATCAGCTGAAGACCTGGATATCCCTCAAAATATCCTGCTTGATATTATCCTGCGTTTGTTATATACCGAAGGGAATGTGGATTTCCGAAGGATGTCGCAAGTATTAAGGGTTCCTTATGCCCTCGAGCAATTATTGGATTGGTTAAGAAAGGAACACCTGATTGAAGTTTCCCAATCCTCTGCATCATTTGGTCCTTTAAATTATATATATAAGCTGACAGGCGCAGGGGAGGATCGTGCGCGAGAAGCGATGGATCGCTGCCAATATGTTGGTCCAGTACCCGTTCCGGTTAATCGATATAACGAGGCAATAAAACTTCAAACTACGGGCTCTCGGTTAGTGAAGCCTGCACAGGTAAAAAAAGCTTTAAGCGATTTGGTCCTTCCGGGTGATTTTCATAGAAAGATAGGTCCAGCTATCAATTCTGCAGCTTCCCTTTTTTTGTATGGCCCTCCCGGGAATGGTAAGACAACAATATCCTTGCAAATATCACACTTGATCAGCGGGACTGATCCGATCTGGTTGCCGTATGCGTTGACTGCTGGTGGTCAAATCATACAAATATATGATCGATTATTTCATGAAGAAGTTGAAAAAGAACAAAAAACCAACATTGATGGAAGGTGGGGTCTATTCAAGCGACCGTCAGTTGTCGTTGGCGGTGAGATGAAGCTCGAATCGCTTGATCTCCGTTTTGATCCGCTTGCTAATTTTTATGAAGCGCCGTTACAGATGAAAGCAAATGGTGGGGTATTTCTGATCGATGATTTCGGTCGGCAGCAAGCGAGTCCAATTGAATTGCTCAACCGATGGATCATGCCTCTTGAAAATGGAGTGGATTTCTTACGATTACGGACTGGACAGACCCTTGTCATACCATTCCGAGCATTAATCATCTTCTGCACGAACCTTGATCCATTTAACCTTGCTGATGAAGCCTTTTTTCGACGAATTCAAATGAAGGTTGGCATATTCAATCCAGATGAAAATGACTATAAGAATATTTTTGTAAGAGTTTGTCAGCAGAAGGGTATTTATTTTGATGAAATCAGCTTTAAACATTTGCTTGAAAAGTGGTACCAAAATGATAACCGCCAATTTCAGGCAGTTCATCCAAGGGATATATTAATAATCCTAAGTGCCCTTTGTAATTATGATGACAGGGCAATACATTTATCACCAGAATTGATTGATGAAGCATGTGAGATATATTTTGTTCGTCATTAAGATATCATTTTAACCAGATGAAAAATCAACAAGATTTACACCGACTGCTCATCTTATCTACGGAATGCGATGTATATAATCAGATATTTACACAAGCTGGATTATCAAATTTATCTATACTTGTTTCGGATGATCCAGTTCATGCGATGAAATCAGGCATATTATGTGATGTGATATTTGGAGAGCCATCCCTGGTTTGCCATGTCATAAACCACTTGCCGTACGTGAAGTGGTTCCAGAGCAGTTGGGCGGGGGTGGAACCGATGTTTGATCCTGGATTACGGAAAAATTACGTCTTATCAAATGCTCGAAACGTTTATGGAGAAATGATGTCTGAGTATGTTTTTGGGTATATGGTTGCGATCGAGCGGAGAATTCTTTTGCGATGGCAATCACAACTCAAAGGCGTGTGGGATGAGAGCACACCAGGTACGTTGAAAGGCAAACGAATTGGTTTATTGGGTGTTGGGTCAATCGGGTCCCATCTGGCAGCCACAGCCCACCACTTTAATATGCAAGTTCTTGGCTATACCCGGATGAGTGAGACCTGTCGGGATGTTGATCAATATTTCCATGGGGTGAAAATTGTTGATTTCGTCGATGGTTTAGATTACCTTGTTTGTTCATTACCCGGTACAAAAGCAACAAAGGGGTTGTTGAATGATGATCTATTAACCGCGTTACCTAGAAAAGCCTGGCTAATAAATGTCGGTCGAGGAAGCGTATTGGATGAGACAGCACTGGTAAAAGCATTACATGCTGGTTCATTAGCTGGGGCTGTGTTGGACGTTTTCATAGAAGAACCCTTACCAGTTAGCCATCCGTTATGGCACACACCGAATACTTATATCACTTCTCACACAGCAGCAAAAAATTACATACCTGATATTGCAGCATTGTTTATTGAAAACTATAAACTATTCATTAATGGGTTACCTTTATTGTATCAAGTCAATTTTGAACAGCAATATTGATCAAGTATTTCATTTTAAAAAAAATATATTCGATATGATGGTGATATCAGTGTCGAGGGTCATATTGTGAATATCCTATCCTGATTTAGAATAGAATGATGTTAGTTATCTCGCCTACTTGACCCAACAACATCAAACAGCTACAATTCAGTTGTCATACTTCTAGACTCATTATGCATCCAGGAGAAAAGAATGGAAGATTTTCTGTTTCGCGGTAATCTAGCAGAGCTAGATCCCGCTATTTATGAATTAACCCAATTGGAAGCTGAAAGGCAGTACCGCAAGCTGATCCTGATCCCAAGCGAAAGCCAGGCACCAATGGCAGTCCGCGAAGCCCTATCTTCTGCTTTTCAAAATATTTATGCTGAAGGTTATCCGCGTGAAGAAACACGTACCATGAGTGAGAATGAAATCCTGGATTTCCCGGATAGGTTGGTGAATTTCAGGCGTTATGCAGATAAACGTTATTATAAAGGGGTGGAATACGCAGATACCATTGAAGAGCTGGCTCGGAGAAGGTGTGCGGAGCTATTTGCAAATGATATGGTTGGTGCGGATGATATTTATGTAAATGTTCAACCATTATCCGGCGCACCAGCAAACAATGCCGTCTATCATGCGCTGGTAGAACCAGGCGCAACCATCATGGGAATGGATTTGCTTCATGGAGGCCACCTGACGCATGGATCACCGGTAAATCGTTCAGGGAAATTTTATAAAGCTGTGCATTATTCTGTCGATCCGAGAACTGAACAGATTAATTATGATGAAGTTGAGGCTTTGGCAAGGGAAAATAAACCACGCTTCATCATTGCTGGTTATTCTTCATACCCGTGGGCAGCTGATTGGAAGCGTTTCCGTGAGATTGCCGATGAGGTTGGGGCGTACCTTTTTGCTGATATTGCCCACGTCGCAGGTCTGGTTGCTGCTGGTGCGTATCCTTCACCGATAGGCTATGCAGATGTAGTCACTTTCACCACGCATAAATCGCTGTGCGGTCCACGTGGAGCATGTATCTTAACATTTGACGAGAAGATGTCAAGAGAGATCGACCGGGCGGTATTCCCTGGTGAGCAAGGCGGACCGCATGTCAATTCTTTCGCAGGTATGGCGGTTGCTTTCAAGGTTGCCAGAACAGAAAAATTCAAGCAACTCCAATATCAGGTGGTAAAGAACTGTGGTACTTTTACTGAACAGCTTAAGCAACGAGGTTTGAGGATCGCGTATGGAGGAACTAATACGCATTTGATGAACCTGGTGTGCAATACAATTATCGGAACGGACGGAACGGGTCTTTCTGGTGATATGGCATCCCGCATTCTTGACATTGCAGGGATTGTGGTTAACCGCAATACCATTCCGGGAGATGAGTCTGCTGCTGATCCTTCTGGAATACGAATGGGTACACCCTGGGTAACTCAACGTGGATTCAAGGAAGCAGAGATGAAGCAGCTGGCTGATATCATTGCAGATATCCTGTTCTCTACGAAACCTCATGGACGGATGGGGGCAAGCGGTCTTTTACGGCGAGCCAAGGTTGATTTTCAAACCCTCGAGGAAGGAAAAATTCGAGTAAGAGATTTAGCAGAAAAAGCAGGCATTGATTTTACTCCTGGTCAGCATGGATATCCACATTTTTATTTCCTTGATGATAAGTCATCAGAAGGAGACTGGTCTGTGGTGGAGTTATCAGGAGAGAGGGTCAGACTATTCCTGAGTGAAGCTCTTACAAGTGAAGTTGAAGTATTAAACCCTGGTGAAAGCCAACCCACTCAAATCAACACTCCAGATGGAACCATTGATGGGATGTTGACTTGCATTGGTATATACCACTTTCAACTAACTATTCCTGCTAAAAAGGTGGCGGTTGTGGCTACATGGCTGCGGGACCTTTCCGATGGGTATGTGGCTTTTGATGAGGATGTTTTGAGAAAACTACCAGGCTTAACTGTAGTGAGCGTCACAAACAGGAAGCCTGTATTACCAAAAACTGGTATTCCGTTAGCTCCAAAACCATATTATATTGGGATGGAAATTGGAGAAGGTGAGTCATTACCAAAATTCAAATGGGATGAAACAGAGGCAGAACCGAAGCGGACTCCGATCTATGACACCCATAAAAAATTGGATGCAAAAATAATCACCTATGCAGGTTGGGAGATGCCGGTATGGTATACCTCCGTGATGGAAGAGCATCTTGCAGTCAGGCGAACAGCTGGATTGTTCGATGTTGCGCATATGGGCGTTTTCCAGGTTGAAGGTCCAGATGGAGCGGCTTTCCTGGATAGTGTTGTTGCAAATGATGTCAGTTATCTGTCAGTGGGTGAATCATGCTATACCCATTTCCTTGATCCAGATGCAAATGTCATTGATGACTTGATCGTATATAAGCGTGGAAAAGAAAAAATGTTGATGGTGGTAAATGCCGCAAACGCTGATAAGGATTGGTCATGGTTGAATGCGGTCAAAGAAGGCAAGGTTTTAGTTGATAACCGGAGACCGTGGGCACAAGTATTTGGACGTAATGCAATTCTACGTAATCTGAAAGACCCTAAAGAAGGAAGCGATATGCGTGTAGACATCGCTTTACAGGGTCCACGAGCCCGACAGGTACTGTTAGGGTTGGGTTGTGATGATGTAACCCGCTGCTGTGTACGCTACCTTAAACGAACCCGAATTTGCGAAGTGGCAATGGGTAGTTTTGAATTAATCATCTCGCGGACTGGTTATACGGGTGAAAAGTTTTCATACGAGATTTTTGTCCATCCGAGTCGTGCCGATGACTTATTTAATAGTCTCCTGGAAGGTGGGAATGCATACGGAATTAAACCATGTGGATTAGGTGCGAGGGATTCGCTACGAACTGAAGCCGGATTACCCTTGTATGGTCATGAAATGGGAGGGGAATTGAATTTAGGACCTGCTGAGGCAGGTTTTGGCCAGTATATAAAGACATATAAACCATGGTTTATTGGTCGTGATGCATTTCTTGATAAGGAAAAAGGAAGGAAAGGTGAGCTGGTTCGTTTTTGTTTTGATGAAAAGGGAGTCCGAATGGCGCACCTGGGTGACCCAGTGGTAGATTGGCGTGGACGAGTCGTGGGGCATGTTACCAGCTGTGCCGTGGATAAGGACAGCTACCTTACTGGATTAGCATATGTCGAATCGAAGGTTGCTGGAAAAGGAACGATCATATATATCTATCAGGGAGCTCCGAAGGATAGCGGGAAAATTCTTGGGCAGCTTAAAGTTGGCGAGCGAGTCATTCTACCTTCGCCAGCTCACATTCTTAGAAGGTTCCCAAAATTGTAGGATAATAAATTAGGATAAATCTCGAGTTCAATAATCACAAATACAATCCGAATAATAAAATACCAAAAAGGAGAGTGAGTTGATGGAAACCCCATGGGATCATCGTTACGCCCAACGTACTCAGCGAATGACCAGCTCAGCCATACGTGAATTACTAAAGCTAACTGAAGACCCCGAAGTGATCTCATTTGCAGGTGGATTGCCAGCACCGGATGTTTTTCCGGTGGAGGAGTTCAGCGCAGCATGTGGACAAGTACTAAAAGAATGGGGAGCGCTTGCATTGCAATACGGTTCAACAGAGGGATACCTTCCGCTGCGTGAGATGATTGCCCGGCATACCGGACGATATGGAATCAGCGTCACTGAAGAAAATATATTGATCACTAGCGGAAGCCAGCAAGCGTTGGATCTAATTGGAAAAGTTTTTATTAATCCTGGCGACCGCATCCTGGTGGAGGAACCAACCTATCTGGGTGCCTTGCAAGCATGGAATGCCTATGGTGCTGAATATGTAACCGTCCGGATGGATGAAAATGGCATGGTTACCGATGAATTGGAGAATGCACTCCGCAGTGGGGTTAAATTTATCTACGTCCTTCCAAATTTCCAAAATCCAACAGGGGTGACCTTATCAGCCGAACGGAGGCAAAAATTACTCGAAACTGCTGACCAATATGGTGTACCGATCATTGAAGATGACCCATATGGGCAATTACGTTATGAGGGCGAAAATCTTCCCTCAATCGTTTCAATGGATAATGAGTATCGCAGAAATGGTAATAATGAATATCGTGGCAATGTGATCTATTTAAGCACATTTTCAAAAACCTTAGCTCCAGGATTAAGACTTGCATGGGTTATAGCACCAGCCCAGGTGATTCGAAAGCTGGTTCAGGCAAAGCAGGGGGCAGACCTGCATACATCAACATTCAATCAGATTGTTGCTTACGAGGTTGCTCGCGGGGGATTCATTGATCGGCATATCTGGCTAATTCGACGGGTATATGGAGAAAGAAGGAATATTATGTTGGATGCAATGGAGGAGCTTTTCCCCCCTGGCGTGCAATGGACAAAACCAAAAGGTGGTCTATTCCTTTGGGGTATGCTGCCCAAGGAGATGGATACAACCGAAATCTTTAAAATTGCTGTAGCACGAAAAGTGGCATTCGTCCCCGGTGCATCATTTTTCGCACTCGGTGGTGGAAAAAACACCATGCGACTAAATTTCTCTTATTCCAATCCAGATCAGATCCAAATTGGAATTGAAAGATTGGCTAATGTCTTGAAAGAAATGATTGTCGCAGGAAGATAAATGAGGCGGGCGTGTGGTTCACACACGCCCGTTTTTTTATTTAACATCAACGAGTTGTACTTCAAATGTCAAAGTAGCATTTGGTGGGATGGTTGATCCAGATCCTGACGCACCGTAGCCCAACTCTGGTGGAATAATAAGCAAGCGGGTACCATTCTCAAGCATACCAGCTACACCTTCATCCCAACCTGCTATGACTTCCCCAGCACCAAGCGAAAACTCGAAAGGTTGTCCACGATCTAACGATGAATCGAACTTTGTGCCATCGGCCAACCAACCTGTATAGTTGACTGATACCGTGTTTCCAGACTGAGCTGTAGTTCCATCTCCAACCTGTAGATCTTCATAAATGAGACCAGATGCTGTGGTAACTGCGTTTGCAGATGGTGCGGGTGGTGTTTCGTCTAATGTACCGATTGGGTATGACTGTTTTTTACTTGAGTAGTCTTGATATACAAAAAAACCAATCACGACGACAATTAATGCGATGATTATACCAATGATTACTCGCTGACGGTTTCGCTTGGCAAGACGTTGAGCACGGCGTTGTTCGCGTAAGGCTGCTTTGGACATGAATTCCTCCATATGGATGTATAAAAATACTGGGTCCTGCAAATTGTAACCGATATTTGCAACACCTAATGGGTTTATTTTTCTGTAAGTGGTAAGAATATCTGAATTATTGGTGACTCAATCGTCACAGAGTGTGATATGGTATCACTCCCAAAATTGTTTGTTGCATTCAGGGTTACTAAATATGTGCCTATATCCAGATATGTGTATGATGGATTAGCCTCACCAGAGGTACCAATACCGTCTCCAAAGGTCCATGTAAAGGATAAGGGTATCGTACCAGTGGTTAAATTTGATAATCGTATCACCTGACCCAGTTTAACCGGACTATTTGTTGAGAATTCAGCTAAAGGTGCGAGAGGTTGAGTAATATTAAGGAAGACAGCGCTGCTTACGCCCCAGTTTCCGAAGGCGTCCATACTTTCTACAAATATCGTATGACGCCCTTCGTTTAAACTTGATGTGTTAATTGTTACTTGCATATTTTCGATCGGATTGTTAAAAGTGCCGTCACTGGCAGTCATTGGGTAAGTGACAGTACCACTTATCCAAGAAGGAATGTCGATGCTAATGCGCGCTTCGTTAATGTTTTGGATCGGCTCAGAACCATTGCTATTATTAAAGCGCATATCATTGGCATTGGCTGTAAGCTGAACGGGTGTACCCCGTGGAGCTGAGTTAGGAGTGACTGCTACGTTCAATGAATCAGGTCCGGCTGGGTTCATATAGGGACGACGAGATGTTTTCAATGCATAAAGCAAGGAATTCAGATTATCTGGGTAGATAGTATTGTCAAAAGAAGTGCAACTTTGAAAGAATGTTGTTCCCATTTCGAAGGTATAGGAAGCAATACCAAGTTCACCATAGGACCAATCATCAGAGGTTCCTGTAGTTGGATATAGGTTGACAGCTTGTTGTGGTGTATAAGTGTTGAAAAATGCCAGATGACGCCCAAGTGTTTGCAGCTGGGTGTGGTTCGGTCCTTGACTATCAGTCCAACCCCAAGGCCAAAGAACAAGCTGGCTATAGCTGTGCAGGGATATAAATACTCCGGTTGTGTCATCAGCTGCTGGATCATTATCGTCAGGACCACGTTGGTCGGGAAATAAAGTCATAACAAAGTTCTGGATTGCCTGGGTTTCAGGCTCGGAAGCGGGAAAAGATCCCTGGAATGTATCTTCACATGGATCGATACCAGCATCACCCCAGTGAAAGCTATGATTCCGATTCAGGTCTACACCACGGCTAAATGGATCGATACACCCAATATTAGTATTTTTACGCCAATAATAACCTTGTTCAGCATATTTGCGTCCATCCGGATTAGCCATGGTGACGATATAAACGCGGAAGTAGTCCAACAGCCAGGTGATATCAGGATCACTACCATAATAAGTTACCAGGTGTTCGGCGAATCGCATTGCTGTCTCAGCGGTGACATATTCACGCGCATGGATCTCAGCCATAAGGAAGAATGTTGGTTTATTATCGATGATACCGAAATTCTCGTTGGTCAAGCGTAAGGCATAAATATCATACCCAACTGGTCCACCATCTGTGACCTTCTCCCAGCTGTCTCCAATATCAAATAATTCAGCCATGTTTGGATAATTCGTAGTGATATCCTGCATGCTTGAATAATCCGCTTCCAGCGTGCGGTAGCAGGGGTAACCTGGGATAGAGCCCGTTTCTTGACCAGGCAGTGGACTGAGTGGTTGGTTGAGAAAGTCGGTCTTCGCTTGGTCAACAACAATGCGATAGCCTGCTTGTTTAAGAGAAGCACACTGTTCTGTGGAGAGCATGGCGATGACAAAGCCTGCCTCGTGATTAACTTCCCAGATGTCCAAGTAGGAAGCCAATTGGCTGAGGTCCTCCGAACTGTTGTAATAGACCTGCGCGACGACAGGTGTTTCGACTTGTCCTTCCAGCATAGGTAGTGAACGAGGTTTTTGAGCCAAGGTAGATGACCCGCTACTGCTCAGCATGACCAGAATGATTATAAAAAATAGGAGATGTTTTAAATTATATTTGCGTATGTTAATCATGCATTTACTTTCGGGTAGTGATAATCATTCCAATTAATAAAATGTAATCATATTAGGAACCATTATTTCTAAATCTTGTGCATCCCTGGCGTCGATCGTGATGGCGTTTCTTCAGTGTCTTTTCGAACGAAGCAAGGAAGGTTTTTAGAAATCGCTAGGTTAATCTTCACTTAGAACGGATTAATTTTGTCAGTGTGTCAATCCAGCTACAAAGAAATATTATAGATGAGCTTGTCAATATCCCTGTTAGTTTCCTACCCAACATCTCCTTCTCCCAAATATCACCTCATCATTATGGGTAGGTAGACAATCATCCATGGAATCATGGTGGGTGTGGTGGTGGCGGTAGGCGTTCTGGTGAAAGTAGGGGTAGGCGTTCTGGTGGCAGTGGCAGTTGGTGTGCTTGTTTGGGTGGGCGTCGGGGTGGGAGGTTGCTGGACGGTTACAGT
>Ga0209253_10004328_pt1 | contig 12393 bp, 7 predicted proteins | sample FrelakmetBRP12BR_FD_187145 | JGI IMG/M metagenome (GOLD analysis project Ga0209253, IMG submission 187145) | Freshwater lake sediment microbial communities from the University of Notre Dame, USA, for methane emissions studies - BRP12 BR (SPAdes)... | ecosystem: Environmental > Aquatic >...
GTGAAGGCCCAGAGGATGTTCTTGAGGGTGAGGCCTCCTTTCACATGGGGATTGTTTGTCACATACAGAGGATCGTCAAAGTTGATAAACTCGTGATCACCTGTCTGAATAAAGATACCCAGGGTGACCCCAATAAGTAATAAGCAGAGCAGCCCTCTATGCTGCATAAGAAATACCTTCCCAAACCATTGTTTTTAGTAGAACCCCCTGGTCTATTTTTTTAAGATCATCCCTGCTTTTTTCATACATAGCACCAGATTGTTCCGTGCGTTTACATTTTCGGGATTAAGTTTGATTGCTCTTTTGAATTCCATGATTGCTAAATCAATTTTACCACTCTTTTCGTAGGCAATGCCAAGGTTATTGTGCGCTTCATCATAGTCTGGGGCGAGGCTGATAGAGGCTTGATATTCCCTTATCGCCTCTTCCAGATTCCCCTGTGCCAGGTAGAGATTTCCCAGATTGTAATGGGCCATGGCGTCTGAAGGTGCGAGTTTCAGAACAGTGGTGTATTCCTGGATTGCCCTGGCGTAATCTCCAAGTCTCTTGTAAACAATTCCAAGATTGTTATGGGTCTCAAAATTATTAGGATCAAGTCTCAATGCAACAAGGAATTCCTTCTTCGCTTCCTCTAACCGACCGCCTGCAAGGTAATAGGTCCCCAGGTTCTGGTGTGGCCGGACCTTCCCCGGGCTTTTCCTTGCCGCATCTTTCCAGAGGGATATCTCACTGTCCCAGACCGTGTTCCTCAAATGAGTTCCAATGGCAAGAGAGATGACCGCTGCCCCTAAAACCGCACAGAGAACCCACGGGCTCTTTGGCCAAACCATCGAAGATCTTCGGGCGGCGTAAACCAACAATGATACAACCGCTATGATCATCCCGACAGAGGGGAGGTACATTCTGTATTCAGCGACCAGTTCACCCAAGGGGATAACACTGGACTCCACGGAGATTGTAATAAAAAACCAGATCATTCCGAAGGAGGCCACCTTGAGCTCGGGATATTCTTTTGCCCTGTCCGCTGCAAAATAGAGATAGACGGCAAAACAGAAGAGCGCGATTAACGCGATGGAGGAAAAAAAGACAGGCCCCACGAAGAGCGATGGATAAACGGGCATATCATGATCTACGTTCTGACCAACGGGGAAAAAGAGCAAACGGATATAAAGGATGATAACCCTGGGCTGGGCTAGAAGATAATGCATCCTGGAAATGTTGGTTTCATCAGCAGCGGCCATGGATCGCATGGTGCTGTCAAGGGCGTTCAATGTTCCCTGCTGGATGAAAATAATGACCGGGATAATCAATAAAGTAATTGCGAACGGAGCCAAGGTTTTGATTCTATCCATCCTGCTCGTCGAGAAAAAGGTCACTTCATAAAACGCGATGATTATTGGCAGCGTAAAAGTGAACTCCTTGGTCAGCATGGCTGCAACCGCTGATACGAGGGCAGTTGCGTGATACACCGGTCGTCCTCTCCCAGGAACCGAAGTCCTGAAATGGATATAGAGCAATAGGGACAGAAGATAAAAAAGAGAAGCAAGCGATGTAAACCGTTGTGAAATGTAGGTGACGGCTTGTGTCTGGATCGGGTGGCTGACGAAGAGCAACGAGGAAGCCGAGGCAATGATCGACCGGAGATCGAAAGCGCCTTTGCAGGGCAGAGACGAGAAGAAGTCCGCTCTAAGAGTGGCTACTAGGATTAGGTAAACGAGGATCCCGTTCAGGATGTGAATGACCAGGTTTAAAAGATGATACCCAGCTACGTTGAGCCCGTGAAGGTGATAATTGATGGCAAGAGATAAGTATCCCAGGATACGGGTCGTAAAAGCAGACCTCAGGGCTGGGGGGAAGGAAGTGGGGGAATATTCACTAAGTTTCTTGACTTCGGATGGAGCGATAAAATACCGAAATGTCCTAATAGTTGGGTTATTGGAGACATAGACATCGTCATCAAACTGAAAGGGTACGGTAAACGTATTTGCGTAGGCCAACACACCGACAACAGCAATCAAAACCGGCATGAAATACCTGTTGAAACGTGAATTAGTTTTCATTTTACATTCTTGTAAACGGTCATGACAAAGCTTTGATCTATCCTAAGGAAATCTTATTGCCAAAGATAGATCCTTCCAGGTCCACAAGTCCAAATGGAATATTCCAAATAGGATGTTCAACTCTATGATTATTTAATCCGGGTGTTATGATATAAGAACCAGCTAAACCCGGATTCTCCGGAGCTCCTTTCACTTTTAGTCAATTTGTAAATATGTTGATCCCATGTGCTAATAAAAGGTTCAGGTTCAAAGGATCTATCCGTTTTGTGTAGGATAATCCATTCGGGAGGGTCCACATTCCAAAATTGTTGATCAATATAATGTAAGGATTGATGACGTGGAATAAATCGCTGATAAAAAGAGAGAAGCATTTTGTTCCTAAAATCATGATCACTGCCAATGCTTAGAACACTTCCTGATGATTGATTCGATATTTCAGCCAGGATTTTTTGATAATTCCCACGGCCATATTGAAAGAGAGGCAATAACTGAAAAATTTGAGCAATCAGATAGAGGGATATCAGGAGGATAGTCAGGTAAGCATATTTGTTCCCTTTCGAGTAGAGCTTCCCAAGGATAAAGGACAGCATGAGATAAAAAAAAGGGTACGTGACCACCAAGTATCTGAAATAATAAATAGCCGGCTGAGTGATGAAGATGATGAGGAAAGGGGGTGCGATTAGGGCGGCCAGGATAAAAGACCATAGCTTGTTTTTATCAAGATAAAATAAGTACGCGCCCACGAATGTAAGGATGGCAAATAAGCCAAGAACGAGAAATTCCCAATGAGTGAAGCTATGGGGTAATCCCAATAGATAGACAATTCCCTTGGATATCTCGGTGGCTCTGTCGTTTATATCTCCACCGCCGATGGTCATGCCTCTTGCATAAAATAGAGTGAAGGCGATCAGGAATGCAGAGGGAATAAATAAATACCTAAATGAATGGTAAAGTTTGGATTTTAACGATGAGGGTCCCGAAAATTCGTTGTATAGAACCAAGATGGATAGTGATAAAAATACAATGATAAAGGATGAATGGGAGAGAATGCCCAAGCATGAACCTAACCAGAACCCTAATAATTTAATCGTGCTGTAATTCATAAAACATTTTTCTAAGATGAATAACGATGATAATGCGAAAAATATGGCCGGTGCATAGCCTCGGGCTTCCGAAAAGTACAAGATAAGAGGATAGGAGAAACCGGCAAAAAGCAATACGAATAGACGTTCGAGATATCCCCACTTGCCTGCCAGGGCGGTTAGTAAGAATAGGGATCCAATTCCAGCGACGATAGAGAAGAGTCTGTAAACAACCCAATGATTTTGTTTGCCTATCAGGTACAAATAAAAGGTATTGAGCAGGTGATTATTATCATGTTTAAACAACGATACGATCTCCCATGGTGATTTGGCAGCCTCGGCCATGAAGATGGACCAGATCTCATCCAGCCATAAATCGCCACGCACTGCGATAAAAATCATGATCGCGCATACGAGTATCCCAAGATAAAGAAATATTTTCAGGCCCAATCCTGATTCGTTTGGTTGGTTTGAAAGATCAGAGGTTGAACGATTGAATGGCATTGACATCCTTGACAAAGTTTCTTGAGTTTTAGAGGAACACCAAACCTATGAACATTCTTCTTTTTCTCTAAAAGTTCTGCCTAATGAGAAGGCAATGGCATCGGCCCTGAGCGAGAATCTCCTAAATCAAAAAGAAGCCATTTTTCATTCGCAAATAGAGTCTTGACAGTGGGGTCAGAGCTGAGTGTGTCAAAAAAAGGCCAATAGGCTGGATAATTTAAACTGATCACGAATCTACTTTTAAAAAGGAGACGAATGGCTTCCACAGAATCAATGGGGGCATCAAGAGGGATGCGGCACCAGATATCATAAAGCTTCGGGTCCTTCTTGTAGAAGAGAGTTGGGTCCGCTGCCACGATAAAATACCTTTCAGGTAGGGCCAACATTAGATTTCCAGTATAATCCCAACCTGTTGTGAATACTTGAGATCCTACCGGGATCTTTTGACTAAAATACCGTGCCACATCGGGCTCGATATGGGCTTTGTGCTTGAATGACAAGTTCCTGTAAGGTTCCGTCCCTAAAGCAATCGTGTAGAGAAGAGAAAGGACAAGCAATGCCTGGGGCAGGAAGCGCCATCTGAGATGAGGAGAGGCGAGGGCTAAAGCAGCCACAGAAAAAGGAATAAAATATTCCAAAAATCTTAATGAACGGACGGTAAGCAGACCGAACGTGACTGCGGCAAGGGCGAATGCCAGAGGGAGAGAAGAGGATTTGCGATGAAGCCAGCTCAGCACAAAAGCAACTCCCATCATGATTACGATAACAACCAGATATCTTCCCCAATCCACAAGCGGGTATGGGTTGAACTCTTTCCCCAAGTTCATGAACTGCCGTCCCCAGGCTTTTTGAAAAAGAATATCTGACATGTGGATCCAATTGATCTGGATCAGATTATAGGTGTTAGGGTGGAGGGCCAATCCAATCGTGATGCCGGCGATGACAATAGCAACAGGTTTCCAACGGACCCGTTCACCGGCAAGGAGGCGAGCAGCCTCAGCGGCGATAATGAGGAGTAATGGGATCTGCCAAAAGGCGACGTAGGTCAGGGGGTAGAAAAAAACGGCTGCTGCGAGGAGATATAACCTCTCACGTGCAAATGCCCACATCACAATGAGAGCCAGAGTGATCGATAACAGATGGGGTCTCACCAGCCCGAGGCGAAAAACAAATTCACTGCAGCCGAGGGGCAGCAAGGCCCATACCCCTGCAAATCGAATCCGTTCCGCACGGAGGATGAAGAATACGATGGTTAATACCAACGCTCCGGCAAGGGTGCCAACAAGCCTTGCGGCGGTGACAAAACCCAAGTTGCCGAGTGGGAGAAAAATAAGGTGAAAGATGAATTCTTTGTCAGCATAGTGGTCGGACTGCCAGCTGAACGGCGTCCAAGGGAATTCGTGGAGAATACCATACTTCTTGATGAGCTGACCCACACAGAAATGATAGGCCGTATCGTCATCAATAGGATAAGGAATGAACCACTGAAGCAAGCCTGTCAGGACAATGAAAACGGAAATCCAGGCGGCTACGACCCACCCTTTATTTATATAATCCGGCAGGGCAAAGTTCCTTAGTAATGAGTTTTCCTTTACATCCATAGGGGGAACTTCGAACGATCAAAAAGGTGTTTTTCCGAATATTAACACATTCAAAGTTAGAACGGGTAGGTTTTGGAAGAGGATCCCTTGGCAGTTGATTTTTCATGTTGCATATGGCAATAAAGTGTAGACCAGTCAAAGATAGCGTCTAAGTGCCTAACCCCAACATGAAAGCCAAAGTTGCCGCCTTCGTACAAAGACACATTGAGACAATCACGTTTCTTGCCACCTATGTATTACTGTTTGCGATCTGGAATCTGACCGGTGGCTCCTTCAGGGTTTGGCCTGACCTCTGGCAACTCCTGCCATGGCCGTCTCTGCTCGATGACTTGGGAACGTCACTCCTCGATCTCCATTCCCAACCTCCGCTCTTAAACCTTCTTTTTGGGCTTGCGCTCAAGGCAGCAGTAGGTATGGGCACAAAGGTTGAAACGCTGATACAGCCACTCTACTTCTCGATGGGTGCGGTAACGGTAGCTGCGATTGGAGAACTCGCCAAGCGGATCGTGCCTCGCCAGGGGGTTCGTTACGCGGTGCTCCTGCTGATCCTGTTAAATCCCTATTTTTATGCTGTCCATCACTACCTCTTCTATACCGCGTGGGAACTCTTCTTCCTCAGTCTGGCTGCCCTTTTCTCACTGCGATACTTCGATCAACCGACGGTAACACGTCTTACTGCCGTACTTGCACCGGCTGTCCTCCTTGTATATACGCGCAGCCTCTTTCACCCACTCTGGTTTGTGTTATTCCTTGGCTTGCTCCTGACCCTAGGCCCTCCTGCTGTTCTCAAAGGGTGGAAACCAGTTGCTGTCGTAAGCGCCGTTGTGGTTCTGTTGATTGTCGCTTGGCCCCTAAAGAACCTCGTCCGGTTCGGGTTCTTCGGGCTGTCGAGCTGGTCCGGGATGAGCTTTGCCCGTGGCTTGCCCACAGGTGAGCCCCTTATGCCAAGCGGTTACCCGCTGCGGCTCGCTCCCTTCGCCCGGAGTAATTCGGAACCAATTGATCCAGTTGCCGCAGCGAAAGCCCGGAGCCTAGTACCAGCCGAGTTCCAGAGACACCCCACGCTTTCCAAACTCACGAAGCCTGACGGGTCTCCCAACTGGAATCATTACGCTTTCATCCCCATCTCGCGTGAACTTGGCGCTGCGGCCTTTGAACAACTTCGCCTGAGACCATCGCTCCTACTTTTTAAGGCAATCGACTTCTACCTGAATGGGTATGCCATTTATGAAGGCCGTTGGCCCTATCATCGCGGGTTTGCCCCTGAAATGACCACCGGTAGCCTCTGGGCAAGCGTGTATGAGACTGTTGTCTTCCAGAGATTCCGATCGTATGACCCAAATCGGACAACCATTTCCACAGGGTTCGCAATCCTTTTTCCGATCGTTTGCCTTGCAACGGGGGTCGTTTTCTGGCGTCGGCGACCTTGGAGAATTGAGGAACGTACAGTTGTCGTGATGTTTTACACGATCCTATGGGTGCTTGCGCTGGTGCTCTTCGTGGATGGTCCGGAAGGGAACCGCGTCCGGTTCTCGACCGAACCTTATCTATTACTGATAGTTGGTTGGCTGGTGAGCGGTCCTTCTGCTAGGTCCCAAGGACCGGTATATCGAAATACGAGTCGACTTAGCCCAGAAAATGTCGCCGGCTAAAGGAACATGGAGTGTGCTACAGCACAGAAAGCACGCCTTAATGTCCACTGGAACCGCTCGGTCGTGAACTGCGTAGTTACGGACTTGGTTTGACCACCCACAGATCGAAAGCATCGATGATATCGTTACCCCAGGCCCATGGGAGGTATCCCCAAGTGTTTGAGTAGAAACCGGCCCCGGCTTCCCGGCTCATGACACGGCCGCCAGGCTGCCGGTCCTCTATCCGTCGAAGCCGGACAAGGGCGTCCATCTCCTCTACCACCAGGCTGGGTTCGCTGTTCAGACTCGATACGACCAAATCGTTGATGGCAGGGTATGGCGGAGTGCTCGTGAAGTACCGCGCCCCGGCCTTTTCAGCATACCATTGAAAGCCCCAATGGCCGACGTACCAAACTCGGTGGCCTGCGGCGACAGCGGGTGCTATGAGTGTGCTTGCTGCTGAGCGGCTGAATCCTGAAAACGCCGAGTCAGCAAGTAAGATTCCGGCCCCCAGACTTATCCCGAGTGCAACCGTCACCACCATTACAGCCATTCCAACCTTTGGGTGTTCGGCCATAGCCCGCGCCAATAGGATAGCCGCGGCAGGCGCCGAGGCGAGTAGGAACTTGGAAGGCAGGTGGAGGTAGATCGTTGTAGGCAGCGGCAAGAACAACCACAGACCTAACGTGAATTGCATCCCATCCCGCCGCCGGAAGCCATCGACCAGGACGTCCACGAGTGCTGACACACTGAGTCCGGCTACCGGAGCCAGCCAATAAGGGGCATCACCCTTATGAGCGAGGTGCAGGAGAAGGGCAGCTCCTGCGGTCGAGCTCAACAAGACCCAGTAACGTCGGAGGATCGAGCGCCAGCGCAGGACAATCCAGGGAAGCGCAAAAGCCATTGCGAACATCCAATGTATAGCGAAAGCAACAGAATTTGAGGCAAGCCGATGAATGGAACTATAACGGATAGCTGCTTGAGCAATGTTTCCGGCGCCTGGTGTGGGATCGCTCGTGATGATTGTCAACATAATTGTAAGAAGTGTGGCTACAGCAATGGGTAACCACTGCTCCCACGAACTTTTTTTCCAGGCCTTTCTCGTAAAGAGATTACCGATGAGGAGAAGGACAGCCACGCCAAACAGGGCAACGAAATGTGCACGCGCGAGGGGAGCGAAGCCCAATAGAAGTGCGGCGACTATTCCCTGCCCCGCCCGCCTCTCGTTAAGCCACGCTACGAATCGCTCTACGCCGGCTACACCGAGCGCCATCGCGGGGACATCAGGCATGGCGGTGCCAGCCATGCCGAGCACCGCGGGCATTGCCACCAACATCAAACCTGCCACAGACGACCATCGGTTTGATAGCCCGAGACGAAGGGCAAGGGAGACAGTAGAGAAAATTGCGACATAGAGCATCACTAACTGGACAGCGTGTGCCACCCACTCCGCACCGCCGGCGAGGATCGAGGGGATGAGGAGCCATGCCATGACCGGTCCGGTGGGGACGATCCTTGAAACCCGCTCGGGCGCATGAACCCAAGTCATGTCAAAGGCCGTAGGGTGGAGAGGATCCGTCAGCGCGTGACGCGCCTCGAAAAGGAACACCGTATCATCTATCGTGAACGCCTTGTTAAGAAAGGGAACGAGAACTAAGGTTGCAAGGAGGAGTGCTGGCGCAGTGACACGTAAGACTTTAGCATTCATAATAGGATTAATTTCCTTTATGCTCCATTTGTGAAAAAAGCGCCACTGTCGCGCACAGGAGCCCTGTGGCGAGCCAGTAGTAGTTGCAGAAAGCCTGCTTGTTGAATGCCACGAAAACGATCCAGGAGGCCGCGCTTACCAGTACACCCTGTCTAAGTGAAATCATTCGACGGAGTGTCATGACAAGGGAAACACCCGCAAGGAGGAATGCCGGCCATGAGGGTAATAGCGGTCCTCCCAGGGCGGCGATGGCCGCGAGCCATGAGAGCGCGTCGAGACGGAAGGGCTGACGAAGCTGAAACTCTATGGTACCCCGCAGGAATGCAGATGGATCCCAAGCCAAGAACGGCAAGACGATGATCAAGGTTCCGCAAACCGCAACAGCCGCCGCCTTAATCCGGGCACGAACCGGCAGGGCGAATATCAGTGGAATGAGCAGAAGAGGGACATACTGTTTGCTCGATGCGGCAACAGCACCAGCCAAGCCAGCAGTAAGCCAGTCCCAACCCTGTTCCTCTCCTTCCCTCTTCTTTTTTTCTTGAACGCGCGAGACGACCAAGACTGCCGTGAGGACTGCCGCCAGTGCCACAGGCTCTGTCCAGGCGAGCTCCAGGACCATAAATCCTTGCGGCTGCACGAGCAGAAAGACTCCTGCCAATTCTGCTTGAAGAGAACCGCATCCCAATTTCCTAATGAGTACCGCCGATAACACAACCGCGGCAAGCATTAACCATCGAACATCACCGAGCCACGCCAGAGGCGCACCAAGCAGGAGCGTCAGGGGCATGTATGGGTAGGTGGTTACGTATCTTCCGTCCGGGCTAAGAAGGGATGGGTCGATGAGGGGGGTTCCTGGTCCGTAAATGTTGGGATAGAGGGTGCTGTAAGGATTCTCTCCCCTCAGGAGTTCGAGAGCACCTTCCTGTTGGAGATGCCATACGTCGATGCCAGGGGTGGGCGAGGCGTAGAACATGATCACCCCGAGCCCGGCAGCGATAACCACTATGACGGGAAACCTCACTCGGGCGATCCACGCCGGCGCGCTCTTCCAGAAGTAGGTTGCAAGAATCAAGGCGATTGCTCCAACTCCTTGGCGAAAACCACCTAACCTGGCCGGATTCACCAGCACGCCCGGAAGAAATAGAACATCGTGGATGAGACTTATTGAAATGCCAAAAGCAAGAATGACAACCGGAAGTCGAGTGGCAGAGACTGGGTGTCCCCGAAGGTTCAGACGAGCCGCGACAAAAACCGCACAGCCCGCCACAGTAACTAAGGAGAGAGCGTAAGGGTCGAGAGTACCACCGGAGATTGCCAGCAGCAGGCCAAGAATTACTGCTGCGCCAGCAACAAGCCCTGGGACGGAATTTGGAGTGGTCACGATTGTTCGCCTCCTCCAAGATTTACGGCAACTCCGGTTTGTTGCCGAGAGCGATCCATTCTCATGGCCATCTGCACTCCGGTGACTACCAATAATGCTACCATAATCAACAGCGGTGCCAAACTCCAGCGGCTCTGTTCAAAGAAAAACTCGCCGATGTTGAAGGCGTTCCATCTTGCCTGTGAGGAATGTGGGGGGAAGACGCGGTACATCCACCCCTCGTAGACGCCCATTGTGTTGACCGAGACCGGTCCCACAACTGTGGAAAGTTCGGAAAGCGCGGCGCCGATCTGATTGTTCGGGCCTCTCAAGAGGAGAAGAGGAGCCGGCTTCCCGAAATGGATGTCAGTGTCAATTTCCTCTGCCAGCATTTTGAGACGCTGCGCCCGCTCGGGCGCAGGGGGACCTCCAGCCTGCATTGTATTATCGTAGAACTTCAACACCTGGTCACGCTGAGCTTTGAGCAACGGCCAGGGATGTTTCTCGGAAAAAAGTGGCCACTCGTATTCTGTCAACGGACTGTACTTCCATTGCGACCTGCCATCAACCATGGCGTTGGGTGCAATCCCTACAGGAGCTTGCGGATCGACGGCGCTGATAAGGAACGATATGACTACGGATAAGATGGCAAGGGTGCAGGTCGTCTTAAAGAAACGTCGGAAACCGAAGACAAGGGGCAATGCAAGAAATGGCAGCACTGGTACCAGGTATCGGGGGCCAACCGCCCATCCACCATGCCATCCATTGAAGGTCATGATGAAGAGTAAGAAAAAGGCAATGATAAATAGGATCAACCATGCTTCCGCCTTTGTTCTTCTATCCCTTGTCCACTTGATCAGTCCATACACTCCCACCAGGAGGACTGGCGCAGTGACAAACAGGCCCCGGAAGGGGGAGACCAGTACCATAGGAAGCACTTCCAATTGGGGCCATAGGAAGATGTCGAGAAAAGCCTTGCTTTCGGTTTTGAAGACAGGATTTTCGTAACTGTAGTTTGTCGTGAATGGTGTTGAGAAGCATGCCGCGTTATAGGCGCAGATCAGTATGAAGGGGCCGAGGACACCCAGTCCGAACCACTTCCACCCGCCCTTCCTACGCATTGAGAGCAGGAGGTAGATGCCCAGAAGCACGACGATGACCACTATGACGTAATTGGTGATCGCTGCGTAGCCTGCGCACAGGCCAGCCAGAAAGAGGTAGAGTCGAACTCTACGGTCCAACGGATGATCATCAGATGTGGTATCATTGTCTTTGAAACGGTACAAAAGATAAAACGATGCAAGCAGTGCTACCGCTATAATGTTGTGCTCGTATAGCATCGTCCCATAGGTAAAAAACATGGTACCGAATGCGAATGTTAGTGTGGTCAGCAGACTCTCCAGGGCACGGCCGTCCGAAATCCTCATAACCAGTTTGAATAAGAGGACACAACCTAGAGCCGAGAGAAGCCCAATACTGAGAACCGTAGTCATCCAGGCATTGAGCGTAATTGCCCACCAATCGTCAGGATCCACGCCGAGGATCCGTTCAAGGTTGTAGATAAGGAAATATGCTGGCACCGCGACAAAGGTTCCGCCAGGCCCTTTGGCCGGATGGAAATGCCCCTTATCGAAAGAGACGTCCCCGGAAACAGCCACCTGCTCGGGTTCGACAAAGGTGACCTGCTGACCGTCGACTCGGGGCTGGCTACCATGAGTTTTATTCAGCGGAATCATCCGCCCCTGCGGATCACGCCAGGAGAAGGCGTACTTTCTCCCGTCCAGGGTAAATTCAGCATTGCGGACTGGCACACGAACGAGGCGAATCTCCTCTGCTGATCTCTTTCCAAAATAAACGAGATAAGAGTCGATTGAGAGCTTTCCCTCCTCTACCATAGCGCGCACCATTGCGAAGCGCACATTCTGATTCCATCCTCCGCCTTGATGAAAATAGGAAAAGGTGATAAAACAGACGACAAACAGAATCCACTGTATTCGCCTTTCAGCGGCAACCGTTCTTAACATAGATGCCTTTGGAGAGAATTGGCTAGATCACATAGAACATTCTGTCTAAGCTCTCGCCGATGTTCATAAAAGATAGTCGAAGAGGGAGAAAGTGTCAAGAATAGGAGCCTGTGTTGCCAAGTGGTTACTCGTAATAACTGAATGGCAGACAATCCTTTTTATATCGAATAGTGATCTCCGAACAGGGACCTGCCTTAATACTTTAAGGGAATTGCTAAGGAGGCTTATAGGATAACTCAATGCCATGAGTTATAATAATTTTGTTATAATGCTTTTGTATACCCTTTTGCTTTCTTCCCCCAATGAGGAGGTGTGATGGCAGGCAATAACTTAAAGCTCAGCGTTTTGATTCCCGTCTACAACGAGCGATATCTTGTAAGGGAACTTCTGCAGCGAGTCCTTGCAGTTAAGATACCTCACATT